>ERZ1034920.1319-NODE-1319-length-16298-cov-10.333190_pt1 | contig 16298 bp, 9 predicted proteins | sample MGYA00520688_ERZ1034920 | MGnify/ENA primary metagenome ERZ1034920 (study PRJEB33766, sample SAMN09781785) | gut metagenome | biome: gut microbiome | host: Homo sapiens | place: Madagascar | study: EMG produced TPA metagenomics assembly of the PRJNA485056 data...
TCAAAAATAACTTTGGTGCGATAGCACCTGTATTGGTCTTTTCACTTTTCACTTCTCACTTTTCACTCCTTTCGAAATTATTAACATTTGTAACAACATGCAAACATGTTGAAATCAGGGAGTTTCGGAAGTTTTTATATATTTAAGAGAGTACAAAAAAGAGAGCTAACTATGGGCGTTTCAAACGTAAACAATTTGAATAAGATTGATTTGACCAAGCTTGGGCTTTTAGGCAAAACTAGAAGCACACAGTCAAACAAGCCTGCTTATATGCAAATGACTGGATCAATCTTCAACGCTCCTCAAGTAAAAAACAACTCCTCAACAACATCAAACCTTAGCACACTAAATACAACTAGAAGTTTAAACGAACTAAAAACAACTAACACAAAAACTACTTCATCAAATGAAAAAACTGAAAGCAAAAAAGAAAATGAAGAAGGTAATGTTGATCAAGGCAGTGTAAAAGACCTTGGCAACCAAGCTAAAAAAGGAACTTCTGAAGCTAAAAAATACACAGCTGAAGAAAAACAAGTTAGTTCAGAAGCAAAAACTTTAAACAAAAATATTAAAAAAGAAGATAAGAAATTCCAAGCACAATTAAAACAACAACAAGCAGATTTAAAAAAAGACAACGCTAAACTTGAAAAATTAGCACAAGAAACAGATGAAGCTCAATTGCAAATCAACAATGCTCAAAACGAATTGGATGGCTTGCTTGCATCTTCTACTTTTTCTATCAATGGTTTCAATGGCACTCAAGGCGGTCAATCTACTTCTGGTTCTTCTAATCAAGACAGAATTAACGAACTTCAAAAATTAATCGGCTCAAAAACAACTCTTGTTCAAAGCAATGGTAAACAAATCTATTCATTGCGCAGAAGTTCTTCAAGAACACTTTCTAGAATGAATAGAACAAACGCAAACTACATCAAAACTCACAAACACAATGCTAAAGCTATTAAACAAAACCAAAACGAAACAAGCGGGGTTATCAAAACTGCAACAACAATCGAACAATACAGCGCATTAGCAGAACAAGGCGGTAAAGCTCTTGACTTACTTGGTCAAGGTTTGGTTGCAGCAGGTCAAACATTAGCTTCTAGTTTAAATCCAGCAACAGCCGCAATTGGTTCTGCAATGATTGCAACCGGTACTGTAATGTCAAAAATCGGTACTGTTGCAGAAATGCTTGGTCAATACGGACAAGCTGCTGCAAACATTACTAAAACAGCAGCATACGCAGCAGAAGGCAACCTAATGGGAGCAATGACAAGCGCAGCAGCAGCAATGCAATCAGGTGCAGCTGCTGCAAAATCAACCAAGAACTTGAAAGACACATTCGGAGAAATCGATCAAAGAGCTCAAGAAGCTACTAAAAAAGCTGCAGCTAACGCAACTGCAAAAGAAACTGTTAAAAACGCTCAAGACGATGCTGTAAAAGGTCTTGGTGACGGAGCAACAAAAGAACAAATTAAACAAGCCAAAGCAGATGCACTTGGCGGAATGAGCAAAAAAGATGCTAAAAAAGCTCTTAGCAAGGAACTCCAAGCGACATCTTTCGGCGAAAACGACGCTAACGTTACCGGCAAATGGTCTAAAAAACAACTTGAACAATACAAATCTCAAATGACAGCTAGCACTGCTAATGGCGGAACTGTTGCTACAGACGGACTTGCAACTGTAAAAGACAAATACCAAGAAAACGTAAAAGCTCAATTGAAAAAGACAGGTCTTGATTCTAAATATGCTGTTGGCGATAACGGCAAAATTGTTGATGTTAATACAAGAGATGAAGTTTCTATCGACACTCTAAAAGCTCAAGGACTAAAAGGCGATGCTAAACAAATCAAAGCAGCTTTGAAAAAAGGAAACCAAGCAACAAAAACATCTTTCGCAAACAAAGCAGCTAAAGCAATGAAATCTTCTAAAAACTTCGACTTCCAAGGTATGGCTCAAGGTATTGTAACAACAGTTGCACTATTTGGCGCACAAAACAACTCTACAACAACTCACAAAAATCATAACGGCGGATACAGAACAGCAGGACTTGAAAGCGACCCAAGATATCTAAAAATAAGAAATTCTCACAGGGTAAGACAATATCGTTCTTCAGCACTTGCATAAAAAAAGAAGCTAATCAAATTTGAAAAGCTTCTTTTTTATTATTATATAAGCAATTTTACTTTACATAAGATATATCGTTTGAGTTGTTTCTCATTGCGGCTTGTTCTTCTAACAACAAGTTCATATAAAGAAGTTTGTTTGCTGTCATCTGATCAAGGTTTACAAACTCAGCTCCGGCACGTCTGTCTGATGCTGAAACAATTTTAACATCCGCATTAATATTCAAATTACCGTAAGAGATATTTACAGGAACAACATCACCAACTCTCAAATCATTGTGGTGAGTAACTGCAATACCACCTCTTGAAATATCAAGTAATGAATCTATTTGAGTGTTTTCTGCCAATTGAACAGGGTTTCTGTTGTCTTGTGCCGGGAATCTCATGAATTGACGTTTGTCAATTGAGTTCACATTGTACTCTACAACACGTTGTTTGTATAAATTCTTACCATAATCAGTTCTTCTGTTTATAGGATCAGGCGTAGGATCTGGATCTGGGTCGGTATCCGTGTCTGTGTCTGTGTCAGTATCTACGTCAGTGTCCGTATCGGTATCCATATCCGTATCAGTATCAGTGTCTGTGTCAAGATCTGTATCTGTATCAGTATCTACATCACTATCTGAATCATTATCCGTATCAATATCCGTATCTGTGTCTGTATCTGTATCACTGTCCAAATCAGTATCTGTGTCCGTGTCATTATCGGTATCAGAATCTGTATCAATATCTGTATCCGTATCAGTATCTGTGTCCACATCGGTATCTGTATCGGTATCCATATCCGTATCAGTGTCTGTGTCTGTGTCTACATCGGTATCTGTATCGGTATCCGTATCCGTATCAATATCTGTGTCTGTGTCGGTATCTGTATCACTGTCTAAATCCGTGTCTGTATCCGTGTCACTATCTGTATCAACATCTGTATCGGTATCAGTATCTGTGTCAACGTCTGTATCTGTGTCTGTGTCCATATCGGTATCGGTGTCAGTATCCGTATCAATATCCGTATCTGTGTCTGTATCGATATCTGTATCAGTATCATTATCGGTATCAATGTCAGTATCCGTGTCTGTATCTGTGTCAATATCTGTATCAGTATCTGTATCTGTATCAGTGTCTAGCGGATAATCAGGTTCATCATCCTTTGGAACTACAAGGTTATCATCATCTTCCTCTGTTCCTTTTTTATTAGGGTCTTTTGCTCCATCATAATTTGGATCATCACCTTGAGAACTTCCGCCATAATAATAGTTTCTATCTTTAGGATCTTGACCGATTGCAGTCACATCATCAGGTCTAACTGCTTTTGTTCTGATAGAAACCGGTTTTGTAGGATCTATTCCATTTTGCAAAGGATTTGTTGTATTATCATTTGTCAAAGTAGACTTACCATCCGGTCTGTGTTTACCCATATTGAAATAGTAACCACCCGCATAAGCATTATCAGCTACCATTGTCAAATCTTGTTCACCACTCGGTCTGCCTTCGCCTTTTCCATAGAATTTACCATTTTTAACTACAATTGTTGAATCAGCAGCGTGTTCATATTGAGGAGCCTCGTTTGGATCTTTATAGCTTCCTAAATCTAATGCTGTAAGTTTTGCTTTTTCAAGTTTAACACCATTTGGACCGTAGTAATCTTGAGGATATGTAGGAACTTCGCCCAAATGTTCAATATACATATTTTTACCACGAGTTGTAATATTTACGTTCTTCGCAGTAGTTTCTCTAACATAAACATCGCCAGAAAATTCAGCGTTTACATTACCTGTTCTTGAAATAATCGCACATGCATTTGTATCAAGTTTTGTGCCATCCTCTTTATCAAGCCCTTTTACATTAATATCTTTAATTGCGAGGATATCAATACCTTCTTTAGGTTTATTAATATCTGTAACAACATGCGGTTTTGTTGCATCATCGCCATAAAAAATATTTTCAACACCGTTTTGTCTAAATGTCAAAGCTTTATCTTTTGAACCGATATTTCCGCTTGAAATCATTGAAATACCAGTTCCTTCAACGTTAGGATTTTTTGCGTTTGTAGAAGCATTCAAAATATCATAAGCTTTTGCTCCCTTAACAGAACTATCAGCCAACAAAATAACTCTTCCATCAGCTTTAATTTGGTCAACATTCATATTGTTGTCCAAACTTGCCATATTTACCAAAGACTTGTTTGAACCTTGAGTGCTTATTGCTTTAATTTTTCCATCAACATTCACATTAACTGATTTTGTTAAATCTCTTCCGTTTGGCCCGATTCCGGTACAAACACCACCGTCGCAAGGACCAACCTCTTTGCCGACTGCACCGTTTTTAACATCGATATTTAGATCTTTTGAAGCCTTAATCAATGTTTCTTTCGTGCCAAAGTTGTAAAGGTTTCCGTTATTTATTTGAATATTTACGTTATCTGAAGAAGTTAAGTTGTTTTTGCCGGTGTAATCACCAAGAACAACATTTGAATTTTTGTTATTTATATTAATTCCATTGGCAATAACATGACCTTTTACGTTAATACCGTCTTTCCCAGAGTTTGTAATATTTGCACTATGGGTAGAGTTTTTAACCAAACCGCCATTTGCAATGTTTACACCATTATCACCTGTATTTGTAACAATAAGCTCGCCACCGTTGTTGCTCAACAATCCAGTTGAAGCTATCAAAACCCCTGAACCAGTGTTATCAACCAACAATTTACCGCCTTGGTTAACAACAGAACCTGAAACATTTACTGCTCCATTTTTGTTCAGCAAAAGTGTATCGCCATTTGCATTCAAAGATTTACCGGAAACATCAATACCTTTAGAACCAAGGTTAGTAACTTCTACACTGCCTGTACCAAAATTTTTCATTGTTCCGGCAATCTCAGTACCACCATTTGCTCCATATGTTCTGATTGAAATACTTCCATTATCATTTGTAAAAGCATTTGCATTCAAATTATCTGTATTAACAAGCTTGTTGAACAAAGCTTCAGCTTGCATATTTGAAAGAATTTTTGTCGCATCTTTTACACCAGACATAACAAGTGCATTTTGAGAAACATTTACATCTGCTGCATTGATATCAACAAAGTTACGAGCCAAAACTTTACCATCAATGTTTACGGAACCTGTACCTTCTCCTAATCTTGATTTGTAATCAGCAATCAAAGAAGGTCTTTTCAAATCACTTTTATATTTTTCATAACTTTCACTATCAGGAGTCATGACTGACAAAGAACCAACATTCAAAACACCGCTCGAACCGACAACCATGCCCTTTGGAGAAATAAATACAGCATGCCCGTTATTAAAAGCACCACTCTTATTTATAGCATTTACAATACCTTGAATATTGATTTGGTTATCAACCATGTTCACAAATGTATCCAAATCCTGTCCCTGCAAGTGGAATATGAGATTTGCAATATCTCCCTGACTCAAATCAAAGTCTTGATACTTTCTAAAACCAATATTCCCCGCTGGATTTTTCGCTGTTGGAGTAATATCATAAACTCCATTATTTCCGGTTACTCCAGAAATGTTGGTAGCTAAAACTTGTAAACAGAAAGATTGTTGTAAGAAGAAACAAAATGTTAATGCCGAAGCAACTGCTTTTCTTTTACCGGCTCTTATGTTAATCATGCTTTTCCTTTCAAATATTTTCCCTAATTTATAATTATTTTTGTATATAAAATTCGACTAGCAGTACAATGTTACCAAGATAATAGTTTGTTTTCCATTTTTTATTACAATTTCTTAATAAATTTGCATGCAAATCTACTTTTTCTCAAGTATTAAAATCCGAGAAAAAATTTTCTTGCTAGATTGTTAATAAATATTAACAGAACTAAATTTCAGGGCGTTTTAAAACTGTATTTGTTAATGCGAAATAACAAGCATAGAATATGAACATCAAGCCTAACATTTCAACCAATGCAGGCAAGTGAACAAATTTTTCAAACACATAATACAATACAGCAAAAGGCACAAAAGATATTGACATCCTTGTAAAGATTAATTTTGGGAAAATCAATCTTAAACCAGGAAGAACAATAATTATACTCAATAAGAAATATAAAAAGTTTGCACCCAATGTTGCAATACCAACTCCGATTAAGCCTAATTTTGGAATTAGTAATATATTTAAAACAATATTGGCAACACCTGATGCCAACTTAATAATAAAATCAAAATAAGTTTTGTTTGCAAGGTGATATTGAAGAGTTGTGTAATCAGTCAATGCCATAAAGAAAGTTCCAAATGCAAAATAAGGAATTAACTTAAACGCAATCAAAAATTTGTCGTTAGATGACATCATCTGAACATAATCCGTTGCATAAAGAGAAATTACAATAATAATCGGCAACGCAATCATCACATAATACCCTGTAAACCTTGAAATTAATGGTCTTACATCTATTTTTTCTTCATACATATTTATAATTCTTGGAATGGCTGCAACAGTAATTATTGAAAAAATTGTCATCAATAATGGCAATGTAAGCCCGTAAGCAACACCAACAATTCCAACTTGTGAAAAGCCATGGATACTATTCATAATAAATTTATTACTTTGGTTAATAATCCATGCACTTAAAGAAGTAGCCGCAATAGGAATACCATAAGTCATAATAGGCAACACTGATTTCCATTCAATTTTCTGGAACTTGAACCAAGACAATATATTGCTTTGATAAATCAACAATAAATCAATTAACGAAATTGAAACACCCATACCTAAAAGCAATGCAACTGCTCCAAGGTGGAAGAATTTAACAAAGAATATCGATAACAAAATTGTCAAAAACTGATTTATAATCGTTGAAAAAGTGAAAGAAACAGCTTTCAACTGTGCCCTCAACAACTGGAACAACAATGCTCTAATGGCTACCGGAATAATCAAAACTAAAATAGCTAAGAAATATTTTACCGGAATATGAAAAAAAGAATAGAAATTATGCCTAAATATAAATGCAAGTACAAACATTAAACACAAATTTGTAGTAAGCATTGTAACAAGAGTTGTCAAATATTTTGGCATATCTTGCGACATCTGATGGTGTTTGAAAAACCTTAAACCAGAAAGGCCAACCCAATCAGAAAAAATAATACACAAAAAAGACAAAACAGCAATTGATAAAGAATACAAGCCATATTGATCAGGAGATAACAAGCTGGTATAAACAGGAACAATTATTGCGTTACCAAGCATACCAACAATTTTTGACGGCGAATACTTCATCATATCTCTAAATATTGCTTTTAACTGTTCTTTTTCAACTTCTCTGTTTTCTACAAATTCCATTATTTTTCTCTCTTTTTCTAAAACTATTGGTCATTATACTATTTTTTCTTAATCTTGTAAAATTCCAAACAAATCGTAATCATCCGCACGATTTATCAAAACATTTACAATATCTCCAGGAACAACAGACTCTTTTGATTCAGCATAAACCATTCCATCAATTTCCGGAGCATCATGCTGTGACCTCATCAAAATAAGTCCGTCATCAGTAAAACCTTCCACAATACAAGGTAAAATTTGCCCTATATAAGCTGCATTAACTTCTCTGGAAATTTTCTTTTGCAAAGTCATAAGTTTTTTATGCCTTTGTTTCTTAATTTTTGCCGGAACCTGAGAATCCATTGAATAAGAAACTGTATTTTTCTCACGAGAATATTCAAACACACCCATTTTTTCAAACTTAACACGTTTCACAAAGTCATACAATTCTTCAAACTGTTCATCAGTTTCTCCAGGATAACCAACAATGAAAGCTGTTCTGATTGCAACATTTGGAATTCTATTTCTAATTTTCTTAACAAGTACCTCATAATCCATAACCGGTCTGCGCATAGCCTGCAAAATTTCGGCATTGCAATGTTGCAATGGCAAGTCAATATACTTAACAACCTTGTCCAACCTTGCAATAGCGTCAATCAACTCGTCACTAACCTGTGTAGGATAAGCATACATTATTCTAATCCAGCCCAAACCTTCAATTTTGTTCAACTCTTCTAAAAGTTTCGGCAACATTTGTTTCCCGTACAAATCAATACCATAGCTAGTTGTATCTTGCGCAATCAAAACTAGTTCTGTAACCCCTTTTTTCACAAGGGAGTTAGCTTCTTCAAGAATGTTTTCAATAGTTCTTGAATGGTATTCACCACGAAGTTGAGGTATAATACAATACCCACAATGATAATTACAACCATCAGCAATTTTTATATAAGAGCTTGAACCAACTGTAATTTGTTGTCTTTCAATATTTTCAGGATAAATGTACTCAGGCTTTTCAGAAACATGTTCTGCATAATCTTTTTTATCACCGGTAATTTTGTCAACAACCTCAATAATTTCTTTAATATCAGAAGTTCCAATCATTCCGGCAATTTCCGGAATAGCTTTTTTAAGTTCACCCTTATATTTTTGTGGTAAACAACCGGTTACTATAACCTTTTTACCATCTTGAACCATTTGCAATATAGACTGAACTGATTCTTTTTCCGCATCATGGATAAAAGAACACGTATTAACAACTACAATATCAGCATCTTTTTCGTCTAACGTAATCTGATGCCCCCTCTGAGCCAAAAGACCAAGCATAAGTTCTGAGTCTACTAAATTTTTTGCACATCCGTGGTTTAACAATGCTATTTTCATATTTTACCTCTTTTAAAACCACTGTAACATGAATAAAAATTTTTGTAATCAGTAAAGGGAATAAGTTTCATTTTCCATTGTCCAACAAAACAATATAACAAATTGAAACTGTTTTTATTCAGCAATAAATAGTATTATTGGAAAATGAATAGAGAATTAGACTTGAAACAGAAAACTTGGCACAGCAAATAAAATATCTTTCTGCTTTGGAAGGGTTAACTGTAACAAAAGTCAAGCAATTAGTTAATGAAAAATATAACAAGACAGACAGCATTAGGAATTTAAGCAACAAACTCCACAACAAAACCTTTCGAGTTTCTGAATTGGCTGAGATTTTAGATATATTGAATTATGATATTATTTTGAGAAAAAGATAGTTTAGTTGTCGAAATATCAACATAATAACAATAATAAAGTAGGACGGAATACCCATCCCGCCTGCTTAGCACTTTTGTTCATGCTTAAATACTAACGAGTTATTGTTTATTCCTCTATCGTGGCAATTTGACTCCGGAATCTATTGTTTAATAGACTATGGAGCGGAGTCCGTAATGACCGTTTCAATTAAATTAACTTTTGAAAATAGTCACTATTTACAATATAAATAAATATATAAGCTCTGCAATAAACTTATCTTCCAAATTTTCTTTTCATGCCAAATTTTATCAATTTATTTTGCCAAGCAAACGGGAATTTTGAAACAATTTCAGCAAACTTCGCATCAAAACCGACTGTATAAGAAGGGTTCGGATTAGCCATTGCATCTACTTTCAAAATCGTATTAACAACTTTATCAACGCTCAAACCTTTTTGCCCGTTTTTATGAGCGTTTTCAATCATATATTTCATTTCTTTATCATAACCATGGCAACCATCAATCGCATCTTTATTAAGCTCTATCGACTTATCCCAAAGAGGAGTTGCAATTACTCCAGGTTTTATTGAAATTACTTTCAACCCAGATTCCAGTGCCATCGCATTAAATAGAATATCCAAAGCTCTTTTTGAAGCACAATATGGGGCTACAAAAGGGAAAATCCCAAAACTCGACATTGAACTTATATTTATAACTTTTGCATTGTCTAGCAATGGCAACAAATTTTGAGTAAAATTTATATGCGAAAATGTATTAACCTCAAACTGTCTACGTAAGTTCGCAACTGGAATTTGCTCCATAACTCCAGCGACAACGCACCCTGCGACGTTAATCAATGTATCAATTCGATTTGTTCTTGATTTAATATATGCAGTTGCCTGACGAATACTTTCTTCACGTTCCATATCTATATAGAAAGGAATTGCTCCGAATTTTTCCAACTCCGCAACATATTTTTCGTTACGATAGCCTGCAAAAACAGTGTTATTTTTAACTAATTTTTGCAACAGTGCTTTTCCAATTCCTGATGTTGAACCGGTAATTACGTATGTTTTTCTCATTTTTACACCCTTAATCTGACATATATGAACTGAACAATGGCAAGTACAGTGCTAACGCCAAAGTCAATACGATACTACCAATTACAATAAGCATTATCGGTTCAATCATTTTTGTCATTGTGTCAATAATACCATCCAATTTTTTATCAATAAAGTTAGTTGCCTGCAAAAGCATGTCACCCAAACGTCCTGATTGTTCACCTGTTGCAATCATGAATAAAATCATCTTCGGCATAACTTGAGTTGAACGTAAAGCAATTGACAAATGTTGACCTTGTTGAACCTTTAATGTTGCTGTTTCAATTTTTGTTTTAAGCGTATGATTTGTAAGAGTAACATTTGCCAAGTATAAACATTCAATAATAGGAACACCGGCATCATACGCAACTTGCATTACAGCAATAAAGTTGGCAAAGTTTGAATACTGAATTAAGTCGCTCAACAACGGCACTTTCAGAACAAATTCATCAATTTTTCTTTTACTTGGTTGCCATCTCATTATAAACGTAAAGAAACCGCAAATTGAGCCTAAAATAATTGGCACAAAGAACCAATAAGTCTTTAAGAAAATACCGGCGCTCATCAATGTTGCAGTAATCCACGGCAAGTCTTTTCCCATACCATCAAACATTTCTTTAAATACAGGGAATACGAACATCAACATAACAAGAACGATAATTACCGCCAAAACAATTACAAACATCGGATACATCAATGTACCAATAACTTTACCTCTAATATTTGCTTCTTTATTCAAAAGCTCTAACAAACGCTGTAAAGTTTTTTCCAATTCACCGGAATCTTCACCGGCTTTTACCAAACCGATATAAATCTGTCCGAATTGATCAGGATATTTTGCAATTGTATCAGCAAAAGTTGCACCTGCCATAATCTGACGCCGTAACTCTTTTGCAACAAGTCTTACTTTGAGCTTTGCGGCATCATTTTCGATAAACATCAAGGATTCAATAATCGGAATACCTGACTGAGCCAAGATTTGCAAAGTTGACGTAAAATCCATACGGTCCTGCAACCCAAGTTTTTTCATCTTACCGGCTTTGACATCAACTTTTTTGTCTTCTTCACCTTCACCCTTAGCTTTTTCCTCGTATACTTTAGTCGGAATAAAACCAAGGCTCTTAATATTAGCTCTTGCTTCTCTTTGGTCTTGAGCCTCAACCTTACCTTTTACGATATCTTTATTATTTTTTAACGCTATATAGTTATATATTGGCATAGTTTCTCCTATTCGTTAACCACACCGAGAACTCTGACGAATTCATCAATTGTTGTTAACCCGTTAAGTATGTGAGACATACAAGATTGGTGCAATGTTCTCATACCATTTCTAACAGCAGCTTCTTCGATTTCCAAATCGTGAGCCCCCATTGCTACCAGTTTTTTAATTTCTTTGTTAATCGCCATGATTTCATAAACACCAAGTCTGCCTTTATATCCTGTAAAATCACATTTATTACAGCCTTTAGCTCTATAAATCGGTTTTTTCATAAATTCTTGGATTTCTTTTTCATCAGCAATAATTTGTCTTGCTTCATCGTGAGTCGCAAAATATTCCTCTTTACAATCATCGCACAATCTTCTAACCAAACGTTGAGCAATTACACCTGACAAAGTTGAAGAAACAAGATAATCTTTTGCCCCCATTTCTATCAAACGAGTAACTGTTGCAGCTGCAGAGTTTGTGTGAACAGTGCTCAATACAAGGTGACCTGTCAATGCCGCAGAAATAGCAATTTCCAATGTTTCGTAGTCACGGATTTCACCAACAAGGATAATATCAGGGTCCTGTCTTAAAATAGCTCTCATGCAAGATGCGAACGTAATTCCTGCTTTTGCGTTAATCTGTGACTGGTTAATACCTTCCAACTTAATTTCTATCGGGTCCTCAATTGTCGTAATATTAACGTCCTCATCATTCAAACTCTTCAATACAGAATACAAAGTCGTTGTTTTACCAGAACCGGTAGGACCTGATGTTAAAATAATTCCGTTTGGACAACTAACCATATTTTTGATTTTTACGATATCTTCCGGTGTACCACCAACAAGATTAATATTTTTATCAGCAGCATTCAGACTCACAGCCGGCGCAAGTACACGGATACAAACCTTTTCTTTTCCGGAAACAGGAAGAGTGTTTATACGGAAATCGTAAGAACCGTTTTTATATTTTATTGAAAACGTACCATCCTGCGGGCGTCTGTGTTCTGCGATATTCATTCTTGAAAGAACCTTAAAACGAGCGATTACAGAAGTTTCAACTTTTGGAGGAATATCCAAAACTTTTTGTAACATACCATCTTTTCTGTATCTAACAATGTACCCTGACAATCTTGGTTCAATGTGAATATCAGAAACCTTATTATCAATAGCGTTTGTAATAATTTGGTTAACAAATTTTGCAACAGAACCGGTTGAATCTTTCAACTGTTTATCAACCATATCAGCTAAAGATTCTTCTGTTTCAAATTCTTCTGCCTCACTCTCAATTTCTTTGATTACTTTTTCAGTTTCTTTTTTCTGTTCACTAAAGAAAGTATTCAAGCAGTTTTGGAACTCGTAATGAGTCATCAACAACTGTTTAGGGTTTTGACCTGTTAAATAAATAATATCTTTTAAGACATCAGGTTTTACAGGAGTTACAACCCCTAAGATTAAAGTTTTTCCATCTGAAGAAATTGGAATAATTTTATTTGTTTTAATAAAATCTTCCGGCAAAATTTTGATAAACTTATCTTGCGAAGCCAACTGCTCAGGCGTAACTAAATCGTATCCAGTCTGCAAGTGCAGAATTTCTTTCAACTGCTCAAGAGTAATAAACCCTAGCTTGAACAACGTTGACCCAATAGGAATTTTTTGACGTTTACTTTCTGCCAAAGCTTGAAGAAGCTGAACATCATTAATATAACCTTTTTGGATAAGAAGTTCACCGAGTTTTACTTGTTTTGAAGTTCCATCATCTGAAGAATCTTTCTGCATTTCAGCTTTTAAACTCTTTATCAAGTCAAATAAATCTTGATCCGGAACTTGAATAAATTTTACCTGTTGCGGGTAAAACTCTTTTAATTTGTGGTTAATAATATCTTTATCAGAAGATGAATTTATCGCAACAAACAAATAATTATCCTTAACACTAATTGGAACAAACTTAAATTGTTCCAATAGTGCATTGTTTACTTTATTCAGTATCTGTAGATTGACACTGTTTTTTAATCTGTTTAGAAGTTCATTCATCTTTCTATTATTTTAGTTTATAGAGTATCAGCATTTCCAACTGAATCTTCTGTATCAGTTACGATTTTTGGTGTAATCATAATAACCATTTCATTTTTCTTCTTTTCAGAAGTTGTTGTTCTGAACAAGGTGCCTACTACCGGCAAGTCACCTAGAACAGGAACTTTCCCAATTGTTTTTTGTTCTTCTTCGTTAATCATACCGGCAAGAACAAGTGTTTCTCCGTCTTTAATTCTTATGTTTTTCAATTCAAGGTTTCTGTGAGAAAGCAATGTTGCTGCTGTATATGTACCAACTGCGTCTGTCGCAGGAACTGTACTCAAAATTGTTGAATATTCAGGTTTAATATTCATTGTTACATACCCATCTGGGCTTATGAACGGAGTTATAGAAACTTTTACACCTGCATCACTTGCAATATTATATGTTCTTGTTGCAATTGTACCACCTGTATATGCGCTCTGTTCTGATTCTGTTGATTCAACGTAATCTTGAGTAATATCGATTGTTGATTCTTCTCCGTTAGTAATCAAAATTCTTGGATTTGCAACTACACGACCTTTAGAGTTTCTAACCAAATAGTTGATAGCATAACTCAATGTCATTGGACCTGTATATTTTGCAACAGAGTATTTAACTTCCGGAGTATCACCAGAAGTATCAACAATATCATAACCAGTACCTTTTATCATTGTTGGGTACAATGGGTTAGTTTTTGTTGACTCTCCATCAAATGTAGCAGAAAAATATTTGCTCCAAAGTTTCCATTCATTTTGTAATGTCTTACTGCCATCTTCGTTCAATTCAACGATTGAAATTTCCAAATAAGCTTGTGGTTGTTTTTTATCTGTTTCTGCAATGAAGTCTTTTATCATCTCGATTTGACTTTCAGACCCGCCAATAATATTTACTGTTCCTAACTGAGAATAATACGCTACAGACAGGTTCTGCAAACCTAAAGATGAAACAGAACCACTAACTTGTCCGTCCAAAGTGCAAACAACAGTACCGGCATTCAAAGCAATTGAAGAAGAATCAGAAGCAGCTGCTGCACCAGTCATAATACCTGCAGCACCACCTGTTGAAGCTCCATCATCTCCTCCCTTTACTGGAGCAGTTTCACTTGAAGAAGAGCTTCCTCCTCCAGAAGAACCTCCTGCTGTTGCTCCAGATGAAGCAGGCAATAACATATTACAAATCATATCTGCCATTTCTGCAGGAGTTGTATGATTTACTTTGAATGTTGTTGTCTGAGGTTTTTTATCAAATTGCGCTACAACTTTTTTAGCAATAGCAACGTCTGTTTTTGTACCAAATACAATTAACTCGTTAGTTACAGGATTTGTTGTTACAATATCTGTATCGGAAAGTCCAGGTTTGTGCATTGCGTAAATATTCTTATTCAAAAAGTCTGCAAGAGCCGCTGCACTAACATATTTTACCGGGATTAATGTCATATCTTGTTTTGCGAAATTAAATCCGCTTGTACCGGCTTTTGCAACAATAATAGTCCTATCATCAACAACATAATTTAAATCGTTGATTTCCATAACCATTTCAAAAGCCCTATTCAACGGAACATCTACAAGATCTAATGTAACATTACCTGATACAGAATCATGGAAAACAATATTCATGCCAGCCTTATCAGCAAACATTCTCAAAACTTGTTTTACATCAGAATCTCTCAAACTAATACTGATTGCGGGATTTTTTCTAACAAAACTTACATCACCTTTAAGTTTTAGAGAATACTCTCCATTATTATCCCTCAATGCAGGTCTCCCGTCACGTCCGTATTGAACGGCACCCGCATTTTCCATTGCAGAAGCCATCATTGTGCCATTTGTAAAGACAAATGATACCAACATCAGACTTGCAATTAATTTGTTTAGAATTTTATTTTCCATATCTGCTCCTGCTTTTATTCTTAAAATTAACGCTTATTTACACTGCTTCCAAACTTGCTATTCAAATTAGACACTGTATTGAAGTTTATACCATTTCCGGTAAACAATTCTCCAACACTTGCTTTATATACGTTTGAACCATATTGAACGGTTACAGTTTCTCTTCCGATAGACAATATTTTATATCCATTTATTACATCGCCCGTTCTTACCAAATAGTCAGAACCGCTAATATTCAATATTGCTGACGGATTAAACTTATCATACATAATTCCGGAAACTTTTGTTGTAATAACTTCTGTGGCAGTGGAATCAACTGTAATTGTTTCCGGTGGTGGCATCAAATAACTAGAATATGCCGGTTTTTTAGGTTTTGGTTTAACAACAACTTTTTCACCTTCCGGCAAAAACGGATCAGATCTCCCCATATCCTCAACAGACATTGCAACCATTGTATTATTTTGTGCGGCCTGATCAGCCACAATAGAAACATCATCTGGAGCTATTGCAGCATTCACACCATCATTTCCAACTTTAACTGTATCTTGAGGCTCTTGGTTTACTTCAATATTAGTAATATCATCTGCCGTGGAATCTCCACCACCTTGAGTACAGCCTGTTGTATTCAGCATTATAACAGCAAGAAACAATACTGCCAGCCCCACTCCAATCTTTTTATTAAGACTCCAAAAGCGGTCCTTATTATCCTCTTCTTTAAATCTATCAATAAAATTTTTGCTCACTTGCCACCTATTTCTAGTTATTTACTACACCATTATAGTGAAATATTGTCATTAGTGTATCAATCATTAAGTGTATTTAATTCAAAAAACACATTAATAATCAACAAAAATTTTATCATATTTTTATAATATTGGCAAAAGCTGTCAAAAATATTAAGAGATTTAAGAAA
>ERZ1034920.1322-NODE-1322-length-16267-cov-23.606094_pt1 | contig 16267 bp, 19 predicted proteins | sample MGYA00520688_ERZ1034920 | MGnify/ENA primary metagenome ERZ1034920 (study PRJEB33766, sample SAMN09781785) | gut metagenome | biome: gut microbiome | host: Homo sapiens | place: Madagascar | study: EMG produced TPA metagenomics assembly of the PRJNA485056 data...
TCCCACCGGCTTGACTACACACCCTTAGCTGGGCGCACAACTGGAAGTTGTTTATCCAAAATGAAATGGAATAACCATATCAAGTAAAACTGCAAGAACTATACTAATCGTTCCCATTAGCGCAGAACTCCTCAATGTGTCTCTCCTCAAAACAATAAGTCCAATAATAAAAACTATCACTTCCAAAACAGATTTTGCATTAAAATACCAGCATCCATATACAAAGCACATATTGAACAATACTGCCAAAATCAGCGCCGATAGTATAAGTGCCAGTTTGCTTTTCCCCCTTGCATACCAGCAGGCAAAAGACAATAATGGAGAAACAGCTGTAAATCCAAACCAAATCACCGCATAACTTCTTGGAAAAAATCCTGCAATATAGTTTGAATACAAATAGTAACTTGCAACCATACCAATAAAGAATGCAAAAACATTAATGCTTGCTCTTATTGCAGAATTGCTATAAATAGAAATACACAGTGCAATCAATACCCAGATTGCAAAACGTCCAAGGAAATTATGAACATCTAATGCTCCATCTATTGCCATAAGCACACTGGGAAGTTCAGCTTGACGAAAATCCAAAAATTTTGAAAAAGTCCCCAAAGCTATTCCAAGGAACAATACAGCTATAGTATTTATAATTTTTCTATTATTAGATATTGGTTTTTCTACATTCCTGATATAATTCAAAAACTTTATCATAATTACCCTCACAACTTGCGATTGAGATTTCACCTGTTTTAAAAAATTTAATAACTGTTATATTTTGTTATTAAATTTTCCTCAAACCATTGAAAACACTGGATTTGTCGCAGGTGAGCTTCCCCTTATTGTTTCCCTTGTGTTATATCGTCCCACCAGTGTTTACAAACTCTGATAATGGCAAATACAAGAGCAAGAAAATCCTATAAAACAATATAACACAAAATAAAAGTGATATGGTGAACTAATTGAAATGCTTCTGATTTTTGCAACTGATGATTGATTTAATGATAAGGAGATTCGATACGATGATAACAATATTTGCAGAATACAATCCACAACACAACAGTATTGATGTTTACACCTCTGTTGGCTATATGCTCCGCATTGACTGTTGGGAAGCTGAAAAGAACTTAAAAACCACACCAGGATCAGACTGTGCATTAAACGCACTGATGTTAGCCTTTTTTCAATATCGTTTATTGAGAATATCCATTTTACCATACATAGATATTAAATATCTTTTTCCTCAACACCAGCCATTTTTGCTATTGTTAGCTGTGATATGCCAAGATAGGAAACAAGCACTTCAAAAAAAATATTAGTTGCTTTTCCTTATCTTCAATCGCTCCAAAATATACAAGTCCTGCTTCTATTTAAAATTCTGAATTATGAACTCAATTCCGTTACCAATGAGGAATATCTTTCCGTCTGGTTCTTTATATCCTCCTCACTGACACCATAATAACAATATAAATCTCTGGTTATTTTCTTAAACCTCTTTATGACCGACTTATTTCCAGTGTAGGATATTCCAAATATATTCCAGATATAATCTACCGCTATTTCCATGAAATCCTCATCAATTTTTATTTCATATAAATGAAAATCCATGGGAATTACATTATCAGGCATTTGGTCAATCTGTTTATTTCTAATTTCCATTTCATTCAAAAAATTTTTAACAAATTCTTCATTATAAAAATCTGGTTTTGGAATATCCTTCCTTTCGCCCAAAAGTTCCGGTTTATGCTGCATAATCAAACTAGCTTTTAGATTTTTCTGTTGTTCTATCCAATTTGTCGCGGCAGGATTGATTTCCACTAATTCATAATGATTCTTTGCATATTGCATCACTTCCGCAAGGGTATGCGGGTTGGCCACTATTCTCTTTTCTATCCTTTTTCGTCTGGATTGATAGATAGCATTTCGAATTTTAATCTTTAGCGATTGCTTTTAAATTGCCATCTTTAACATGAATATAATATGTCTGTGATGAAGAAGTGAGATTGTCACAAGCCAACTCCATAAATGGAATAACCGTGTCCATATCCAAAACATCGTCAGGACTGTGCTTTTCATCTAAAATTCTATTCCTATTTATAAACCATTATTTTAATCGCACACTCTTTACGCTTTCATATCAAAATTGCCTTGTGACATTATATTTTCATTCATACCACCAGTTCTTTGTTCACTGTTTAATGCTTTTCTTGCATCACAAAAAGCCTCATAATATGTCGATTTTAACGCCGAATGTACCTGTGACTCTGCTTTTGTTCCCTTTTCTTGCCAGCCTACTCCCTCTGTATATGTCAGAACTTCTTCACCACATTCGTTATATACATGAGCTGCTGATCCTGTTCCCTCTCCCTAAAACTCTGCCTCATATGGTATCCCGAACAAAATACAGAGCCATTTTTTATCAGCTTTTTCAACTTCTTTCATTGCGGACATATTGCCGGAATTCATTGATTGATTAAATTTTCCAATTAAGGCTGCCCTGTTCGGTGCCACTTTGCTTACTTCCATCTTACGCAAATTCATAAACGCATTTCCCATATATACGTTGTCCTGTGCATCTTTTTTTGCCAGTTCAACAATTTTCTCTTTTAAGGAATCCGTTAATTTCCATTTGTTTTTTTCCGAAGATTTAGAAACTTTTTTATCCGAAGTGCCACATAATTTTACTGTGCTATAATTATTTGATACCTCCATTTTATAGTAACTCCTTTCTTCATTATTCGGAGTTCTTCCAACTATGCTACCTGTTGGATTTCTCTCAGCATCAATATGATATGTAACTCTATTTGCAAACCACCATACTGATATCATCTTTTGAATTTTGACACTCAGCAATAACCATTGCATATTTCCATCATAATCCTAAAGTGCATACATATGTTGTAATTTACTCAACATATTACTTACTCTGCCTTCAACAGCTTCTGGCTGTTTCCTTAATTCATACCTGCTTCCATAGTAATCATTTAAACGGTCTTTCATTTCATTACAAAATAATTTTTGATCTGTTTTACCATTTATAAACTGATTGCAGATACCACTTATCTCATTCTTCTCATTTGCATAAAAAGCTGTCTCATCTGAGATTATTTCTGACTTGTACTTATAAGATTCTGTTTTGCTTCCAATTCCAACAACCATGTAATCTGGTGTCATTTTCTCCATGATAGAATTACGTGCCGAATCATTAAAATGAACATATTCGTCAATCATGTCTGAAAAACCTGCTTGTAATTGCTCTGGAACATACATTTCATTTACTTTCCTTAGCCCCACTTCACTTGCACTTAACAAAAATACAGATTCATAAGAAGTTCCCCTATATCCCTCTTGAGCATTTAAAGAGTCCATATCTGCTGTCATTGTATTAATCTTCTCTTTTAAATCTTTCATTTCATCTTCTGTCAAATATTCAGAAGCATTTTCGTCCAGCCATTTTTCAAAAACCTCTGACTGATTTTCCGAACAGCCTTCAAACGCACTTTGTTCTCCAGAAATGGAAGTTGCTTTCAAATCTAATTTGAATAAATTTTCACATTTATATTCTGCTGGTATCTCTCTTATTTCTCCATCAATAGATGAAAAATGCATTGTATGAAAATCCGATACCTTATTATGAGCAGTCTCAACTAACTTTCTTGCTGAATCACTGATTTGTATATCATCTTCCTGAACCAAAGCATGGGAACCATTTTCTTTTTTCTCAATATTTCTACTTGTCATATTGGGATTATTAATATACATATTACTCTGAATCTTCATAGCAGCCTCCTAATCCACTGGATCATAATTGTAATTTGCCTGTACTCCACTTACCCTTGTCCAATGAAGAACCACTCCATTGTCATATAATGGGTTTGGTGTCATTACATCAACAACTTTTCCTGTATTCGAATCAATAATTACCGTTGCACAATTACTTGTCAAACCATCATAGTTACTTGAAAAACTATTAACTCTCCAATTCGTATTAAACAATCCTACAACAAGTGCATTTTTATAGGAACTCCAACCGCTGAAAGGCGCATTTACATTGATAAATGTTGGAACTTCCTGCATTACCTGCATAGCTTCTGATTGGAATAAAACAACATTTTGATCCTGTGTTTTATATAAATTAAAGTAAATATTTCCATTGGACTTAACAGTTCTTTCATAAGTAAAATCTATCGGATTTCCATTTACATAAAAATTCGTTCTTGAACCGTCAAACTGAAAAATTGCTGCCTTATCTGGTGTATACCACATATATTTCGCATTTTCATCATCTGCCAATTTGTACGTTTGAAATTTTATTCCATAATACTTGTTATCACTATAGTTCATAGAGCTAGCCATAACAATGAAATAATATGTACCTGTATTTAATCTGTATGTACCATTGTCGATTGTATAATAATTCTTTCCATCATATACTAAGACCTTATAATCACAACCTGTTGGCTGGTCAAAAGTATATTCCAGAATATCATTTTTGCTAATAATTACTTTGTAATAATCATAATCAAATGGACTATCAATCGTAGCCGTCATACGACTATTTCTCACATAAGAACTCGCCAAGTCTGTCGTATCATTGATTTCTTTGCTGTCATTAACTCCTGCATATGTATACATTAAAAAGCTACCATTTCCTGTCGCTGCTTCTATTCCAATAAAATATATACCTTCATCAAGCTTTAACATTGATAACTCTTGCGTTCCGGCTCCTACTATTGCACTTCCACCCACAAGTTCTAATGTTCCATCTGTTTCATTTAATTTATATACATATAAATCAAAATCCGCTGTATCATCCATTACCATTGCCGCTGTAAATTTAGTCGCTTTTGCAACGCTGAATGCATACCAACGCTGTTCTAATTCTGTTGCAACCATATCATAAACCTGTGTTCCTAATGATATTGCTTTTGCATCATTAGGATTATCATTTACTGTCTTATTATCTTCTGTATTATCCGCCATATCTACCAAATTTACAGAATAGTCCTCTGTACAGGTCTTTTCCATATCATTAATATCCGAAGGCAAATAATCTGCAACTTCTAAATCCTCATTATCCTTTATTGCAGAAAAATCAATAACACCCTCCTGCGATGCTGAGGTTTCACCTAATTTTTCTGTTACCACTGCATTTTCATGAGCATGAACTACAACAGGACCACCTGCATTATACCCTAACGATAATGCCATAATCATAGCAATAGTTCCTGCCATCTTCTTTCTATTTTTCATAAAATTTCCACCTTTCCCTTTTATGTCAGTAGTTTGTTCTATTTTTTCTCAATTTTTATAAGCTCTGCATTTTATCTGAATTTTTCCACATAAATTCAGTAGTGCAGCAACTATCATACCGTTTAATAACCACTGGCATACTTCAATATGAATTTTGTATGATATAATAATTGCCATATCTGCCAATACTAAAATTATTAACGCCTGTTTTCTAAATTTTTTCTGTTCCTCTTGATCTAATGTTCGATTTTCATTTTCTATTGGGGCAAATGCAAATATAATTGCATTTGCCCCAAATGTAGTTGCAGTACATAACCATAGTGGAAAAATGATTTTATCCAATAAACATACCGCAACAACTATAGAACATGAAAATAAATAGCATCCACTCCTTGTTCTCGCATGAAAGCCACCCGATTTTCTACGCAATGGTATTAACACCATTGCAGTTACAATCATGGGTATTATCATTCGCATAGCAAAACCAATTACTATGTATGACAAGTAATGTACCACCTCTAACAATAAACATTCTAAGCCAAAGCGATATACATCTTCCTCACTTTCATCCAGAAGTCCTTTTGTCCTCATGCAAGATAGAACATTTTTCAGCAATTTGTCCATAGGAAAATACTATTTTCTTTCTTTTAGTTCTTTTATTTTCTGTGGCATTTTAGGCTGATAGCCAATAAACAGGCACGCTGAATTTGCCTCTTTCTCTGCGTTCGCATATGCTGCTTTTGCAAGTAATTTCAATGCTACATCATTAAGTTTTTTCATGCTTGAAAACCTCCTTATTTTTTCTTTTTCTATCGACAAGCATCTTATAAAATTTTACCTTTTTTGCACCAAGTACGATTTTTTTGCACGAAGTAAGACTTTTCACTTATTAAAAAGCAAAAATGCTGATGAATATAATATCATCTATTCTGTTGCTTCATATATTTTTATTGATAAACATATTGATATTACGAACGCATTCATATTGTCAAAAAAATAGCACCTAAACCACAAATGGATTAGATGCATATAATTTTTTCTATTATTTTATTTGCTTATCTACAATTTTAATTTTCTGTTACTGCTTTAAATCCGAAAATTGCTTACCTACCTAATAAGTCTATTATTACCTCTTACATGATTTTTCTCGATATCTTTCAGACTTTTCTGCATACTTTCAAAGTATTATCCTATCGGGGCACCATTTTAAGATTTCTGATTGTCAACAGACCTTTTTCTCCATCAATATATGTACTATTGAAAAATACAACAAAACAAACCTGCGATATTTTTTTCCACGCAGTTGAATCTCTTGTTGTAGAAGGAATCCATATTCGGAAATGTTCTTCCTCGCAGCTAACCTGTAATGTTCTATCAATTACCTTATTTCGTATATCATCTTTTATTTCCAATTGAAAAGCTCTTATATCTCCACTACTTACCACATCAAATTCTAAAAAATATCCTGCTTCAAAAAAAGCAGACCAGTTATCGCAAGGAGTATATTCAAATAACGCCATTGCAAATTCCTGATTTCCCATTTTAGTTACATTGGTTATATCAATATCCACATCAAAGCTATTTCCATATGTTCTGATTTTCATAATAATGGAATCAGCATATGAAGTGACCTTTTTTATATCATAGAACTTGGTATAATCATGAATTAAATCAACTTCTTTTCCCTGTAATATAGAATCGTCAAATCTTGTATTCTCACTCACTTGGTTTACTTCATTCGCAAGTTCCGTTGTAAGATATCGTGTAAGATGCATACTCACATAATAATTAAATTCTTCATCAGAACCATATACCACATAGATTCCTCTATCCCTGTATTTTTCTTTAAAAGCCTGGATCTTTGCCTCTGCTTCCATATCAATTTCACTTTTCCGTACTGGCTTATCAGAAAAATATACAAATACCTGTTTTCTCTTCTGTATCATTAATTCAATTTCTTCTATTGTTCCTGACTCATAATGTTGTGTTGGACTTCCTATTTTATTACCAAATATAGCAATAATTGCATCCGATTTATCTAAAATCTGTTTATTAATAATGCTTTGTGGATAATCTCCTGCTTCTGGCATAACATTCTTTGACCAATACAATGTCTTAACAAAAATATTCATAGAAAAACCAATGGAATCATTTATATTATCCACAACTCTGTTGATAATCTCTATCTCTGTTTTCACATCGGAAGGACAGGAAATCATTAATCTACATACCGGCATCTTCTTAAACATAACTTTTCCCCCTCGTTTTATTTAGTACAGCAGACTACTATAATTATTACCATAATACAACACTGCCTACTTTTTTAAATTCTGAGATTTCATTCAACAACAACCAATTTTTTATTATATTATACCAGTTTTTTCTACTTTTTTAAATATATTCATTACAAACTCACAACTCATATACAAAACAGAATAAACAAAAATTCTATTTGACTTAATAAAACAACAATTTTGCACTTACTACGAATTTTTTTTATTACAATTTCTCAGCAAGACATAAAATAACAGGGAAATCAGAACAACTCCTAATCTCCCTGTCACAATGTCAAACATATTCTGGAATCCAATATTTTTACATTATTTGGTATTCTCCATAAGCAACTTATAAATATCCAATGTACTTTATAATTTTAATCTTCTAAAATATAAGATACTTTCATTTTTACAGATGAATATTTTGTACCTCCAATAAATGGCGAGCCAAGATTTGGCGACGCAATATTAGTTCCCGTCATATACACAGACCATGTACATGCTGCTTTTTCTGCAATGAACAAGTTGGTTGTCGTTACATTTCCTTTTCCCCAACTAACTGTATGTGTTTCACCACTAGGACTTGTAATTGTAAGGCTCTTTGCCAATATTGCTCCTTTTCCTCCAATAACAGATGCATTTGAACAGTCAATTTCAACTTCTTTTACTATCGCTTTATCTGGTAAGCTGTTAAAATTAAATGTGATGGTATTAGAATTTCCAGTAACTCCTGGTAACAATGCAACAGACATTGCCTTTGATGATGTAACAGTTTTTGATGATGTAGTTGCTGCAAAAGCTGTTACCTGAGATGCAAACAGCATCGTAAATGCTATAGCAAATTCCATTATTTTCTTTTTGCTTAAATTAAACATAGATATTTTTCTCCAAATTATAGACCTTATTTTAATTGCATACTTCATGCCTTCATATCAAAATTATCTTGCAATATTATGTTTTCACCTACACTACCAGTCTTTTCTTCACTATTTAATGCTTTTCTCGCCTCACTAAATGCCTCATAATATGTCATTTTTAATGCTGAATGAACCTGTGACTCTGCTTTTGTTTCTTTTTCCTGCCAGCCTACTCCCCCTGTATAGGTCAAAACTTCTTCGCCATCCTCATTGTATACATGAATTGCCGAGCCTGTCCCTGTTCCCTGATATTTTGCCTCATAAGGTATTCCAAACAGCATACAGAGCCATTTTTTGTCTGCTTCCTCAACTTCTTTCATTGCTGACATATTACCTGAATTCAATGATTGACTAAACTTTCCAATTAAAGCAGCTCTATTCGGGGCTACTTTGCTTACTTCCGTCTTTCTCAAATTCATAAATGTATTTCCCATATATACATTGTCCTGTGCATCTTTTTTTGCCAGATCAACAATCTTCTCTTTTAAAGAATCTGTTAATTTCCATTTGTTTTTTTCAGAAGGTTTAGAAACATTTTTATTCGATGTGTTCCACACTTTTGCTGTGCTATAATTATTTGATATTTCCATTTAATTGAATCACCTCTCTGTTCTGTCATTTATGTAATCATACAATTCCTTATATGACAGATAACCTGATAAGTTGTTCGAATCATATTGCAACTGCATAAATTCTTTGATCATGCTCATATAGTCTTTCTCTTATTTTTCATACCATGTTAATCATGTGATACTTTATAATCACAAAATATATCAGTCATACAGTCAAATGGTATAATTAAATGTACTTCCGACATTGCCAGTTACAGCATTTGCATTTGCAATCTGCTTTACAAACCCACTAATGTCCTGATCTAATGCATTCGTTAAAGAATTATTATTTACCGTATTTCGCAGACCATTTGCCAGATACGCAGGTGTCATAAACTCCTTATACTGTTTCATTACAGAATTCAAAGCCTTGCTGATATAAAAACTCCTCCCTCTGCGTGATCAAAACTGTCTTTGAATCAAGATTTATATTTGTCAAAAAGAGTTTATTTTATGCTCTAGCTTCAAAAGATGGTCTATCCTGATCCAAATAATCCGGCATCTCTCTCAATTCTGAACTTCCACTCTCTTTTACTAAATTATATTCGCTCCAATAAATAGAATAAAATTCATCTTTTTTTGCAAGTTCCGCTGGTGTCATCTCATAGCCCCAGCCATTTCCAAGATTAGATAATACCGTTACTCCCTGATACCGAATTTCAGCACCATAACCACCAGTAGTTAGAATTGGACAATTCAATGTTCCTCCTCCCGCCAGTGCAAACTTCTTTTCGGCAAAATTACTGCTTTTTCCTTCTGCCTTCTCCAAAAAATCCAATAATGATAATTCTCCACATCCTTTGCATTTCAAATTGCCAGTTTGTTTTTTTATAGTATTTTTAGCCTGTTCATATAATTGCTTTCTATCAGGTGCAACATCTGATAGATATTCTGCACGTAAACTAAGAACCTGTCTGGAAATATATTCGGATTCTGTCTTATTTGTTGTCGTAGCTGCTCGTCGTGCCAGTTCTTTAATTTCACTAACAAATTCCACCTGCGTTTTTGAAATTTTCCCTTTTGTCGGAATATAAGACCAATTCGGTTCTCCGTTGCTGCATGAGGAAATTAATTGCTCTTTTCCAACAGCTCCTATACCTTGCAATGATATACCCATTAACTCGACTCCTTATGTGCCACTTCGTAATCACCAAATATGTCATTAATTCTTGTTTCATATGCATACCATCGTGTAAACACCGACATATTCCCCAAGAAATTTTTAACTTTAGAAGTGTCTTCTGACTTCGGATAATAATCTTCCATTAAATCCCAGACATTACGAATTTCACCTTCCGATCCGGTGCGTAGCGTCTGAAACGGGACCTTTAAATCGTAATTATTCTCTCCGATTGTTATTTTCAGATTTCCATTAAATTTATTGTCCTCTGTAAAAGATGTTACCTGTTCCTTGAAAAACATCTTAAAATTCTCAGGAGCTATCGCTGATTCCTTTGCCAGACTGCTTCTGCCAGCCTGATTTCTAAACTCAAAATTCCATGTGCTGTTAAAATCAAAACCACCGTCTAATGTAAGACTGGAATTTGCTTCGATTTTATCACAGTCAATCTCATCCAAATTCCATTTTTCGGTCATTTGCTGGACAGATTTTCTCAATGCCGCATTGATTTCATTGCACTGATAGTAATAATCTGAATTATAATAAGTCCAGTCACTATGACTATCAGAATAGTTTTTCTCATTCAATGCTTTTCCTTCCTGATAGTTTGCCTGACTTGCTGCCCTTGCATTTTCTTTTGCAAATACCTCATACATCTCACTTACGATCTGTGTATTATCTGATTCATTGGTTCCAGCTGTCTGGTGCTGGCTTGTCCGATAGGTACGCATGGAAGTACAACATTCCTCAAAATAGGAACTAAGTTCATCCCTGCTTACCTTTCCAGCATAAAAATCGCTCATATGACTGGATATATCTTTCTGCATATCATAGCCAAAAGAATCTCCGAAGGTACTCTTTGGCATCCCTGTCACTACATTAAATTTTTGATAACAGTCACATACATATACCAGTGGTTCTGCCATTTTCTCAAAAATGTCTTTTCTGGTTTGGATTTCTTTTGTCAAATCCTTTACCTTTTCTTTGTATTCATCATATTTGCCCGCATCATTTACAATATTGTTTGAAGCAAGTGCTCCGATGTGAAGTGTACTGTCACTCATACATTATCCTCTCAAATAAGCAGCAACAACTATTGTTACTGCTTGTTCCAACCAAACTTTTATTATTACATCAATTCTAAAAATCTCAAAAATTATCAATCACCATATTCATAATAATACGCTGAATTTGCCTCTTTCTCTGCGTTTGCATATGCTGCTTTTGCAAGTAATTTCAATGCTACATCATTAAGTTTTTCATGCTTGAAAATCTCCTTATTTTTTCTTTTTCTATCGACAAGCATCTTATAAAATTTTACCTTTTATGCACCATGTACGATTTTTTTGCACGAAGTAAGACTTTTCACAAAAAAAGAGCATAAAATGCCCTTTTTATGAATTGAGGAATAGTTCAGCAATAAATTTATTTCCAATATACTTCAATGTTAAATTTCCATCATATTTTTTTATACTACTCTGAACATTCAGCAGCCCTATTCCACCACCTTTTTCTTTATTCGATACCGGCAAGCCATTTTTCCACTTTACTTCATTACAATTATTTTCAATGCTAACAACTATCATCTTATGATATGCTCCAATTTTAATACAAATATATTTATCACCTTTCAGCTTTTCTGTTGCTTCAATGGCATTATCTAATAAATTTCCAAAAATAGTTGTAATGTCGATTGGTTCAATGAAATTCAGATTCACATTATCCACCTTTATAGTTACTGAAATACCTTTTTCTCTCATAACAGCTTCTTTATCAGTAAGAAGAATATTCAAAATAGGATTTTCTGTATATCGAACCGGAATGAGCGGCTTTAACAACTCTCTGATTTTTGCTGCATATTCACCTGCCGATTGCTCTTTCTCTGCACTATATAATCCTTCGATTGCTTTAATATGCTTATTTACATCATGTAATATTTGAACGGTTTGATCATACTTTTCCGTCTGTGTCAAATAGTATTCGTATTGTACCTTTGCCTGCTGCTCTAAAGCTATTAGCTGATTTTCATAATAATTCTTTTCATCTGCCATTTTTACAAAATATAAAAGGTATAGATCCGCTAGAACAATACAGCCCATGTTGACTGCACATAAATAATTTTCTTCTCCATTTTTAAAATTCTCTACAATTACGCTCATGTTAATCAGACTGTATATAAGTATAATTCCATACATGATGTACCGTGTCTTTGAATAAGGAACATCACTCTTTTTCACAAACCTATTTATGAATGTATAATACAAAAAAATGAGTATTACTTTTGAAAATGTCACTTCAAGGCAATAAAGCATAGTTTCATTCACATTTTTTATATCTATGGCTTGCAAAATACATTGTAAAAGGATAACTCCTAATGATTCGCAAACAGACATACAAAATACTAATGCTTCACATTCAATAATACGTCTTAAAGGTTTATCCATATCCTCATAATACAGAACATATGCTATAATCCCTGTCAATACACCCCATACCGCCAAATTTAACATTGAATTATTGAGCATATTTATACAAAATGTAAATATTACAGTGCCAGTCTCGATCACAATATATACATATCTATTTCGACTGCTTTTTTTATACTTTCCATTCATAAACTGGAATAATATCGTACTTATTATGAAACATGAAAGTGCATTACATAATACAAGTAAAACCGTATTCATTTTTTCTCTCCTATGAATTTTTCTGCAAAAATTTATTTACTTCTTCTCTGAAATCGTTGCTTCTCCTTTGTGCAATCTGTAGTTCTTTCCCATTATCCATATAAATAATAAATCCCTTTATTTTTTCAATATGCCTTAAATTAACCAGATTTCCTCTGCAATTCACAACAAAATCATACGGTTGTAATTCTTCAACCAGCTTTTCAAAAATACAATCATACTCATAAGTGATATCAGACAATACTATCAGTACTTTCCTTGTTCTTTTTATGTATTCAAAATATAAAATGTCACTTAGCCTTAGTTTTATAGACATATACTCTTTTCCATCACTGTCAGTCACTTTTAAAAAATTTTTTTCTACTAGAGCATCCGGCAGTTGATTGAGCAAATCCAACATTTGCATTTTCAATTTATCATAATCCAACGGTTTACATAAAAATGAAAATGCATGAACTTCATTGATCACCTGCATACAATATTCTTCATAACTAGTAATGTATACTAATTTTACATTAGGAAATTTTTCTTTCACTTTTCTTCCAAGTTTAATACCATTAAGTTCTTCCATCGAAATATCTAAAATTCCGATATCAATGCTACTGATATTTTCAAGCATTTCATTTGCAGACACAAATCTTTCTATATTATAAGCAATCTTTTGACTTGTAAAAATCTTATGCAGCATATTCACTGCACACTCAAGATCTGCTATATCGTCATCACAAACAACTATTTCCAGAATATTGCTCACCTTCTTCCTATCTTCCTACTATATCGGTAATTTTTATTTTTCCTTAAACATAAAGCACTCTGCATATTATCTCAATAAATATCAATATATAGAAAATGTGCCATCATCTTGACGGCACATTTTCCATATTTCCCCAAAATTATATTTCTAAAGTACAGAATACCATTGTCTATTCATACTACCAGCTTTATACTGATATGTAATCAACTGATTCATGTCTTTTAAACCACTCTTTCCATATAAAATGCTTAAAGTCATATCTGACACATTATTCCAGCCTTTAGTTGACATAGTTGAAACCAGGTCATGTATCCAATTCTTCATTTGCTGCTTGAACTCTTTCGGAACTTTTCCAGAATCTTCAACACCCTTATCCACTAAGTCTAATATATTCTCTCCTGACTCCGTATAATATGTCCCGTTTTTTTCCTCAAGTTTATCTAATTCATATCCTGTATAACTATAAACTTGATGATATGCTTCGTATTTCATTTTTGATTCCTTTGTTATCTGAGAGCTCTCACAGCCATCTTGTGTTGAACAATAATATATATGCTTATAGAGATTTTTTCCGTTATCTCCTACATTTAAAGTATCCTGCATCAACACCTTTGTTTCTTCATCCACACCATCTACCGTTATTTCATAACTATATGGATCGACAGTAAAAGTACAATCTTTCGTGATAGAAGATGTATCTACACCAGCCTGCTTTAAAATATTTGAAATTTGCGAATTTACCAATGCTCTTTCAAATTGAATTTTATCCGAATCTACACTGTCACCGTCCACTTCAATTCCCCTAAACAAAGAATCCTGATAATTTACACCATTTATCTTTCCGGTCCGGCACATCTGCATTTCATAATTATATGCAATCCTTCGTTCTGTATCGGTCAAATTAGTCTCATAATAATCTGAACTCTTATCAAAATATTTGGAATGAATATAATTTTCAGGATTGGAATGCGTTTTTGCTTCTGCCACAAGTTTAGAATACTTTTCCGTTAATGCCTCCCTAAATGCTTTACCTGTACTCATATATTTACTTGTTTTCGCATTAATCTGTGTCCCTGCATTATCAATGATCTCTTGGTTTGTTTTTTGGGCTGAAGCTATATAAGATTTTAAGTCAATGCTGCTATCAATACTTGTATTATGTGTTCTCCCACTTGTACTTTTTCCCAATTTTTTCTTTCCTGATGCACTTATCGTTAAAGTATCTCTTGCACCGCTACAACCAACACTTTGGCTGATTGTAGTTTTTTGTTGTTGACCAAACAGGACATTAAGCAATGACTGATTAGCGTAAATTCGGCTGTTAAAAAAAATATTCATAGTATCACCCACATTTCTAATATGACTTATATCCTGTATTTGCTATATCGTACTCCCATTCCAATGTTATTTTAACATTTTTCATTGTTGATTTTGCTGTTGCTAAAGCATTATATTTAAATTGCCATCTTTGTGCTGCCTGGAATCCATCCGAAACATCTATATTGTAATGTCCACTCGATGCACTTGCTACCGTAGATGTATACCAAGTACTTGATTCTGTTGCAGGAAGTACCATATGATGAACATTTCCCTGACTCGGTGATTGAGTACCTGATGTATTTACTGATGTAACAATGGCTTCTGGTGGAATTGTAGTATTATTTGTCAAATTCAATGTAAGAACAGAAGAATCTACACCTGATAAACTTATTAATGAATTTCCAGGATTAGATGCTTTTCCACTAAAAGAAAACACTCCCCGTCCAGTTTTAATTCTCTCATTCATCGAAAGTGAAAAATACATTGTACCCTCACAAGTTCCACGATTAACATGAATATAATATGTCTGTGATGAAGAAGTGAGATTATCACAAGCCACCGCCATAAATGGAATGACCGTGTCCATATCCAAAACATCGTCAGGGCTGTACTTTTCATCTAAAATTCTATTACTTGAGTTTCTCATTTCAAGATACATACCTTCATTTTCCGCATTGTAAGAACATCTTGCATACACACGCTTTTCTTTCGGAAGTGTAAATTTAACCCAAAAATCTTCCTCTGTTTCGGGCAATGCCACAGTTATCGTATTTGTTGTACTATATGCACCCCATGAATACGCATTAGCCCTTGTCGTATAGCCACCATTTACCGTTACAATTGATGCTTCCACTTTTGCCGTCTGGAAAAGACCAATGATACAAACAATCGCCAAAACCATTGATAAAATTTTTTTGATACCTTTCATGATAAATTCCTCCTTGATAATTTTTTTACTATTTCACCATAACCATATCATTTTTCCTGCTTTTTTCAATATTTCTTTCACGAAGTACGATTTTTTCAACACGAAATACGACAAAGAGTAAATTTCTACCCATCTTAGCCCAATCTTATGTAAAAGCAGTCACAAATTTAATATACCATTTTAAGAGGATTTTCTATTGCACATATCGTTTCACTGCAATCTTTCCCATAACCATAAATACTGCTACCAGAACTATACTTACATACCCGGCATAAAAATAATCTTGCAGATCCAGACAAAGTTTACCATATTTTTCTATTTTTTCATATTGGAAACCACAATGGATTACATTCCCTAAAATGAATTTCTAAATTCCACCGCCCAATAGGGTGATGGAATTTACTCTC
>ERZ1034920.1327-NODE-1327-length-16231-cov-4.881182_pt1 | contig 16231 bp, 13 predicted proteins | sample MGYA00520688_ERZ1034920 | MGnify/ENA primary metagenome ERZ1034920 (study PRJEB33766, sample SAMN09781785) | gut metagenome | biome: gut microbiome | host: Homo sapiens | place: Madagascar | study: EMG produced TPA metagenomics assembly of the PRJNA485056 data...
GGATAGTGACAAATAAAAATGGCGATGAGATGACGATCCACATTCAGGAGGCTGTACTTAAGTGTAATGCCGGCTGGTTCGTGGATTATGTGCTGCTTCCAGAGGAGATAAGTGGAATCGGCTCGCCGGAGGCTGTGGGAGAGGAATAGACAGAATGAAGACTTTTACTAGTTTGGATATATGTACAGTGTGCATTTGATTGGAAGAGCATACAGTATATGAGAAAGAAGGCAGAAGAAATGTATGATGTGAGATCCATGAAGGCGGAGGACTTCATAGATGACGCAGAGATCAGGGAGACTCTTGATTATGCGGACAGTAACAAGGACAATGTGGAGCTCATAGACTCTATAATCGAGAAGGCAAAGCTCAGGAAGGGGCTGACACACAGGGAGGCATCGGTACTCCTCGCATGTGAGATACCAGATAAGACAGCGGAGATCTGTGATCTGGCTGAACAGATAAAGAAGGATTTCTACGGCAACAGGATAGTTATGTTTGCGCCGCTGTATCTGTCGAATTACTGTGTAAATGGCTGCGTATATTGTCCGTATCACATTAAGAACAAGCATATTGCCAGAAAAAAGCTCACACAGGATGAGGTGAGACGAGAGGTAATCGCATTACAGGATATGGGTCACAAGAGACTTGCCATAGAGGCGGGTGAGGATCCACAGATGAATCCTATAGAGTACATTCTTGAGTGTATAGACACCATTTACAGCATCAGACACAAGAACGGTGCCATAAGGCGAGTAAATGTAAATATAGCAGCCACCACAGTGGAGAATTACAGAAAACTCCATGAGGCGGGCATAGGAACATATATATTGTTCCAGGAGACATACGATAAGGCGGCTTACGAAAAGCTTCATCCGTATGGACCAAAGCATGACTATGCATATCACACTGAGGCTATGGACCGTGCCATGGAGGGTGGCATAGATGATGTTGGTCTGGGAGTACTCTTTGGTCTGGACAAGTACAGATATGAATTTGCAGGACTTCTCATGCATGCAGAGCATCTTGAGGCAGTTCACGGTGTTGGACCACACACCATAAGTGTTCCGAGAGTAAAGAAGGCGGATGACATCGACCCGGATGCGTTTGACAATGGAATAAGTGATGATATTTTCTGTAAGATCGCGGCGTGCATCAGGATAGCAGTTCCGTATACAGGCATGATCATCTCTACGAGAGAGAATCCAAAGGTGAGGGATGAGATCATAAGACTTGGCGTGTCTCAGATAAGCGGAGGCTCCAAGACCAGCGTGGGTGGCTATTATGAGCCGGAGCCGGAGGATGAGAAGTCGGAGCAGTTTGATGTCAGCGATACAAGAACCTTGGATCAGGTCGTGAATTGGCTTATGACGAAGGGGTATATCCCGTCATTCTGTACGGCATGCTACAGGGAGGGCAGAACCGGAGACAGGTTCATGAGCCTTTGCAAGAGTGGCCAGATACAGAACTGCTGCCATCCAAATGCTCTCATGACACTGGAGGAATATCTGGTGGATTACGCATCACCTGAGACCGCGGAGCTTGGACGGAGGCTTATACAGGACGAGCTTAAGAACATTCCAAATGAAAAGGTCAGACAGGTAGTGGTTGAGAGACTTGACAGGATAAAGCATGGGGACAGAGATTTCAGGTTCTAACATGGATATGGACACTCACATATGTGTGTGATGTACGTGATGTTCAGGCAAGCCAGAAAATAGGAGGTTCGGAAATGGGACTTAACGATACGCCATCGGCGAACAGAGTGCATATAGGATTCTTCGGCTGCAGGAACGCGGGCAAATCCAGCCTTGTGAATGCGGTCACGGGACAGAACCTGGCGGTGGTGTCCGATGTGGCTGGAACGACCACGGATCCTGTGTATAAGTCCATGGAACTATTGCCACTTGGCCCGGTAGTCATAGTGGACACGCCGGGAATAGACGATGCGGGAAGTCTGGGAGAACTCAGGGTGGCAAAGACCAGGCAGGTGCTGTCAAAGGTGGATGTGGAGGTGCGTGCGATGGATGCAACAGAGGATATGCCGCAGGCGGACAGAGAACTTCTCGATCTGTTCCGGGAGAAGAATATAAATCATATAATTGCATACAATAAGAGCGATGCCTCACAGGAGCTGATGGCAAAATGTGGCTTGACAGATGAAACTGGTACTTCCATCTGGGTCAGTGCGGAAAAAGGATATGGAATACATGAGCTTAAGGAACTGATAGGAAAGCTGACTACAACGGATACCATGACAAAAAGGCTTGTGGGAGATCTGCTTAGCCCTGGTGATGTGGTCGTGCTTGTTATACCGATAGATTCCGCGGCTCCAAAGGGAAGACTTATCCTGCCGCAACAGCAGGTGATCAGGGATGTACTTGAGGCAGGAGCAATATCAGTTGTGTGTCGTGACGTGGAGCTTGCTGACACGTTGGAGAGATTTGGCAGTCAGGTATCGTTGGTCATAACGGATTCTCAGGCATTTGGAAAGGTGATGAAGATAGTGCCTGAAGACATCTATATGACGTCATTTTCAATACTTATGGCGAGGTTTAAGGGCCAGCTTGAAACGGCGGTTTTTGGGGCACATGTTCTGGATAAGCTGAGAGATGAAGGTGGCATAGAAGCTGTGGACACAAAAAGAAATATTCCGAGAGTCTTGATAGCCGAGGGCTGCACCCATCATAGACAATGCGATGACATAGGAACGGTCAAGCTTCCGGGATGGATAAGAAACTACACGGGGCTTGAGCCTGAGTTTGCATTTGTCAGTGGAACGGAGTTCCCGGATGATCTGACAGGATATGATCTGATCATCCACTGCGGAGGGTGCATGCTAAATGAGAGAGAGATGAAGAACAGGCAGCAGATGGCGCAGCATCAGGGAGTTCCTATGACAAATTATGGAACGGCTATAGCGCATATGAATGGTATACTGGAGCGGAGTCTCAGGGTATTTAATGGCATATACGATAATTGATGCAGAAAACAAAAAGGGCAGTTCAGTTGATGTTAATACCGCCGGGGGGCGGAAGAATGGAGATCATATGGCTAAGATAGGATTGGTACTTGAAGGCGGAGGACAGAGAGGTATATATACCGCAGGTGTTCTGGACGTTTTTATGGATAATGATATAGAAGTGGACGGTGTGATCGGTGTGTCTGCCGGAGCGATACATGGGCTCTCCTATGTGGCAAGACAGAGAGGCCGAAATATGAGATACAATATGAAGTACAGGAATAACAAGCATTACATGAGTATGTATTCGCTCATAACAACGGGAGATATATGCGGCGAGCAGTTCTGCTACCACGATATCCCGGAGAGATTGGATCCTTTGGATTATGACGCATTTGTGGCAAATCCCACCAGATTCTATGTTGGCTGTTCCAATCTAGAGACAGGTGAGGCTGAGTATCTCGAGTGCACAGATATGCGTAACCCAGCGGATGTGAATAAGGTCAGGGCATCGGCATCGCTGCCACTTATATCCAATACGGTAGAGGTCGATGGGATGAAGCTGCTTGACGGCGGAGTGTCGGACAGCATCCCGATATTTGCGTTCAGAAGGATGGGTTATAGAAGAAATATAGTGATCCTCACAAGACCTGAGGGCTACAGAAAAGGTCCGGACAGGATGATCAGGCTGGAAGCAGGTAGATACAGGGAATATCCGGAATTTGTCAGAAGGTGCCATATGAGGCATCTGTACTATAATAAGACTTTGGATAAGCTGGAGGAGCTTGAAAAGCAGGGAGACACTCTGATAATCAGGCCGAGTCAGACCATAGAGATATCAAGACTTGAGAAGAAACCGGAGATGATCGAGGCTATGTATGAGCTGGGTGTATATGATGCAAAAGAGAAATTACAGCAGGTGAAAGAATTTCTCAGGGAAAGCAGGGAAGATGCACATGGACAGGCAGAGAAACAGACAGCGGTCACAGAGGAAGAACGATAAATATAACACACTGATACTCTCTGGGATGGATATCCCGGAGAGTGTATATACACAAAAGAAGGCACAGGAGAATCAGAGCAAAATGGCTGAGACTCCGGTGCCTTCTCTTATTTTATCGCTCTCGGTGTCCACGGTCATCACTATGCTTGTGGCGACCACGTACAATATCGTAGCCACTTATTTTGTGGCGGATCTCGGCGAGTCTGCTGTTGCGGCGGTGGGGCTCATGTTCTCTGTCATGGCACTTATCCAGGCTGTAGGTTATACCTGGGGGATGGGGGCGGGCAGTGAGATCGCAAGGCTCCTTGGGCAGCAGAATAAAAGGGCGGCAGAGCATGCTCTGGCGACGGCGCTTGCAGGTGGTGTGGTGTCAGGTGTAGTCATGGCTGTGGTATTTGGAATATTCAGATCAGAAATTATAAGTCTGCTTGGAGCGACGGACACGAGTCAGGAATTGGCGGAGCAGTATGGAATATATATTATGATGGGCGCGCCGGTGATGTGCGGAGCATATGTGCTCAACAATGCTCTGAGAGCGGAGGGGCAGCCGTACCTTGCACTTATGGGAATAGTTGCCGGAGGCGTGACAAATGCTGTACTGGATTATGTTCTTATAAAGGTACTGGGATTTGGGATAGGATCTGCGGGAATCGCCACATTTGCCGGGCAGGCGGTGAGTCTGGTTATCATGTATGCGTGCGTCAGGGCCAGGTTCAGCGTGGTCAGGCTGCACATAGGGGATCTGTGGAAATTCAAAGGCGCAGTGCAGGTCGTCAGGATCGGTATGCCTTCATTCCTCAGACAGGGGCTTATGTGTGTTGCCGCTGTTTTGCTGAGCCGGAGCTGCCGCCGGTATGGGGATACAGTGCTTGCCAATATAACTGTGGCAAATAAGATATTTGCGGTCGTATTTGCCGTTCTTGTGGGATATGGGCAGGGATTTGCACCTGTGTGTGGCTTTGCATATGGAGCTAAGATGTACAGAAGAGTAAAAAGATCCCTGAACTTTACCATGGCGACTTCGGTGGTGTTCATGGTGATGATGGGAGCCGCGTCATATCTGTGGGCGGACAGACTGTGCGGAGTTTTTATGGAAGACGCCGGACTTGCAGCGTTTTCCCTGAGAGCGCATGCTGCAGCTATGCCGTTTTCAGCGGTGTGTCTTGTGATGGGAATGTACTATCAGGCTCTGGGAGCATATGGAAAAGCCACACTCATATCCGCCCTGAGACAGGGGGTTTTCTTTATCCCCCTCATATGGCTGCTGCCAGTATGGTATGGCGAACATGGTGTGGCTGTAGTTCAGGCTGCCGCGGATATATTGTCCGGCGTCACAGCCCTGGTGTTCTGGTTTATCTGTCAGAGGACTTTCCGTACACAAATGAAAAATAGTCGGTGTCGATGACTTCGTCAGATATGTACAGTCTGTTTTCGACCTCGGCTATCATGGAATCCAGATAGCCATCCGGCACCTGAGATTCAGGCACGAGGTATGTGGTCTCTCCGGTCGCTGCATCGTATTTTATCTTGTCGGTTATAAAACTCTGGTCGGCAAATATCACAAGTTCGTCCGAGTCTGACAGTATGTTGCGTCCGGCAAGCAGTCTTGAATCAAAGTCTGCTCCGAGAAGGTTCAGGACGGTTGGAAGGATATCTATGCTGGCACAGAGCTTATCTATGACAACAGGCTTTTTCATGGAAGAGCTCCATATTCCGAATTGGTTTCTGTGCAGTTCAAAGTCATCATCCTCTATGTCCTTGCCGGCAAGCTCATTGTATATGCCGTCGCTCAGCCCATAAGGATAGTGGTCAGGTGCGACTATGAACAGGGTGTTGTCAAGCTTTCCTGCCTCCTCAAGCTTGTCCATGAGGTATTCCAGTGCCTTGTCAAGCTCCATCTGGGCTGCGACATAGGCGACCGCCTCGTCCGAGTAGCCCTTGCCGGAGAGAAGTGATTCTGCTTCCTCACGATTCTTCTGACATATGTACTGGTTGTCATAGTTGTATGGCAGATGTCCTGAAAAACTCATGAGGTACATATTGAAATGGTCGTCATCTATGAAATCATTGTATACAGCCTCGATGCATTCCAGATCTGAGTACATGACGTGATCCGGGATGTCCAGCCCTGCCCCGATGGCCTTGAAGGTGGTGTATCCCATATTCGGATGGGTGCTGGTTCTGTCGTAATATGTGGCATCAAAGTCGTGATAGCCGTAGCTCTTATATCCCTGACTGTTCAAAATATTGCCTAGAGCATAAGGCTGATATGTGTCTGCAGATTCCTCGAAGCTCCATTTGGAAGATGCCGGGTACTGACTGAGACAGTTGGCAAATTCACCGTCTATTGTGCTGTGATACCAGAGTGGATTGTAGAAGTTGGTAAATTCAAATCCCTCATGGTATATCTTGTACAGAGTAGGCGTTGCTTCCTTGGATATTCCGTAGGTGCTGAGGCTCTCAGCCGTGACAAATACCACATTGTAGTCCTTGAACATGCCGGTGTATTCGTCTGTGCAGGTCGGCTGCACTCCTGAGAAGTATGCTGTGATGCTCTTTAACTCATCGTCATCTGTGGAGTTATAGAGCTGGGTGAAGTTGATATTCTCATCTATCTGAGGTACATACTGAGGCTCTGATGATTCAGTGCTGTTTTCAGGATCTGAGGCAGCCGAACCGGATGCTCCGCCTGAGAGTTCGCCTCCGTTTGGGCCGGATGCATTGCCGGTATCACCCCCGTTATCATTTGCCAGTGATGACATATAGTCCGAGTCATTCTGTATGTCCAGAGCAGATTCTGCAAGCTCAAATGTCTTGTCAGAGTTGCTCTTGGTTATCATAACTGTGCAGTCCCTGCCGGTGGTCATGATGACTCCCAGTTTGTTCATAGACAGCTCAAGCACGTAGCGGCCGTGGAAAAGGGAGTAAGGAGTGTATGCTCCGGTTCCGTGCACCGCCAGAAGACATATGGCAGCGGTCCACATGACTGCGGATGATGCGGTCTGTACAATGATGCCCTTAAGTACACCGTTGCTCTCGCCGATACGGCCTCTGTCAAAAGTAAACTTTAATCTGTTCAGCAATACGAGACAGATAAGTGGGAGCAGGAAGAGCAGTATCACGTACCAGTTTGCCTTCAGAGTGGCAAACAGGACAGACTTAAAATTCATGGCATCATGGGCACCTCCGATGGAGACCAGACTAAGGAATGTCCTAAAGATCTTATAGTACACAAACTGGGCTATATAGTAGATCGTGAAAATTCCCCATATGGTATACGCTGTGATGGCATTTGCAATTCTGTGCCAAAATGATGTCAGTGCGGACAGGGTGAGACCGCATGCAATGGCAAATGTCAGCGGATGCAGTATATTGCTGTCCACACCGTGGTAAATGGCTATGTGAAACAACAGCTCCATGTATATAAAAGCAGCGGAGAAAAATACTGGGCGCCAGAGAGAAATCCTGCGTTTTACAGTGCTTTTGTTGCGGCGTGTTTTATCGCTGCTTCGTGTGTTATTTGTTGGTTCATTTCGGCTCATATATTCTCCTTCTCAAGGATGTTCCCAAGTTCCGCTCTGACAGCTATAGGGTCGGTGACGAGGAGTGTGTTGAAGCCAAGCTTTGATGCTGCGTCAAGATTGGCCTGTCTGTCATCGAGGAATATACATTCATCCGGAATGAGGTCGTATTTGCTGCACAGACATTGGTAAATTCTCTCATCCGGTTTGGTTATGTGACACTCGTATGACACGACTCTTCCGTCTGTATAAGGAAGAAAGTGGAATCGCGGAGTGTGAAGTGCGAACAGTCTTCTCGGATAGTTGGACAGCAGGTATATGTGATATCCTCTGTCTTTCAGAGACTTGAGCCATTTGTCCGCATCCGGGAACATATCAACTACGCCATCCAGATTGTTCATGAACAGATCTATGTATTCGCCGCACTCCGGGCTGAGCTCCTTGAATTTTTGAATCAGTTCTGCCTCCGGGATGTCATCGAGATCAAAATGGTTCCATAGGGGATGATTTACCATGTTGCGATCCAGAGTATCTATAACATTTTCGGGTATTCCGAGTTTCTGCATTGTGGTTCTCCAGTGGAAATCAACGAGAACCATGCCTATATCAAATATGATGTTTTTCATTTGTCTAGTCCTTTCTGCTTGATAAAATATGTGTCAGTGAGTCGTTTAGCCACTAAAATTCTACCCCATATCCGATCAAAAATATATACAAAAATAAAACAGAAATAAGTTTGTTTACAGTTTTTTGTTTTTGGTGTAAATTGTTATAATGAATGAATATCACATGGTGATGATACATTCAGAAAGCCTGATGAATGGGGATTATGTATGAGATACGTTTTTGTGGATTTTGAGATGAATCTTATAGATTCGGAACACAAACAGGAAAAGAAGATTTGCAAGAGTGAGATAATTGAGATCGGTGCTGTAAAGCTGGATGATGAATATAACGAGATAGATTCGTTTAAGAGTTATGTCAAACCGGCATATGGAAGCATGGCGTCGCGTATAATAAAGCTTACAGGAATAACGGATGAGATGCTGGAGAATGCCCCATCATACGAGGATGCCGTAGGCAGATTTATAGAGTGGTGTGCAGATGCTGATGTTATCTATGCGTGGAGCGAGAACGACCTGAGACAGCTGCGAGGTGAGACCAGACTGAAACAGTACACCCATCCGGAACTTGATAGAGTATTTGCCAAATGGCAGGACTTCCAGAAGGAATATGCCAGGATGATAGGCACATCCAGAAGGATATCGTTGTCGGATGCTGTATTTTATCTGGGAGAGAACTTTCAGGGGGCAGAGCATGATGCACTGTGGGACGCCAGAAACACGGCTGAGGTATTCAAGCTGTCGAAGGATGAGGAGAATTTCTTCAGGATAATGGCTCCGGTCATTGATGTGTATAAGCCGAAAAAGTCGCTGACATATTCGTTGTCGGAGGCATTTGGCAATATTCACCTGGATGATTCGGATGATTCATGACAAGGCTGTTAATGCAGGTGCGGTTGTGTGATGTAGTGTAGGATTTGGTATGACATATCAAGAGAGATAGAGGAAATGAAATGAATTGGAATAAGAAAGATACGATAAGGATACTGCTCATTTTGTGTGGTGTTGTATTGTTTGCATATGTGTTGTTCAACTTTGATAAGGTGTCCAGCCTTTTCAGCTGGCTGGTAAATATCCTTATGCCGTTTGTGATAGGGTTTGCTATAGCATTTGTGGTGAATGTTCCGATGAAGGGGCTTGAGAAGGTTCTTTTCAAAAATGAGAATAGCCGCCTGTACAGATTTAAGCGTCCGGCATGTCTGATATTGTCGTTTCTGTGTATCATAGCGGTATTTACATTTGCAATAACAATGATCATACCGGAGATGTCCAAGACCATAACTGCATTTGCAGATAAGCTGCCAGATGCTATGGATGACATCCAGAGGAAAGCGATCAAGCTTATGAAGGATCAGCCGGAGATAGTAGACAAGATAAAGAGTATCAATATCAACTGGGATTCAGTTATTTCCAATGTGGTTAGTATTGTGAAGAACGGCGGCAGCAGTGTGTTGTCTTCCACGTTCTCCATCGCCAGCAGTGTGGTAGGTGGATTTGTGGATGTCCTCGTGGGTATCTTCTTTGCCTGTTATATATTGGCACAGAAGGAGACTCTGGAGAAACAGGTCAAGGGAATCCTATATGCGGTGTTCAAGGAGGACAAAGCTGACAGATTTATACAGACTTGTGTGCTGGCTGACAGAACTTTTTCCAAATTCATATCGGGACAGTGCCTTGAAGCGTGTATTCTGGGCTTGATGTTCTTTATCACCATGACTATATTCAGGATTCCGTATGCACTTACGGTGAGCATAATAATCGCGGTATTTGCGTTGATACCGGTGATCGGTGCTTTTGTGGGATGCTTTGCGGGCGCGATCATGATACTTGTGGAGAATCCGAAACAGGCCATAATATTCCTTATCATATTTATCGTGCTGCAGCAGATAGAGGGCAACTTTATATATCCTCATGTGGTTGGCGGCTCTGTGGGACTTCCATCCATATGGGTGCTTGTGGCAGTCATGTTGGGTGGCGACTTGATGGGAATCCTCGGGATGCTTATATTTGTGCCTCTTTTCTCGGTGCTCTACGCAATGTCTGAGGAGTATGTGGTAAAGAACCTCAGGGCAAAGGGTATATCGTGGAAGAAGTACAATCTGGCGTGCAATATACCGGAGGGACGGTGGAATGGCAGGCTGGACGAGGAATGCGCATCTGAGGTGAAAGCTGGATCAAAGGCTGCATCAAAGAAAGCTTCAGCAGGTCAGAATGTATCAGAGAATACAGAACATGGAAAAGAAAGTGGTATCCAGTCAGGCGCGAGCGAGACAAAGGTATCAGGTGGTAACAATAAAAATAACAGGAAGAGAAAATAATACCGGTGAGAATGCGTGACATACCGCTTGCATCGCTCCGTGTTCAGAGCCGTTTAGAAAGAAGGATATACAAATGTACAGAGACATAGCGAAACTTGTTTTATACAGAGATCTTGGAGAGGACAGCATACTCATGAAGCTGTCTGGAATATTTGAGGACTTTGATCTTAAGAGGTGCGAGAACGCGGAGCTGTGTGCCCGCATATACGACCAGATAAAGAGACTCCTGGATCTTGCAACCAGCTATGGATTTGATAAGAATCTGTGGCATAACTACCTCGCATTTATACTGATCACAAATGAAAACTCATTCAGTATAACCAGCGAGAAGGTTGGGGCAAATGACGGAACAGTCAACTATTTTGCAAAGAACGACTTTAAGATATTCAAGAAGCTGTTTGATTTTGATTTCTCCGAGATAGAGAGCGCACTTGGAATAGATTGTTTCTCAACTATCAACAACTATAAGTCCATAGGTAAGAAGGAGAGAATGTACAACAAGAATGTCAGCGAGAAGGTTCAGGCTGTCAGCAATGCGATAGAGGAGGCTGAGAACGAGAATCAGATATTCGACATCGTGACGGAGTTCTATAAAGCATATGGCGTTGGAATGTTCGGACTCAACAAGGCGTTCAGGATCACCCGTGAGCACGGAGATCTTGAGTTCGTGCCGATCAACAACACAGAGGATGTAATGTTGGATGATCTCATCGGCTATGAGATACAGAAGAAAAAGATCGTGGACAACACAGAGGCATTTGTGGAGGGTCGCAAGGCGAACAATGCACTTCTCTTTGGAGACAGTGGAACAGGAAAGTCCACAACTATTAAGGCGATAATCAATGAGTACTATGACAGGGGCCTTCGTATGATCGAGATATATAAGCACCAGTTCCAGGATCTGTCACAGGTTATCTCACTTATCAAGAACAGAAATTACAGATTTATCATATACATGGACGACCTTTCGTTTGAAGAGTTTGAGATCGAGTACAAGTATCTCAAGGCTGTCATCGAGGGCGGACTTGAGATCAGACCTGACAATGTACTCATCTATGCCACATCGAACCGTCGTCATCTCATCAAGGAGACATGGAACGACAGGAATGATATGGAGAATAACAATGGTATTCACAGAAGTGATACTATCCAGGAGAAACTGTCACTTGTCAACAGATTCGGAGTCACGATCAGCTATAGTGCACCGTCGCAGAAGGAGTACTTCGAGATCGTCAAGGGACTTGCTGAGAAGGAGCATATCACCATGGATGAGAAGGAGCTCTGCGCAGAGGCCAACAAGTGGGAGCTTGCCCATGGCGGAATAAGCGGACGTACTGCACAGCAGTTTATCAACTACCTCAAGGGACAGGGGCTGTAAAATAATTGCTGTTGAACTACGGTTTATATTTTGCTATTATTAAGATAATTTTGAAGTTGCATTTACGATGATAAGGAGTGTGGGAAAAAATGATAGATCTCAGCAGCAAAAAGGGTAAGACACTGGTATCAAGGATCATAGTTGTGATTCTGTGTATCGCTATGGTAGTTACACTTTTAGTTTCAGCATTCTAATCTAGAATAACAGGTTGAATTGGAGAGTATATATGAGAGGAAAGTTTGGTGAGCATCAGACGGTGCGGTCGATACTTAAGAGCCTTCCACGAACTGTCCATGATGACGTGACGAGAGCCGGAATAGGAGAAGACTATGCCCGGCTCTTGTTGCGTGATGGGGATGGCGGAGAAAAAGCAGGTAAGACAGGAGATGCAGATTGCAAAAATGCGGGTGCGGCAAAAAGCAAAAGCGTGAATGTTGCCACTGGAGTGTGTATCGACAGCGGATATATGGGACTGAGGCTTGATATAGCCCGTCTTTACAACAGTGTAAGGATCGGTGGCTATATGCCGTGGGTGGCAACGGATACCATCGTCATGCCAGATGATGATGAACGCCGAATGAAGAAGTTGCTTGGAAAACTTGCGGGTATATGCGCAGAATATGGGGTGGACATCATCACAGGACATACCGAGGTGAATACCGCTGTGTCTGAGCCAATCATCAGTGTGACTATGATGGGAAGTCAGGTAAGTCATAGTGATGATATACTGAATGGGCAAAAGCTGGTTGTTCAGGAAAACCGGAAGAATAAAGAATATAATGAATCGGGATTGCGTGGACTAAAACGACCAGCCGGTATGGACATAGTTATGTGTGGACAGACCGGTGTGGGTGGAACCTTACAACTCTATTATGATAATCAGAAAGAGCTTTTCGAGAGGTATTCAGAGAGCTATCTGAGACCTGTAGAGAGAATGAAAGAATTGATACTGCTAGGCAGACAGGTGGATATAGCACTGGAGCATGGCAGTGTGTATGCCCATGATATATCGAGGGGAGGTGTATTTGCTGCTCTCTGGGAGATGGGGGATGCGCTGAAGTGTGGGCTTGAGGTGTGCCATGATGACATACCGATACTGCAGGAGACGATAGAGATATGTGAGCACACAGGGGATAATCCATATATGATAGACGGCTGCGGCGCGGCACTTTTTGTGGTTCCAGACGGAGAACATCTGGCTGATAAGCTCTATGAGGCAGGATATGAAGCATCAGTCATAGGTCACCTTACGGAAAGCAGCGACAGAGTAGTGGTGCATGACGAGGAGATGCGGTTCCTTACCCCACCAAGATATCTATAAAATTGAATAGAAGCTACGTACGATTTTCATGGAGTAACTGCTGACTGCCATGGATGATCGTACTATATTGATTGCGCGTATCAGTGTGAAATCTATATAGATCACATATAGGTGATTCCGCTGATAACTCGTATTTGAGTATAGGAGGAGTAGTTATGTTAAATATTGTATTACATGAGCCGGAGATACCGGCAAATACAGGAAACATTGGAAGAACATGTGTGGCAGCAGGTGCAAGACTGCATCTCATAGAACCTTTGGGTTTTCAGATAAATGAGAAGCAGTTAAAACGTGCCGGGCTTGACTATTGGGACAAGCTGGATGTGACAACATATGTGAACTTCGAGGATTTTCTTGCAAAGAATCCCGGAGCAAAGATATACATGGCGACGACCAAGGCTAGAAAGAAGTATACAGACGTAAGGTTTGAGGATGATGCATACATAATGTTTGGCAAGGAGAGTGCCGGTATACCAGAGGAGATACTGGTTGACTATAAGGATACAGCAATCAGAATCCCCATGTTCCCGGACATCCGTTCATTAAACCTTGGTAACTCTGTGGCAATAGTGCTCTACGAGGCACTCAGACAGAACGACTTCCCAGGCCTTGAAGAAGCAGGTAACCTACACCGCCTAAATTGGGACTTGTCATAAAGCGAAGCTTTATGATATTGCACGCATCAGCGTGCTACCGCTTGATATGCAATAGAGGGGGACCCGCTTGCGGGGGAGTAGGCTGTTGCGTCTGACGCAAGCCAGATATGGCACATGTCATATTGACATGTCGTCAAAATAATACAAAGGGGGAAGAAACATGGCATATCCTACCAGTGGAAAGAAAATGCTCAACATCTGTATTCTGGACATATTGAAGAAATATACGGATTGTGATCACACGATGGATCAGAAGGATATCATGAAAAAACTGAAAGAAGATTATGATATCACAGTTGACAGAAAATCCATAAAGGCAAATCTAGACTGCCTGATCGACTATGGATATGAGATAGAATTTACAGAGACAGAGCGTATCAAAAAGGATGGAACAAAGGAGATCCTTACATCAAACTGGTACTACAATCATGAATTTGATGATTCCGAACTCAGAATGATGATAGACAGTATTTTGTTCTCAAAGACTATTCCTGCCGGACAGGCCAGTGAGCTCATTAAGAAGATAGCAGGACTTTCGAACATATATTTCACAAATAAGATGACCCATGTCAGCAGTCTGCCAGGTCTGGAGCATACAAGCAATCAGCAGACACTGTACAATGTCGGCTTGATAGATGACGCTATTTCAGAAAAGAAACAGATATCATTTGTGTATAACAATTATTGGGAGGACAAGAAACTTCATCCTCGACGTGAGGAACCGTATATAGTCAATCCGTATCAGATGGTCGCAAATGATGGGAAGTATTATCTTGTATGTAACTATGATAAGTATGACACTCTGTCAAATTATCGTGTGGACAAAATGACACAGGTTAAGATAGTTAACAAGCCGGTTAAAAGCCGTGATAAAGTCAAGGGTATGGAGCATGGTCTCAATCTGCCGAAGCATATGGCAGAGCATATATACATGTTTGCCGACGAGCCGGTTACGATAATACTCCGGGTGAAGAAATCAGCCATATCAGATATAGTGGACTGGTTTGGAAGCAATTTTGATGTGGTGGATGAGAGTATTGCCAGGCAGTATGATGGATTCCGTGAAACCACGGATGCCGTGACGTATGTAAGACTTGTGTGCAGCCGTCAGGCCATGTCACACTGGGCGATGCAGTACGGAACATCGGTGGAGGTTATATATCCTACGGAACTTCGAACCCAGATTGGTGAGGCTGTAAAGGAAATGAATAACAGATATAATGATTAACAAGACAGCTGTCAGTATGATAAAACTGACAGCTTTTTTGTGATAAATATTTTTTGAGAAACTTTTCACAAAAAATCACTTTTACTGCAAGAAATCAAGGATTTTGATCGGAATATATATTAGAAACACACAGGGAGGTGAAAGCTGTGTGGATAAATGGAAAGAGATGTAAGGTGAATTAAAAAATATCCCGGGTATTATAACAGAGATTCTCTCTGGTGTAATATCCGGGTTTTGGTTTTTATTAGAGTTTATGAGTCCTTGATCTTGAACTTGCCGTTACTCTTAACGCTTGGAGAGGAAGTATTTGCTTCGGAGTATACCTCACTGTGTGATTCAATGTGAACCGGTTTGATAGGAACCTGCATATCCTTCTCTTTCGGAAGAGAGAAGATAAACTCGCTTCCCTTGCCTTCCTCGGATGTTAGGGTGATCTGCTCACCGTGAGCCTTGATGATCTCTTTGGTTATGGCCAGTCCAAGTCCGGTTCCGGTTTTGTCCTTGCCTCGGCTTGGATCTGTCTTATAGAACCTTTCGAATACCTTCTTCTGGGCATCCTTTGGAATTCCAACTCCCTCGTCCTTGACACTTATAAATATCTTGTTGTCTCTCTCTGTCACCTGCACTCTGATCTGTCGTCCTTCAGGTGTGAACTTTATAGCATTGTCAACAAGATTATATATAACCTGCTGGATCTTGGTCCTGTCGGCGTACACGATGGTGTTGTCTGTCAGAAATACGCTGTCTAGAAAGATTCCCCTGTCCTTGCATCTCTTTTCAAATGTGTTGATGGTCGGGGTGATTATATCCCTTATGTCAAAGTTCGATTTATCAAGCTGCAAGTCAAATGAGTCAAAGTTGTTCAGCTCCAGAAGTCCCTGTGTAAGCTTGGTAAGACGCTGTGCCTCATTCAGCACTATTCCAAGATATTTTTCGTGGCGCTCTAGCGGTATGGTGCCATCAAGCATGGCTTCGATGTATCCCTTGATTGACGTCAGAGGGGAACGGAAGTCATGGGATATATTGGATATAAATGACTTTCGGTATTCGTTTGAGCGGCTGAGCTCGTCAGCCATCTCCTCCATGTACCTGGCAAGTTCCCCAAATTCGTTGTTGGCTGTCACATTTACACGGGCATTGAAATTTCCCTGCGCATATGACTTTGAGGTCTTGATGATCTCACGTATAGGCTTGAGCAGGCTGTTTGACATGAGCATAAGC
>ERZ1034920.1332-NODE-1332-length-16165-cov-6.224084_pt1 | contig 16165 bp, 15 predicted proteins | sample MGYA00520688_ERZ1034920 | MGnify/ENA primary metagenome ERZ1034920 (study PRJEB33766, sample SAMN09781785) | gut metagenome | biome: gut microbiome | host: Homo sapiens | place: Madagascar | study: EMG produced TPA metagenomics assembly of the PRJNA485056 data...
ATAGGAATTCCTGCAAGTTACATAGAGAAAAAAATATTAAAGAAAAGAAAATGGATAAAAAAATCTGCAAGATTCATTAGTATAGTGATTGTGATTACATGTGTGCTGGTTGTTATTAATATATTTTTACTCCTTCTGTTACCGGAACTGGGAAGTACAATATTGCATTTGGAAGATAGTATGCGTTTTTTCTTGAGTAGAGTGGAGGAGAAGAGTAAAGCTTTTTTTGATGGAAATGAGGAAATATTACATTATATTGACAAAATGGAATTTAATTGGAATAGACTGACTAAGATTGGAATCGAGGTGCTTGGCGATAGAACAGGTCAGATAATTGGATCAGCGGCAGAGGTGATTCATAGAATTGCTCAAGGCATTACAACATTTTTTATTGCATTTGTGTTCGGATGTTATCTCTTATGGCAGAGAGAAAGACTGTCTATACAGGGAAAAAAGGTACTGTATGCATTGATTCCGGAAGGAAAAGCAGATGCTGTGATTGAAATTCTGGAGCTGAGTGGGCATACATTTGCAGGATTCCTTACCGGACAATGTATGGAGGCATTGATACTTGGCTGCATGTTTGGAGTCGCACTGTTAGTATTTCAAATGCCGTATGCGTTATTGATCAGTGCAGTAATAGCAGTCACAGCATTAGTTCCGGTATTTGGTGCATTTGCGGGATGTGCAATAGGGATGATATTGATATTTATTGAGAGTCCGTCAAAAGTGCTTTTGTTTTTAATTATTTTTCTGGTCTTACAGCAGATTGAAGGAAACTTGATTTATCCGAAGGTAGTAGGTAATTCGGTTGGATTACCTTCTATATGGGTACTGGTTGCTGTAACGACTGGAGGACGATTAATGGGTGTAATTGGAATGCTGCTTTTTATTCCAATTGCTTCTGTGAGTTATGCACTTTTTCGGGAGGTGATATATTTATTACTTAAAAAGAGAAATGTAGATGTAGAAAAAATATAAAAGTGTTAAAGTTGCGAGATACTATTACTTTACAATGTCAGTTAATGTGCTCGGAATTGGTATAATCTGCTTTGACGGACATATATATGAAGCAATGAACAAAACTGGTGATGAGATGCTGAATATATTATGGTCGGGCATGATTATAGCCGGAATATTGTACAGTGCGGTTACCGGAAATGTATCTGATATTTCCAATGCTGCACTTGATTCATCAAAGGAGGCTGTTACTCTATGCATTACGATGCTTGGAGTAATGGCCTTTTGGTGTGGACTGATGCAGATTGCAGAAGACGCCGGACTGGTAGAAAAAATGTCCGGGAAAATGCAACCGGTGATACATTTTCTGTTTCCGCAGTTACCGAAAAATCACCCGGCCAATAAACATATTACGACAAATATAATTGCCAATGTACTTGGACTTGGGTGGGCAGCTACACCGGCGGGACTTCAGGCAATGGAGGAACTGGCGAAGCTCGAAGTGAGCAGAAGGAGCCCGAGAGGAATTGCAAGTAATGAAATGTGTAACTTCTTGATCTTAAATATTTCATCACTTCAGTTGATACCGGTAAATGTAATTGCCTATAGAAGCCAGTATGGGAGTGTGAATCCGGCATCGATTGTAGGGGCAGGGATTATTGCTACCAGTATCAGTACTTTGGCGGGAATTGTTTATTTTAAAATTATGGACAGGAAGCGGTAATATGAGACTTTTTTTATTTTGTTCAGATATGATTATTCCGGTTATTATTCTTGGAATTGTGTGCTATGGAGTGTCCCGGCATGTGGATGTATATGAAAGCTTTATTAAGGGGGCAAACAGCGGATTTCAGACCGTAATAAGAATCATGCCGACAATGCTGGCTCTGATGATAGCGGTGGGCATTCTGAGGGCGTCAGGACTTCTGGAAGCGATAGGTATGTGGGTTGGAAGTGTGACGGATCATATTGGATTTCCGGGGGAATTAGTACCGCTTACGGTGGTGAAGATGTTTTCGTCATCGGCGGCAACGGGTCTGTTACTGGATCTGTATAAAGAGTATGGAACGGATTCAAGAATTGGGCTTATTGCATCCATCAGTATGGCATGTACGGAGACGATATTTTATACGATGAGCGTGTATTTTATGACTGCAAAAGTAAGAAAAAGCAGGTATACACTACCGGGAGCATTGATTGCTATATTTGCAGGAATTGTAGCCAGTGTAGTGCTTGCTGGGATGTTTTAAGAGAAATAAGAAGAAAAATTCGCAGACCGCGTCGTAATTTTATCCGGCAGAATGGGTTGCACCAACCGTCTGAAAAGGGTACAATCTGCAGTATAAGAACCTGTATAAAATATGGGAATATATAGAAAGAGGGTGTCCGAAATGGACAGAATGAAACAGCAGATTGCTTTTTTAATGGAGATTGATAAAGTAAAAAATATCTTCCGACAGACATATCTTGCAGATGGAAAGAGGAAGGAGAATGATGCAGAGCATTCCTGGCATTTGGCAATTGCAGCATTTCTTCTGAAGGAATATGTGGCAGAGGATGTGGACGTGATGAAAGTTATGATCATGGTACTGATCCATGATCTGGTAGAAATCGATGCGGGTGATACATATGCATACGATGCAGAGGGCGCAAAGACTAAACGCGCGAGAGAAGTGGCAGCAGCGGACAGGATCTTTGGTATGCTTCCGGAAGATCAGGGCGGTTATTTCAGAGAATTGTGGGATGAGTTTGAAGCATATGAAAGTGATGATGCCAAGTTTGCACATTTGCTTGATAATTTCCAGCCTCTGCTTTTGAACCATGAGAGCAATGGAAAGAGCTGGACAGAACATCATGTAAAGAAATCTCAGATTTACAAAAGAAACGAAAAAATTGAAGAGACGTCTCTTGAAGTCTGGGAACGGATGAAGCAAATTGTGGAAGAACATATTGCGTTGGGACATGTTATTGATGAATAATATGATGATATAAAATCGGGAAGGGTGAGTTACATGAGAAATCATGAAGTGGTTACAAAGCAGCCGTTACTTAAGGAAGATGGATCGCTTAGAGAGCCTGGCTGGTCAAAAAGTCTGGTGCAGACATATGACCGTAAACAGATCAAAGCTCCCCGTATGAGGATCAAAGAATGGGATTATTATCTGGTGTTAAATGAAGACTTCGCGGGTGCATTTACCTTATCAGATGATGGATATATCGGACTACAGTCTGTGTCATTGTTGAATTTTAAAGAAGGATGGGAACACACGGAGACAATCCTGAATGCATTTCCAATGGGGAAAATGCAGATGCCTTCGGATTCCGGGCAGGGAGACATAGTCTACAGGGACAAGCGTCTACATATGGAATATACACTGGAAGAAGGTCAGAGGCGTATCCGATGTAAATTCGATAATTTCTATCAGGGTAAGACCTTCCGTTGTGATATTACGTTGATTCAGCCTAAGATGGATACAATGGTAATTGCGACACCATGGAAGGAAAAGAAAACAGCATTTTATTATAACCAGAAGATCAACTGTATGCCGGCAAAAGGCAAGATGGAATATGATGGAAAAGTATACCGTTTTGATCCGAGTACTGATTTTGGAACTTTGGATTGGGGACGCGGCGTATGGACTTATGATAATCGCTGGTACTGGGGTTCCGGCAATCAGATGATAGATGGAAAGCCATTTGGTTTTAATATCGGATATGGATTTGGAGACACTACAGCAGCATCGGAAAATATGCTTTTTTATGATGGGAAATGTCACAAACTGGAGGATGTGACATTCCATATTCCGGATGGAGATTATATGAAACCGTGGAAGTTTACATCCAGTGATGGCAGATTCGAGATGGATTTTGAACCGGTTCTTGACCGTGCAGCGAGGACAAATGCACTGATTATAGAATCGGATCAGCATCAGGTATTTGGACGCATGAATGGAAAAGCAGTGTTGGATGATGGTACTGTGATCGAAGTCAAAGACATGATGTGTTTTGCAGAAGATGTGCATAACCGTTATTAAATCGACTGCAAATGATGATAAGTATACAGTAAAAAAGAAAAGGGGTACTGATGGGAGAAATACGGAAAAGAATCACATTTCACGGAAGGGTACAGGGCGTAGGGTTCCGCTATACGGCCAGGCTGGCAGCAGGATCTCTTGGTCTTACCGGATGGGCGAAAAATGAGTATGATGGCACAGTTACTATGGAAGTGCAGGGAAGCGAGAGAATGATCAACAAATTGCTTGTGAGGCTGAATACGGATCATTTTATCCGAATCGAATGGATGGACAGTGAGGAGATACCGATTCGGGAAGATGAAAAAGGATTCCAGATCAAATATTAGAAAAAGTATTAGAGATAATACTGGTTAAATGATCCAGGGGAGTGGATAAAGATGGATCAAAAAGAGTTTAGAGAGTTCTATCGAACAATTCAGGATGTGGCAGAGCATCCGGTTGTACTTCGAATGAAGAAGTATCCGCATCATGGTAATACTTCGTGCTATAAACATTGTATGCGTGTTGCATATTTTAATTATATTATCTGTAAGAAGCTGCATCTGGACGCAAGATCGGCGGCAAGAGCCGGGATGATGCATGATCTGTTCTTATATGACTGGCATACGCATGCCAGAGAGACCGGTGAGCGATTGCATGGACTTACTCATGCTGAGAAGGCATATAAGAATGCAGGAAAGATATTCCGTCTGAACCGCGTGGAACGAGATGTGATCCGAAATCATATGTGGCCGGTGACACTCAGGAGTGTACCAAGGACAAGAGAAGGGTGGATGATCGTACTAACGGATAAGTACAGTGGCTTGTTGGAAACGCTGGATCGGAGAAAGAGAAATAAGAAAAATTGTATATAAAGGGGAACATGATTCATTTTAGTTTCATCCTATGTTATACTTTGAAAGTTGTTGTAGTTTAAAAGTATGAGAAAAAGAGAGGAAACACTTACAAATGAATTCATTGAAACCAATGTTGCTGACTTCGTTGCAGTCATATGACCGGAGTCAGTTTGTAAAAGATGTGACGGCGGGAATCATCGTTGCAATCATTGCACTTCCATTGTCTATTGCATTGGCACTTGCATCCGGGGTAGGACCGGAGGCCGGAATTTTCACTGCTATCGTAGCAGGATTTGTTATTTCTGTACTTGGCGGAAGCAGTGTGCAGATCGCAGGACCGACGGCTGCATTTGCAACGATTGTTGCAGGCATTGTAGCGAAAGATGGATTAGACGGACTTGTGATATCAACCATTCTGGCAGGTGTCTTTCTGATTCTGATGGGAATCTGTCATTTTGGAAGCCTGATTAAATTTATCCCATATACAATCACGACAGGGTTTACTTCGGGAATTGCTGTTACGATTGTTATTGGTCAGTTGAAAGATTTCTTTGGTGCTGTTTATCCGGATGGCGTAAAGCCGATTGAGACTACCGAGAAGCTGAAAGCATTTGTAGAAAATATCGCAACAATTAATACAGATGCGGTAATTGTAGGAGTAGTGAGTCTGGTCATTCTAATCATTTCACCGATGATATTTAAGAAAATTCCGGGATCGCTTTTAGCGGTTATTGCAGGAATCTTAATGGTAAAATGTTTGCCGCTTCAGGTGGCGACAATCGGTAATCTTTATACGATCAGTAATGCACTGCCATCGTTCCATCTGCCGGCAGTAAACCTGCAGATTGTACAGAATGCGCTGCCAAATGCATTTACGATAGCGGTTCTTGCGGCGATTGAATCGCTTTTGTCCTGTGTAGTAGCGGATGGAATGATTAATGGAAAGCATCGTTCTGATATGGAGCTTGTGGCACAGGGAGCCGGTAATATCGCATCTGCGTTATTTGGAGGAATCCCGGCTACGGGAGCAATTGCAAGAACAGCAGCGAATATCAAAAATGGTGGGCGAACACCGATTGCCGGAATGGTACATTCAATTACACTGGTCATTGTACTGGTGGTGCTGATGCCATTTGCAGGAATGATCCCGATGTCGACAATCGCAGCAATTCTTTTCATTGTTGCTTATAATATGTGTCAGTGGCGGACATTTGCCCATCTGCTCAAGACAGCTCCGAAGAGTGATATTATCGTATTGATCAGTACGTTTGTATTGACTGTGATTTTTGATCTGGTAGTTGCGATTGAGATTGGTATGGTGCTTGCCTGTCTGTTGTTTATCAAACGGATGAGCGAGGAAACGCATGCCGAAAGCTGGACATACGTTGATGATGACACACAGGATGTGGATGAACAGCTCCGAAAACTTCCGTTACAGATCCGTGTTTATGAGATTACGGGACCATTATTCTTCGGTGCGGCTGATGCAATTGAGCATATTGTGGTAAAAGATTTTACTACTTGTCTGGTACTTCGTATGAGAAGTGTTCCGGCAATTGACAGTACGGCAATGAATGCACTGCAGGATCTGATCAGTGTATGCGAGTCAAAAGGAATTACGGTGGTGTTCTCGCATGTAAATGAACAGCCGATGAAAGTAATGCAGAAGTCAGGATTTGCAGAGCTTGTCGGGGAAGAGAATTTCTGCCCGAATATATCGGCAGCACTGAAACGTGCGGAAGAGATTGTAGAAAAGTAGAGTATAATAAAACAGCGAAAACCCGCTAACCGAGGAGTTAACGGGTTTTCGTTTTTTTAAAAAGTTACTAAAGGAATGAGAGTAAAGCATAACACTGTTAAATACTGATTACAGTGTACTACTTTGTGAGGTTAGATAGTTGTCTGTCCTCAACTATCTAACGTTAAGTATAATGAGAAAATGTGACAGAAGTGTGTTCAGTTTGTGAAAGAAATAGAAACTTTCTATTCAAAAAGTTCAAATTTTGAAAATGAAAAATCCCTCGCAGTGGCTGGCTGCGAGGGATTCTCAGTTACTATAGTTATCTAAAAGGAATGAGAGTAAAGTGCAACACTGTATGATCTGGTACAGTGTTCAACTTTTATGAGGGTGATAGTTAACTGTTCTTTAACTATCTGTCTTACAGTATAGAGAAGAAATATGACAGGAGTATGTTATTTCTCTAAAAGAATCGGAAAATTTCTTAAGAAGTTCTTGCGAAAATAAAAAGGTGATTTAATAGATATGTTAAAATATTTACTGTAGATAAAATAATAAACAATAACTATTGACATAATTAACTTACGGAAATAGAATGGATACAAGGAGGAAACGATATGGATATTAAGGAACTGAATGAAAAGAGATTATTAAAGAAGATGTCTTATGAAGATATTGCAGAATTTACCGGTATAAAGCAAGAGGATGTGAAGGCAATATTATTGGAACAAACGAAAGAGTATTCCTATGAGGGATTACTGGCAATGGAACAGGCTATTTCATTAGGAGATCGAATGCCGTTTGCTTATAATGCAATTGAACACAGACCTATGATGATCCGGGAGGAGCCTTATCGATATAATGCAAGAGAATATACAGAGGAAGATTGGGAACGTATATCGGAGCATACCAGAGCGGAACTGATTCATGGCAGATTATATATGATGGGACAGCCAAGCCGTATGCATCAGTGGATTGTCTCAGAGCTCATGTATTTGATAAAAGATTATATCAGGAAGCATAAAGGAAAATGTAAGGTATATAGTGCGCCTTTTGGTGTGCGATTATTTCAGGATGGTTCTGTGATTGTGGAACCAGATATTTCTATGATATGCAGAGAAGATATCTTGACGGATAAAGGATGTGAAGGTGCACCGGATTGGGTAATAGAGGTTGTATCTGTGAGCAATTCAAGTTATGATTATAACACGAAACTTGAACAGTATCAGAAAGCAGGAGTACGAGAGTGCTGGATCGTAGATCCATTTCGTCGCACTGTATTGATGTGGCTTCGGGAGTGCCCGGAGAAAAGTGGCTATTATAGCTATGATAAAGAGATTGATGCCTGGTGCCTGGATGGATTCCACGTGCGGATGGCTGAGATAGAAGAGACATTTTGATGACAGACTATGTAATGATAATAGATGGAGAAGAAGTACATATTGAAATACGGTATTCGGCGAGACGCAGTATGGGATTGGAAATACGGCAGGATGGCAGAATCGTTGCGAGAGTTCCGAACCGTATACCGGACAGCCATGTGAGAGCATTCCTGGAAGAACATAAGGAATGGATCGGGCAGAAGTCGGCAATGGTGAAACTGAAAAGTGCCGAGAGACGGTCGACTGGCGCACCGATATATGAGACGCTGACTGCCAGAGAAAAGGATATGATCCGAACTAAGATTACATTTAGTGTAGAGTATTACAGTAAGGTAATGGGTGTGAGTTATGGTAGGATATCGATCCGTAACCAGAAGACCAGATGGGGAAGCTGCAGTTCAGCAGGCAATCTGAATTTTAATTATCAGCTTGCATATCTTCCGGATGAACTGATGGATTATGTGGTAGTGCATGAACTGGCACACCGGAGGCATATGAATCATTCGGCTGCATTCTGGCAGGAGGTAGAGAGGTACTATCCGGATTATAAAAAATGCAGGAAAGCATTACAGATGTATCGGCTGGTAAGAGGAGAAAAAGGATAATGAAAGCTATATTATTTGATGTGGATGACACATTGTATGATCAGCAGGAGATATTTGACAGAGCCTGCAGGGATGTATTTGGAGAATTAAAAGGCATATCGTTGGTAGATTTATTTAAGGCAAATCGCTATTATAGTGATGAGAGTTTTGAAGCTATGGGGCGGGGTGAAATGACAAAAGAAGAAATGTACATTTACCGTATTAAGCGTGCCATGGAGGAGTTTCATTTACCGATTACGGATGAACAGGCGGTAAGATATCAGGAACGCTATGTATACTATGGTACTCAGATTACGGTATCGGATCAGATGCGGCAGATATTGGAATACTGTGGTGAGCGGATGAAGCTTGGCGTTATTACCAATGGACCGTCGGCGCATCAGTGGAGAAAGATAAAGACGCTGAATCTGGAACGATGGGTGAATCCAGAGTATATATTTGTATCCGGTGATGTGGGCGTCAATAAACCAGAACGTGGAATCTTTGAACATGCAATGAAAAAGATGGGGATGCAGAATCCAGAGGATATCGTATATGTAGGAGATTCTTATGAAAAGGATATTCTGGGAGCAACAGGCGCGGGATGGAATGCCATCTGGTTAGAGCGGAGAGGACGTGAAGTGCCAGTGGATATTCCAGAACGCACGTCGATTGCCAGAAGTGAAGAAGATTTATTTCAATTAATCAGGAAAATGTCATGAATATCAATATCATATCACAATACAAAGGTCTGAGAAGAGAGAATTACATATTATGTTTTGGCCGTTTGGTGACGGCGATGGGCGCGATGGTCCGGCCGATGCTGACGATGATACTGAGTCAGAAGCTTGGCATGAATGCGGTGCAGGTCGCATGGGTAACAGCGCTTATGGGTATTTTATCGATTCCGGCGAATTTGGTCGGAGGTAAAATGGCAGACCGTTTCAGTAAGAAAATGAATATTGTTTATCTGGATATTGTATCGGTGGTCTGTTATATTATCTGCGGCTTGATACCGCTTAGCGGTAAATCCATTGTGCTGATGTTTATTGCATCTACCTGTCAGAATATGGAGAATCCTTCATATAATTCGCTGACGGCAGACATTACGCTGACGGAGGATCGGGAAAGAGGGTATTCGTTACAGTATCTGATGGGTAATCTGGGAGGCGTTATGGCTTCGGCAGTTGCAGGATTTATGTTCCGTAATTATCTGTGGCTGGCGTTTCTGCTCAGTGGAATATCTATTGGGATTTCATCAGTCTTGATTTTTCTATTTGTGCAGAATATTACACCTGTAAAAGATGTCAGCCAGAAAGCGGTCTATCAGACAGACCGCCATGGAGAGAGTCTGTGGACGATCCTGCGTGAAAACAGGCTGATCCTGTTATATATCCTGACAGCCAGCGGATACGGCGCAATGTATCAGATGTATAATTATCTGGTGCCAATGGATCTGGTAAGACTGCATGGAGATACCGGAGCAGTGATCTATGGAACAGTCACCAGTGTGAATTGTATTATCGTAGTTATATTCACACCGATATTTACCAAATTATTACAGCGGTTTTCAGAGCCTGTTAAGACTATGTATGGATATCTGATGATGCTTTTTGGATATGGAATTTTTCTTGTATTTGCCGGTCATATACCGTTTTATTATGTGGCAATGATCGTGATGACGTGGGGCGAGGTATCTAATATGCTGGCAGAGAGTCCGTATCTGACCAGACGTATGCCAGCCAGCCACAGAGGGCGTGTGCATGGTCTGATGGAAGTGACAAGGATTGGTGTAATGAGTGGATATCAGATGTTGATCGGTGTGATCTATAAGAATTCCACGCCGACATTTACCTGGATCGTAGTGCTTATGACAGGCGCATTGTTCCTGGGATTAACAGGGATTCTGGCGGTAAAGGATAAGAGAAGATATAAGAATCTGTATCGAGTCTAATTATATAACGTAAAACCCCTTCACAGTGGCTGGCTGTGAAGGGGTTTCTTGTCGTTATAGTTATCTAAAAGGAATGAGAGTAAAGTGTGCACTGTAATCGGTCTACAGTGTTAACTTTATGAGGGAGATAGTTGTTGGTCTTTCAACTATCTGTCTTATAGTATATAGATGAAATATGACAGAAATATGTTCTTTATCTAAAAGAAAAAGAAAATTTCTTAAGAAGTTCTTGCGAAAACATAAATAAAACCTTGTCCTGTCATATTTCTATACTGTTTCGGTTCGGAAATCATCTAATTACTGAATCCGGACATACTCTGGTACAGGATCACATTTCAGGTACAGTCATTCTGATCGTTATCGGACATGTGTTTAGTCTATCCGAAAAATGTGATGAGAATGTGATTGATGTTTGACCATTTTCTGAATGATGTATAGAATAGATAATATGAATATTGCAGAAAAATTTATCAACACACATGAATTGACAAAGGAAGAATATGTAGAATTGATCCGGCTGGCAGAGGCAGATGTGCAGACCAGAGAGCAGCTAAAGGAGGAAGCAGTTCGGCTTCAAAAAAAATATTATGGCACAGATGTTTATACCCGTGGATTGATTGAATTTACCAACTATTGCAAGAACAACTGTTATTATTGCGGAATTAGAAATGGTAACCGAAATGCAAAACGTTATCGTCTGACAAAGGAAGAGATACTGGATTGTTGCGCCAATGGCTATGAGCTGGGATTTCGGACATTTGTACTGCAGGGGGGTGAAGATCCGTACTATACAGATGAAAAACTGGCGGAGATTGTCCGGGAGATACGGGCGACATATCCGGAGTGTGCGATCACATTGTCTGTAGGAGAACATTCGAAAGAGACATACCGGCTGTGGAAAGAAGCGGGTGCGGACAGATATCTGCTCCGGCATGAGACAGCGAGTGATGAACTGTATCAGAAGCTTCATCCGGCAGAAATGAAATTATCGGAACGCAAACAATGTCTTTATGATCTGAAAGAACTTGGATATCAGGTGGGCGCCGGATTTATGGTAGGTGCACCGGGGCAACAGATTTCAGATCTGGCAGAGGATCTGGTTTTCTTAAAAGAACTGGAGCCTCATATGGTAGGAATCGGACCATTTATTCCGCATCACGACACCAGATATGCAGAAGAAAAAGCCGGAAGTGTAGAGCGGACGTTACTATTATTATCCATTATCCGGATATTGCTTCCGGGAGTATTGCTTCCTGCGACAACGGCACTGGGAACAATGGATCCGCTGGGACGTGAAAAAGGATTGCAGGCGGGAGCAAATGTTGTAATGCCGAATCTGTCTCCGGTGAAGAACCGAAAGCAGTATGAACTGTATGACAATAAGATCTGTACGGGTGAAGAGGCTGCGGAATGCAGAGGATGTCTGTCCAGAAGAGTAGCAAGCGTTGGATATCAGCTGGTCAGTGATCGCGGAGATTCACGGATGTAATGAGTGGAAATATTGGATAGAGTAAAGAAGAAGTATAGTTCCAATATACGGTAAGATATGTTATATTAAAAATGTCGGGGGAGTGGCGGCAGGTCCACCCTCCCCTTGATGTCCCTTAATTTAGAATTTTATTTTTTCATTAATTTTAGCAATCTGTTGATCTGCTTTTTTCAAAATCTTTTCGTTATTTGTCTCCAAAGCTAGCTCTCGAACTTCCTGCCAGTCTTCCAGCTCGTCGAGAAGCATACCTTTGTATTGTTCGTTAGTCATACCCATTTCTTCCATAATAACTCCTTTCTTCGCCTGTCTCGAATATTAGCTTTTATGTAAGCTAATGATATCCTGTGATGTTGAGGTGAAAGCCCTGATTATGATGCCTGCAGATTGTTTCGTGCTCTGCACTCCCACAATCCTCCCAATCATTCGCATATCGTGGGATTACCATCCCACTTTTATGCTCATATTGGGGCGGGGCTCAAGGTCTTTCATCCACTTATGAGCAAGCTCATGTGGATTTAGACTTTTTGCCCCTGGCATCATTATATAGTGCAACAATAAAGTATCATATATAATTAATATAGCACACATTACGAAAACTTACCATAAAAAGATAAAAAATATATTTTAATTATCAAATACATATGTTCTGAGGAGATAAAACGGCATCGGACCAGCATCTAATACCGCTTTATGGAAGCGGATCTGTGAGAAATCGTCTCCCCATTTTTTCATTGCTTCTTTTTTTAGTTCCATGAATTCAACGTAACCAATATAATACTTGAGATAGTTTGCCGGATCTGCGGTGATCAGGTCGTAGATCTTTGAGATGGTCGCCGCATCCTGAATACTGTAATCACGGAAGAATGAGATGGTATCTTTGAGATTCCAGCCGTCGTAATGAATGCCGATATCCGCAAGAGCATAGAGACCAAGCAGAACGGAAGCATTGTGTTGGCGCAGGGATGCTTCGTCTTTTGACAAACCGGAAAAGTAATAACTTATCATTTCTGTGTAAGTTGCCCAACCTTCGGTATAGCCGCCACAGTCTAGGAGACTGCGTATCGGTTCGGGATTTGTGGATGCATAATAGACATGCTGATACAGATGACCGGGAAATCCTTCGTGTGCCAGTGTCGTAAAAAGAGTCAGATCGTCCGGCAGATGGAGCGAGTTGATGTAAATGGTCTGACCACCTGTGTTATCAATGGCAGGAACCATATAGAATGCCGGACTCACATATTCAGCTATGTCTGATTGTACATATTTTACCTGAGTATCAACATTTTCAATAGAGGGAAAGAAACGCTCAGTTTTCTGCTGAAGAGTGTTTAGGATGGCAGCAGGGTTTGAGTCTTGTAAGGTGAATGCATCGAATGTGGTATCGCTTAAATTGGATGAATCTGTTCCGGAAGCGTATTCAGGCGAAGTGAGAATGGTCTGCATGGCTATGAGATCCGACTGGATCTGTGTCATGGTCAGTTCTTTCAATTCAGCTACGGAACGATCAGAGCCGGTTTCACATTTGACCAGATGCTGGTAATAATTTTTACCGTCCGGAAGGCGGCATAGCCCGCCGGAACTGCCACTTTTGGATTTTAATGTTTCCAATGCAGTAATCAGATTCTGATAAGCGGGAAATACATATTCTTTGAGTGCGGATTCATTCTGTGCAATATAAGCTTTTTTTGTATCAGCAGAACAGCCAGAGAGATTATTGATGCGATCTTCAAAGGAAGAGTAAAGATAATTACTGCTTCCCATATTAAGAAAGGTATTACATTCTTTGATCACAGAATCGGCTGTGGAGGATGCCATGAACAGACCGGCATCTGCTTTGGACGTTTCAAAACCGGTTAGAGAATCGAAGTGTTCCGGGAGTGTTTTTAGCAGGGCAAGATATGTGTCCACGTCTGTGGTATCAGCAAATTGATATTCAGATAATAAAATAGGAAGCTGTGTCTGAATTCCTGTAAGAGGGCTGATGGGTTCTTCGTATAACAGATATGGAATTCCGGACAGAGTGTTGGAGAAGGAATCCTCTAAAAGTTTCCAGATAGTCTGATTGGAAGGAGAGAGTTCGGCATAAGAGATGTCTTTCAGTTGGGCAAGATTATTTTCGGCAGCAGTACTGATATCAGAGGAAGAAACGGAATAACTTCCGAAAGAAATGATGGGATTGCTTATTCCGTAGTTGTCCGGGTTCTGCAGTGTATAGTGAAGGGTAATGCTGTTGCTGTTTACTTCTTCCTGAAAGAGCGTGTTGGTAAATGCTTCGAATTTTGCATCCGTATCGGCATATATCCGGCTGCTTTCCAGACAACACATAGTCAAAGTGGAAACAGCCAGAATCAGAAGAGCAATGAGAGAACGTTTTTTAGGCATAAGAGTATCCTGATAAGTTTTGTCTATAGATATGCAGAAAGCAGCAGGTCCCATGCATATGAGGAAATAAATTCGTTTCAAATTTGAATTGCATCAAGTATAGATTACTGCTATAATCAAAAAAGAGTGCGCTCTGTATTTGAACGTATGAGAAATACAAATGACAAAAAGGGAATGAATGGAGTAAAAAGTATGGAATTATTTGTAAAAGTAATGAATACCGTGAATGACATTGTATGGCATCCGGTTATGTGTGTATTCCTGATGATCGCTGCGGTATGGTTTACCGTCTGGTTGAAAGGAATGCAGATTCGCCGAGTAAAGGATATGGCAAAATGTCTGCTCGAGAAAGGTGATAATAAACAAGATAAAGCACTGTCACCATTCCAGGCATTTGCAACAACCGTAGGAGGACGTATCGGAACCGGTAATATCGCGGGTACAGCAACTGCTATTTTTATGGGTGGTCCGGGAGCCATTTTCTGGATGTGGATTACAGCGATTCTCGGTGCATCTACTGGTATGGTAGAGTGTATCCTTGGTCAGGCATACAAGACGAGAAACTTAGGAGAGCTGACCGGAGGACCGGCGTTCTATATGTCTAAGGGAATTAAGAATAAGACACTTGGTAAGATTCTTGCAGTGTTATTCTGTATCGCTGTATTTATCGGACCTGGTTTCCTGCTTCCGGCTATGCAGACACAGACAGCAGCAACGGCCGTAAAAGGAGCATTTGGAATTCCGTTTGTAGTAGTAGGAATCGGAATGGTAATTATCGTTGGTGTCGTAACTATGGGTGGTATCAAGCGAATCGGACAGGTAGCAGAGTTCCTTGCACCAATCATGTGCGGCATTTATCTGTTAGTTATGATCATCATTATGGTCGTGAATGCGGAGAGAATCCCATCCGTATTTGGTTCTATTTTCGCAAGTGCATTTGGTAAAGATGCGGTATTTGGTGGAATCGTTGGATCTGCACTGTCATGGGGAATTAAGAGAGGTTTCTTCTCTAATGATGCAGGTAACGGTATGAGCCCGCTGATCTCTGCAACGACAGATACCTCTCATCCTGTAAAGCAGGGCCTGGTTCAGGGATTTTCCGTATACGTAGATACACTGCTGGTATGTACCTGTACAGGATTGTCTGTACTGCTTGCAGGCACTTATAATGTGGCAGCAGACGGTGTTGGCGATGTGCTGTTAGTAGAACATGCTAAGGGTGTTCAGTATGGTATCGCATTTATGCAGGAAGCAATGGCAACAACGATCGGACAGGCCGGAGCTATGCTGCTTGCGGTAATTTTGTTTATCTTTATTTTCACAACAATGCTGTCATATTCTTATCAGTTAGAGTCAACATGTAAGTACTTATTTGGTGAAAATAAATGGGTTGTTACATTTGTACGTATTCTGTTCCTGATATTCTGTATGTTTGGCATTCTGATTGATGGAGATACGATCTGGCCGATGGGTGATATCGGTGTGGGATGTATGCTGTGGGTAAATACATTCAGTATCCTGCTTCTGACACCGGTACTGATGCGTATCGTGAAGGATTATGAGAAGCAGAGAGTACAGGGCTTGAACCCACTGTTTGATCCGGCAACGGTCGGCATTGAGGACGAAGCCGGTGTGTGGAATCAGTACGTAGAAGAAAAGAAGAAGCGTGGAGATTATGAGAATCCGGCGCTTGGATATGAGAAGAAAAACTAGAGTGTGTGTCCGGCTGAAAATAAGCCGTTATGCGAAATTATAGAGTAAAGATTTTGTCAGTTGAATAAGAAAATAAAAAAGAGAGTAATCAT
>ERZ1034920.1344-NODE-1344-length-16076-cov-4.611135_pt1 | contig 16076 bp, 18 predicted proteins | sample MGYA00520688_ERZ1034920 | MGnify/ENA primary metagenome ERZ1034920 (study PRJEB33766, sample SAMN09781785) | gut metagenome | biome: gut microbiome | host: Homo sapiens | place: Madagascar | study: EMG produced TPA metagenomics assembly of the PRJNA485056 data...
AGCGCATGACTGTTAATCATGATGTCACTGGTTCGAGCCCAGTTCGGGGAGCCTTATTAAGACAGGATGTTATATCCTGTCTTTTTTGTTATACGAGAAAAATGGAATGTGTAAGGGAGGAGATCCAAATGCTGATTATTGATTGTTGTGTGCGTGGTGACGCATCTTGGACACGAAAATATTATCAAGCGTATCTGAACAAATATGGTATTAAAAATGCCGACTATCTGTTTCTTGCCGATCAAGCGTTTTCACCAATTGATCAAGATTATTTGGCAAAACGTGATGCACTCCGCTATGCAGGTGCGTATGACAACGCACTGTTTGATTACGCGCGTCAGTTTAGAGACGCCGATGAAATTCTGGTGGCAGCGCCTTATTGGGATTTGTCGTTTCCTGCCTTACTAAAGGTTTACTTGGAACACGTGGCGGTTTGTGACTTGACGTTTGGATACGATGTTGACGGGAAAAATATTGGTTTTTGCAAGGCCAATCGGTTGCTGTATTTTTCCAGCTGCGGAGGATATGTAGGGCCGCACCATTTGGGCTTTGAATATGTGAAGTCTTTTGCCGAAATGCTGGGAATCAATAACAGTCAATGTTTTTCGCTTGAGGCAATGGACATTGATCCATCTCAGCGTGAGAAACTTTTAGCAGACGCTGTCTTCAAGTTATAAGGAAGATTATTTTCTGTGAGGTGTGCGATGAATTTGGTGAATCAATGGAATTTCGCCATTCTTGATTTTATTCAGACGCATTTCAGATCGTCGTTGGGCGATGTGGTGATGCCATTTATCACGTCGTTAGCCAATATAGGGATGATTTGGATCCTGTTGGGTCTGCTGCTGGTGACGAGAAAACGCTGGCGGGCTGCTGGCCTTCTGCTATTGTCTGCGCTACTAATTGAATCGCTGTTTTGCAATGTTATTTTGAAAAATATGTTTGCCGTTCCGCGCCCATTCGATATCAGAACAGGAATTGATCTGTTAATTCCAAAGCCGATGGATTATTCTTTTCCTTCTGGACATACAGGCGCATCGTTTGCGGCTGTCACAGCTTTGTTTCTGAGCAAGTATAAGTATTGGGCTGTAGCTCTGGTGCTGGCTGTTTTGATTTCATTTTCACGATTGTATCTTTATGTGCACTATCCGACGGATGTATTGGGTGGCATCGTTCTTGGCGTGTTAAGCGGATGGCTGGCTTATCAATTATATGGCATTGTAAAAAGACGTTATGAAAAAAGGAAGCAGAAATGAGAGATCGTTTCTGCTTCCTTTTTTGTTTGATTGTAAACCTTGCTATACTTATAGTTGACAATCGTGTGAGTTTATGGGATACTCGTTTTACTAATTTATGAAGAAGGTTATTGATCATACGAAAATTTTACATTCGATAGAAATGGAGTATTTGGAGGGGATGTATTTAATGAGGGGTAAAAGACATTCTAGAGATTACATATTGTGCGCACTGTTTGCTGCGTTAATTGCTGTTGGCGCATTTATTCGTATTCCAATACCGGTGGTGCCATTTACGCTGCAGCTTTTATTTACGATGATGGCCGGATTGTTGCTTGGTGGACGACTGGGCGCAATGTCTGTTTGTGTGTATATCGCAATGGGATTGATGGGACTTCCAGTCTTTGCGGAGGGTGGCGGACTTATGTACCTATTCAAGCCAAGTTTTGGCTATTTGATTGGTTTTGCAGTGGCTTCTTATGTAACGGGAAGGATCGCTCGTGGTGTTGAAAGGCCAGGCTATACACGCTTGTTGGCTGCCAATTTTATTGGCTTGTTCATTGTTTACATTTTTGGAATGACTTACTACTACCTAATGAGCAATTTTTATCTTGGATCGCCGATCGGCTTGATGCCGCTGTTCATTTATTGCTTCCTTCTGGCTGTTCCAGGGGACATTGTATTGTGCATTCTTGCGGCTATTCTTGGAAAGCGATTGATTCCTTTGTTGCCAAGGATGAGTGTGTAGCTTTTGAGTTGATGAATATGGAGGTGCAACATGGCGAAATCCCTGTTTGTTACAGGAACAGGAACGGATGTTGGAAAAACTTACATCACGGGTCTTATTCTGAAAAAAATCGTAGAGAATAATGATGTGTGCGCCTATTATAAGGCAGCGATGAGTGGCAATGAACGAGCGGACGATGGGCATTTAGTGGCAGGCGATGCGTTGTTTGTGAAAAAAACGTCGGGGGTGGCTCAGCCGTTGGACACCATGTGCCCGTATCTTTATGAGTCCGCAGTGTCTCCGCATTTGGCAGCAAAAATAGAAGGCAACCCGATCAACCTGGATGTTGTTCTTGCGCACTATGATGACCTCTGCCGACAGTACGATTTCGTGACGGTTGAAGGATCGGGTGGCATCGTTTGCCCGCTGCGCTATGACGAGCAGGAAATCTTTCTGGAGGATATTATTAAGGCACGTCGTATGGGATGTTTGCTGGTTGCTGATGCAGGGTTGGGCACCATCAATGACGTGGTGCTATCGGTCAAATACATGGAAGCCTGTCAAATTCCAGTCAGGGGAATCGTTTTTAATCGCTTCGAGCCGGGAAATGTGCTACATGAGGATAATCGTTCTATGTGCGAGCGGCTGACTGGGGTGCAGGTGGTGACTTGTGTGAAAGACGGTGACTCTGATATTGATATTTCGATTGATGATTTAAAAAGATTGTATAGTTAGTCTTGGAGGTGGCAAATGATCTGGTATCCATACACACAAATGAAAACGATGAAACAGCCTTACAAAATTGTTAAAGCGGAGGGTGTCTATCTTTACACGGAAGAACGTAAAATGATTGACTCCATTTCGTCGTGGTGGAGTGTTATACATGGTTATCATCATCCTGTACTGAATCAGGCCATCGAAAACCAGCTTCATGATTTTGCCCATGTCATGCTGGGTGGGCTGACTCATGATGCGGCTGAAAAATTGTCGAGCAAATTGGCATCTTGGCTGCCAGGAGATTTGAATCACTGCTTCTTTTCGGATTCGGGCAGCGTGGCTGTTGAAGTCGCGTTGAAAATGGCACTGCAATACTACATGAATCGTGGCGATAGTCAACGCACCATGGTGCTCGCGTTGGAGCACGCTTATCATGGTGACACGTTTAGAACCATGGAAATCGGCGATGATGAGGACTATCACACCATTTTGAAAGCATGCTCGAAAGATCGCCAGGTGATTCATTGTCCAACGAACGAAATGGAATTGGAGCGTATCTTTGCAGCGTATCATGAACGGCTGAATGGCTTCATTGTGGAGCCACTTTTGCAAGGCGCCGGCGGCATGCGCATGTATGATGTGTCGTTTTTGAAACGTGCGAGAGAATTGTGCGATCAATACGGCGTGTTGTTGATTTTCGATGAAGTGGCGACAGGCTTTGGCCGCACGGGCCATCGTTTTGTGGCTGATCTGGTATTGCCGGACATTCTCGTTTTGGGCAAAGCCTTAACAGGTGGCTACATCGGGCATGCAGTGACTGTTGCAAATGAAAGAGTCTATGAGGAATTTTACAGCGACGATGATAGCCACGCTTTAATGCATGGTCCAACCTTCATGGGCAATGCGCTGGCCTGTCGCGCAGCTCTGGCGTCCATTGAATTGTTTGAAACGCAGGACTATATGGCAAAGATAAAGCGAATTGAGGAGATCACTCGACGCGAAATGGAAGGATTCTCGGACCCGCGCATTAAGGAGATACGCATCATGGGTGGCTGTGTCTGTGTGGAAGTCCATGACGCAGAAACGCTGCGAGGTTATCAAGAATTCGCTTATGAACGAGGCGTGTTCGCTCGGCCATTCTTGAACTACCTCTATGCGATGGTTCCTTATATTATCACAGAAGACGAGTTGGTTCAGGTGTTGGATACCATGAAAGCGTGGTTTAGGTCGTAAAAGCAAATAATTTGAAGGCGTGGTTGTAATGAAAGAAAAACAGCGTTGTCTACGACGGTAGAACAACGCTGTTTTTTTGTGTAGATGAGTGTCGAATGGATGATGATTAGAATTTCAGAGTAGCGAAAAGGTCGTCAACGGTTTCAGCGCGGCGAATGAGGGTGACGCTGTGGTCTTCGTTCAGCAGAAGTTCAGCGGAACGAAGCTTGCCGTTGTAGTTGAAGCCCATGGAATGGCCGTGAGCACCAGAGTCGTGGATGACGAGGATGTCGCCTTCGTCGATTTTTGGCAGATCGCGCTGGATGGCGAATTTGTCGCAGTTTTCGCAGAGGCTGCCGACGACATCGTATACATGATCGTGTGGTGCGTCTTCTTTGCCAAGAATAGTGATGTGGTGATAAGCACCATACATCCCTGGACGCATGAGGTTTGCCATGCTGGCGTCCACACCGATGTAGTTGCGATAGGTGTCTTTGTGATGAATAGCGGTGGTAACGAGGTAGCCATAAGGGCCAGTTACCATACGACCGCATTCAAGCATGATCTTTAATGGATCAAGACCTGCTGGAACGATGATGTCTTCGTACATTTTCTTAACCAGGCTGGATACGTATTCGAGATCCATTGGTTCTTGTTCTGGACGGTATGGGATACCGATGCCGCCGCCGAGGTCAACAAAGGAAATGCGTACGCCGGTCTTTTCGTATACTTCAACGATGAGGTCGAACATCATTTTAGCGGTTTCTGCAAAATATTCAGGGTTCAATTCGTTGGAAACAACCATGGTGTGCAAACCAAATTTTTCGCAGCCTTTTTCTTTGCAGAGGGCGTAAGCTTCAATGATTTGGTCTTTGGTCAGACCGTATTTTGCTTCTTCCGGCTTCCCGATCAGTTCGTTGCCGTCGCGCAGTGGACCTGGGTTGTAACGGAAACAGATGGTCTTTGGCAGTTCGTGCTTGCGTTCGAGGTATTCAATGTGGCTGATGTCGTCCAGGTTAAGGATGGCGTCAAGCTTGATGGCGTAATCGTATTCGGACATTGGTGTGTTGTTGCTGGAGAACATGATGTCTTCGCCAGTGAGGCCGACCTGTTCGGAGAGGATGAGCTCTGGCAAAGAGCTGCAGTCGGCGCCAAGGCCTTCTTCTTTGAAAATTTTCAGGAGGCTAGGGTTTGGCGTTGCTTTAACCGCAAAGTATTCTTTGAATTCTGGTGCCCAGCTGAATGCGTTTTGCAGGCGATGAATATTATCAACGATGGCTTTTTTGTCATAAATATGAAATGGTGTTGGATAGGTTTCAATGATTTTTTCCATTTCTTCTTTTGTAAATGGAACGGTTTTCTTGGACATGTTCTTTCCTCCTTGAATAAATATGCTTTAAGCTTAAACTAACTCCTCTTTGTTGTCAAGATGTGCAAAGACAAATCAAATTAAAGTAGGCCATATTCATACTATTCTCTATGTTTTCTTGTCAAAATGAATTTTTATGCGGCAGTTTGCATGATAATAAAATGGATGGGGTGATCGTTAAAAGAAAAAGTGTGGAGTGGGCGTATAGTGTTTTGACGATGATGAACAGGCATGTTATACTGTGAGGTAGCCTAATAAGGAGTGATTGGTGATTAAGAAATTAATTTCATGAAAATATGATGGGAATGGAAGGTGATTTCTTTTGAGTGAACAGGAAGAGCAGAAAAAAACGAACTATTTTAGAGAATACCTCTTGCCGGTCATTATTGCGTTAGCCATTGTTGTGGTGTTGCGCATGTTTGTGGTTGGGATGTATTATGTGCCAACCGGCTCAATGATTCCTACCTTAGAGATTGACGATAAAGTCGTGGCAACGAAATTCTCGTACAGTCTCCATGAACCGGAACGCGGAGATGTTGTCGTCTTTAAATATCCAGTTTATGAAGAACAAGGATTGGAAACGGTGGTTTATGTAAAACGACTCATTGGTTTACCTGGCGAGACGTTGGAGATTAAAAATAACACCGTGTATATTAATGGGACCCCATTGGAAGAAGACTATGTGAACAGCAATACCAATATGCCTGATTACGGTCCAATCACAATCCCTGAGGGAGAGTATTTTATGATGGGCGATAACAGAAACGATTCGAGCGACAGTCGAATTTGGGGCACTGTAAAGGCTGAATATCTTATTGCAAAAGCGCAATTCATTTATTGGCCGCTCGATCATATGGGGAGGTTAGATTAATGGCTACCATTCAATGGTTCCCAGGACATATGACCAAAGCGCGTCGTATGATTGAACAAGAGCTGAAGCTGGTTGACGTTGTCATTGAGTTGGTCGATGCGCGTATACCGGAGAGCAGCCGAAATCCATTGTTGAGCGAAATCATTGGCAAGAAACGGCCGCGCTTGATCATTTTGAACAAAGCGGATTTGGCGGACCCAAATCGCACACAGTATTGGTTGCAGAAATACACGGCGGGCAATAATCTGGCGGTGGCTGTCAACTCAACCAGTGGCCGCAAAAAATTGCAGCAGACCATTGTCGATGCCGTGTATGAATTAACCGCTGCGAAACGTCAGCGCTTTCTTGATAAAGGCGCAACAAGTGTCACCTTGCGTGTGATGGTGGTTGGCATCCCAAACGTCGGTAAGAGTACGTTTATTAATATGCTTTTGGGACGCGGCATGACAACCACGGGCAATAAACCGGGTGTTACGAAGGGGAAACAGTGGGTGCGTTTGACCGATGACATTGAGCTTCTTGACACGCCGGGGCTGCTGTGGCATAAATTTGAGGACCAGGAAGTTGGCAATAAATTGGCCATGACTGGTGCCATCAGCGATGATGTGTTTGTGTGGGAAGACGTTGCATTTCGCTTTTTGCAGATTGCGCAGGAACGTTATGCGGGGCTCCTGAGAGAGCGCTATTCTATCGAAGACGATGTGGCGCATATGGACACCTATGAACTCATGCAAACCATTGGCCGCAAGCGTGGTGCAATCGTTCGCGGCAATAAAGTGGACGATTTGAAAACCGCACATATTATATTAAAAGATTTTCGTGATAATAAAATTGGGCGTATCACGTTGGAATAAGGAGGAAAAGTATGCTTTTAAAAGATTTGATGGCAAATCCATCTGTTTATGCAGATCAGACTGTGGAAATTAACGGGTGGGTGCGCTCGAATCGAAAATCCAAGGCGTTTGGATTCATCGCTTTAAACGATGGAACCACGTTGAACAACTTGCAGTTGGTGTATGGCGAAGGATTGGATAATTTCGAAGAAGTGGGACACTTGACCGTTGGCAGTGCGCTTTCTTGCGAAGGGATCTTGGTTTTAACAGAAGGCGGCAAACAGCCATTTGAAATCCAGGTATCAAAATTAGAGATTTTAAATCAGGCGCCAAGCGATTATCCATTGCAGAAAAAACGTCACAGTTTTGAATTTCTGCGTACTCAGGCGCACTTGCGTCCACGCACAAATACTTTTTCTGCCGTCTTTCGCATGCGTTCCGTTATTGCTTATGCGGTGCATCAATTCTTCCAGGAACGCGGTTTTATTTACACCACAACGCCAATCATCACGGCTAGTGACGCTGAAGGTGCTGGCGAAATGTTCCGCATCACAACTGGGGAAGACAAAGAATTTTTTGGCAAGCCGGCCAATTTATCAGTAAGTGGTCAGTTGAATGCGGAAGCCTATGCGTTGGCTTTCCAAAATGTTTACACCTTTGGCCCAACCTTCCGCGCTGAAAACTCCAATACGGCGCGCCATGCCGCTGAATTCTGGATGATTGAACCAGAAATCGCCTTTGCTGGCTTGGATGAAGACATTGCTTTGGCCGAAGATTTTATTAAATACATGATTCAGGCTGCTTTCGATCGTTTACCAGACGAAATGGCGTTTTTCGATGAACGCATTGAAAAAGGCTTGATTGATCGCTTAACAAAGGTAAAGAACGCTGAGTTTACGCGCATGACTTACACTGACGCCGTCGCTTGTCTGGAAAAGTCTGGGCATGATTTTGAATACCCAGTCAGCTGGGGCATTGATCTTCAGAGTGAGCATGAACGCTTCCTGACTGAAGAAATCGTCAAAGGACCAGTGTTCTTGACCGACTATCCAAAAGACATTAAAGCGTTCTACATGCGCGCCAATGACGATGGAAAAACAGTGGCTGCAGTGGATTTGCTGGTGCCGGGCATCGGCGAAATTATTGGCGGCAGCCAACGTGAAGAACGTTTGGATGTTCTCACTGCCCGCATGACAGAATTGGGCATGGAGTTGGATGGCTACGATTGGTATTTGGATTTGCGTCGTTTTGGTGGCGTTCAGCATGCTGGTTTTGGTGTTGGCTTTGAACGTCTGCTTATGTATTTGAGCGGCATGGCAAATATCCGTGACGTGATTCCGTTCCCACGCACACCAGGTTCAATTTTATTTTAAGGAGAAGATAACTATGGCTAAAGATGCAACTTTTGATATTGTTTCCGAAGTAAATATGGCAGAGGTCACCAATGCCATCAATCAGACGGAACGTGAGATTACCCAGCGTTACGACTTTAAGGGTGTTCAATCCGAAATCGTACTCGACAAAGAAACCGTTAAGATCACAACCGCTGACGATTTACACTTGAAAAGCATCATTGACGTTCTGCAGTCCAAGTTTATCAAACGTCAGGTTCCAATTGACAACCTTGAATACGGCAAGATTGAAGCAGCTGCAGGCGGTGCGGTTCGTCAGGTCGTAACCATTAAACAAGGCATTGAAAAAGATTTGGCGAAAAAAATTACGAAAGATATCAAAGACACCAAGTTGAAAGTACAGACACAATACATGGAAAACAAAGTGCGTGTCAGCGGAAAGAAGATTGACGATCTTCAAGCCGTCATTGCAAAGCTGAAAGAAAACGATTATGGCATTGCGTTGCAGTTCAACAATTTCCGCTCATAAGTATTGTTTTCAATGATCGAGGTAATGCCTGCGCGTTTTGCGCAGGCATTTTTTTAAGGAGATGATTTTCATGAAGCGCAACATTGAAAAAAGCCATGCAAAGCTAGCAAGCTGCGGCATTTGCATGGCATAACGATGGCCGTGGCTCATGCTGGCTGAACATCTTGAAGGCAATTTTTTCAAGGAGAAGCGAGCATGAAATACATCAACGCAAAAACTATTTTACCAGAGCATTTGCTCAAAGAATTGCAGGAGTATGTTCAAGGTTGTTACCTTTATGTGCCTGCTGTTCAATCAAAACAATGGGGCGAAGTTTCGGGGTATCGGCGTGAGTTGGCCGAACGAAACGAAAAGATTTGTGCAGACTGGAAGGCTGGTGACAGTGTTGGCGCCTTAGCCGAAAAATATGCACTGTCAGAATCAGCCATACGTAAGATCATCCGGCAACATCGATTTTAGAGGTTCTTAATCAAGAACCTCTTTTTGTTTTGGCAGAGTGACGGTGAACGTACTTCCTTGTCCAGGCTGGCTGTTTAAAACGATGGTGCTTGAGGCGTGAAGAGGATATGAAGTGATGGGAGAAGAATGAATCGGACAGCAGTATGATTCAAGCTTGAAAAACGCTATGTGTATTGTGCGTGCAGGTGCTTGGAATAGATACAAGGATTTTTTGTTTGAGAGCTTTAGTAGCGAACAATTTGAATTTATTCTCTTGCTAAGAAATGATATGATAAAAGAAATTCTAAGAAAAAATTGATAAGGAGTGTAGCTTTTTTAGTCATGCTACAAGGATAAAGCTATGAAGAAAGCGAAAAATAAGATTCTTATTGCCGATGATGAACAAGATATTTTAGATTTGTTGAGAATGCTGTTGGAAGCGGAGGGCTACGACGTTGTGGCGGCAAACAATGGAAAAGCAGCGCTTGAGCTGGTGGATACTAGCATTGATTTGTGCATTTTAGATGTGAATATGCCTGAGATGACAGGTTTTTCAGTGGCTGCGGAAATACGAAAGGAATACTACATGCCCATTATTTTTCTAACAGCGTATTCTGGTGAGTCCGAGAAAACCATTGGGTATTCAGCGGGGGCAGATGATTATTTGGTTAAGCCTTTTTCGAACGTCGAATTGCTTCTTCGTATTAAGGCACTGCTGCGGCGAGCCCAGCAGTATTCAGCGCCACTACAAGCTGAGGCTTCGGGACAGGAACATGAAATAAAATATAAAGATTTGGTGCTTGATGTAGAGGCTCAATCCGTAAAAAAAGGGGCCGAAGTCATTGTTTTGACGCATACGGAGTTTAAAATTTTAGAACTGCTGATGATGAATCAAAAGCAAATTTTTTCACTGGATCGAATTTATCAAAGTATTTGGGAAGACGATGCCGTTGGAGACAGTGCCATCATGGTTCACATCAAAAACATTAGAAAAAAATTAGGTGACGACTCTAGAAATCCACGTTACATTCGAACGGCTTGGGGAAAGGGGTATTATGTGGAATAAAAAGAAAGTGTATAAACTGGCGCTCGTCATTACCGGCTATTTTTTTCTGGCGTTTGTCATTTCGCTATTTCTTTTCTGTGTGTTGTATTTTACATCTCATTCGGTCGCTGTTACGTATTTTTCAAGGAACGGCGTTGTGGTCAGTGAGGTGTATGCGCCTTTGCTGGATAGTTGGATAGCCAGCCTCTGTGTTATTGCTTCGACGGTTGTATTTTTGGTGCTTTTTTTGTTTTTTCTGGGCCAACGCTTGTCGTATCTCATGACGATCATTCAGGGCGTCCATTCCTTACATGAAAATAAGATGAATGCCGTAATTCCCTTGGAAGGCAATGATGAACTGACCGAATTGGCCAGTACCATCAATTTTCTCGCGGCTTCACAGAGGGAAATAGCGAGTAAAGAGCTGCGGTTGAAAGAAGAGCAGGAGGCGCTCGTTCGCTCGCTGTCTCACGATATTCGCACGCCATTAACAACCATCCTCTCTTATTCTGAGTTTTTAAAGGATAAAGACGCCTTAACATCCGAAGAATCAAAGGCCTACATGACGATGATTGAAGAAAAAGCCAAACTCATTAAAAACCTTACCGATCAATTGCTGGGGGCACCATCTGCCAATCTTGAAAAGATCGGGCATGTTAAAGTGTTGTTGGAACAACTGGCTTTTGAATGGGTGGAAGTGCTGGAAGATCGTTTTGTGTGTCGTGTGGATTTGTCGAATTGTCATGATTTCAGTGGGTATTTGGATGTGTTTTCTTTAAGACGAATTTTTGATAATTTGATTTCAAATGTCGAAAAATATGGAGAGGAAGCGTCGTCCGTAGAACTGCTGATTTCGTGTCAAACAGGAACCATTAACATTGTCCAAAAGAATGTTATTGCCGAACGCTTTTCCAATAATATTGAAAGCCATAAAATTGGCTTGGAGAATATGAAAAAAATTGCTGCGGATTATCGAGGAGAATTGTCTGTTTCTGATGAGTCCGGAGAATTTGTAACGGCCATTACATTGAATATACAAGAGGTTCTTTAGAATTCTTTAGAAATCGCTGTGCATTTTCTTTATAAATCTCTGTTAATATATACCCATCAAGAGAAAGAGAGGACAAGAAAATGGTCATAGGAATTATTTTAATCATGTTCGTAACAATAAGTGTCATTAGCATATTAGGTCTTTTAGTGATGTTTTTATCGAAAAATCCCCGTGTAAAAAAAGGGGCATGTTATGCAATGGCAATATGGGGCATGGTGCTTGCAGTTTTAGCAGCAACAAGTTTGCCGCAAAACTTTATTGCTGGGCAAATGGTTGCTTGGGGCGCAGGCGGATTGGGTGCAGCAGGCCTCTTGCTGCAGGTTGTCGCTAAAACCTCCAATCAACGAATGGCTTCCTATTTGTTGGTTACAGCCTCCATTATTGTAGGTATATTAAAATTGTTTGCTATTGTTTAATGGAAGATATGGAAAAAGCCTGATTTTAATCGTTGGATTAAAATCAGGCTTTTTATTAATGTTGCTTGTCTTTTTTGGGATCCTTCATAGTAAGTGCAGAAAAAATAAGATTAATTCCTTGCGAAATAAAAATAAATGCGATGCACCACCCCAAGGAAATCAAAGATACGACGGGGTGAAGGAGTGCGTAGAGGCCAACGACCACGAGTAAAACACCCCAAAAAACACCAAAGCCCCACCAGGAAAATTTAATTTTCACAGAGGCTGCGATTCGCAAAAGGCCAGATACAATGATCCAAATCCCAAACAATGCAATTAGTGCCATGTCTGTAAAAAGGCGGGCGCCCAAATTGAACAATACGAGCAGCCCAATGATTATGGTGAGCATTACGCTCAGCATGTCCCAAATGTTGCTGGCGGCCGTTTTACGCTCTTTCCACCAGCTGCCAAAACTGGAAAATCCAGAGAGTAAAACAATGGCGCCGATAACCCAGCCAAGGGTTGAAAAGGTGAGAACTGGGTGTGCAAAACAGTATATCCCGCTGATCATCAAAAGTACGCCGGTTATAATTCCAAGTGTTTTCAAAATGATTCTTCCTTTCAAATGATACTATGGCCTTAAGGGGCCTGGGTGTGTAAATGAAACAACGACTCATGAATACATCGTTTATCTTATCAAACATTTAGCATGTGTAAATCCTTCTAAAGTATGACTGAGAAATAATGAGTGTAACGAAAAAGTATTTTGGTTTCAAATTTCTAAATAATCATCATAATTTCGTGAAAAATCGCACTTTCATGTTGCAAAATCTTTAATTATGCATCATAATAGACACAAGGTAACACTGAAAGGAGGAGAAGGCTTATCCAACTCAATAAAAAACAGCTTCAAATTCTTGATATTGTTAAGTCGCAAAGTCCAATTACTGGGGATAATATTGCTGCCCAAATGAACACGACTCGCGCGTCTTTGCGATCGGACCTTACGCTGTTGACGCAGCTGGGATTTTTGGAAGCTCGTCCGCGAGTAGGATATTATTACAATCAATCGCGGCAAGGCTATGACATCTATATGAAGATGATTCAGATGTCTGTGGCTGATTATCAGAGTATGCCGGTGGTCGTTAATGATAAAGCATCCGCCTATGATGCGTTGGTGTCTTTGTTTATCAATAACATCGGAACGTTGTTTATTGTCAATGAAAAAGGCCTTCTAGATGGCGTGCTTTCACGTAAGGACTTACTAAAATTGGCGATTGGCACAACAGATATGCATAAAGTTCCAGTCAGTGTGATTATGACGCGTATGCCAAATCTTATTATGACAACACCCGATGAAAGCTTATGGCATGCGGCACAGAAATTAATTACGCATGAAATTGATGGCATGCCTGTTGTAAAACAAATTGGTGATGATCAGTTTGAGGTTTTAGGTCGATTTACAAAAACAAATGTGGTCCGTGCTTTTGTTGACATTGGCTATGGATATACAGGAGAAGACGTGTGATGGATCAAGTTCAAAGAATTTCTGTGTACATTTTGTCGGATTCGATTGGTGAAACGGCGCAATATGTTGCGCGAGCAGCAGCCAATCAGTTTCCTGGAATAGAAGTGTCGTATAAGCACATTCCTTTTGTCGAAGATGCAGCATACATTACAGAAGTGCTGCAGCGTATTGATCCGAAAAATAGTATTTTGGTGTTCACTTTAGTGGTGGAACAGCTGCGTCAATATGTTATTGATTTTTGCAAAGGCAATAACATTCAATATTTTGATGTTTTGGAGGTTCCTTTTCATGCCTTTGAAACGTTGACGGGACAGCAGCCAGTAGGACGTCCTGGTTTGGTGCAGCGCATGGATGAAAGTTACTTTAAAAAGATAGAAGCCATGGAGTTTGCCATTAAATTTGACGACGGGAAAGATGTAACGGGAATCATGGGTGCCGATCTCATTTTGATTGGTGTCTCCAGAACCTCCAAGACGCCGTTGTCAATGTATATGGCGTATCGTGGTATTAAAGTAGCAAATGTTCCATTGGTACCAGAAGTGAAAGTTAATGAAAAATTGTTTGAAATTCCAAAACACAAGATCATTGGGTTGACCATTCAGCCAGATATCTTAGGGGAGATTCGAACAGAACGAGTGAGAGGCTTAGGCGTAGCCAGTCCGACGGATTATACCAATCTTGGCCGTATCCTTGATGAGTTGGACCATGCAGAGGGCATCATGAAACGAATTGGGTGCCCAATCATTGATGTTACGCATAAAGCAGTGGAAGAGACGGCAAGCGTCATTCTACAAATATATTATGGCAGAGGAGAGAATATCATTGGCTAAGAAATTTGTTTATTTGTTTCATGAAGGCAACAAAGACATGCGCGCCCTTTTGGGTGGCAAAGGCGCCAATTTGGCAGAAATGACCAAAATTGGACTTCCAGTTCCTCAAGGCTTTACCATTACGACGGAAGCTTGTAATGAATTTTTTACTGCAGGTCATAAGTTGCCAGATGGTCTCTTGGACGAAGCTTGGGAAGCATTGCGTACTCTCGAAGAAACCACTGGTAAAAAATTTGGTGACACAGAGAATCCATTGTTGGTTTCGGTTCGTTCCGGTGCAGCAATCTCCATGCCAGGGATGATGGACACGGTTCTTAACCTTGGTTTAAATGATGTAACTGTAAAAGGATTTGCAGCATTAACTGGTGACGAACGCTTTGCTCTGGACTGCTATCGTCGTTTTATTCAAATGTACGCTAACGTCGTTATGGGCGTGGACTCCTATAAATTTGACAACATTATCGAAAAAATCAAAGCCGATCAGGGCGTTAAGGACGACTACGAGCTCAATGCAGACAGCCTGAAGACACTCATTGAGCTGTACAAAGGCGTTGTTGCAAAAGAAAAAGGTATGGATTTCCCTCAAGATCCAAAAGAACAGCTTGTCATGGCGATTACTGCTGTATTTGATTCCTGGGGCAATAACCGTGCTATTGTATACCGCCGCATTAATAAAATTCCGGATGATATTGGGACCGCTGTTAACGTTCAATCCATGGTCTTTGGGAACATGGGACCAACATCTGGCACGGGTGTTGCCTTCACGCGTAACCCTGCAACTGGTGTAAAAGAACTTTATGGTGAATATCTGATTAATGCTCAGGGCGAGGACGTTGTATCTGGTATTCGTACGCCACAGCACATCTCTCGTCTGGCGGAAGATTTGCCAGAAGCCTTTAAGCAGTTTACTGAAACCTGCGAACTTCTCGAAAAGCATTATCAAGATATGCAGGATATCGAATTTACCATTGAAAACGGTAAATTGTACATGCTCCAATGCCGTAACGCAAAACGTACCACTGCTGCTGCAGTAAAGTGTGCCGTTGATATGTATAAAGAAGGTCTGATTGACCGTGACACAGCCGTTCTGCGTGTCGATGCGAACCAGCTGGATCAGTTGCTGCATCCTAGCATCGATCCAAAAGCGGAAATCAATGTTATCGCGAAAGGTTTGCCAGCATCTCCTGGCGCAGCAAGTGGGCATATTGTCTTCAATGCCGATGAAGCTGAAAAACGTGGTAATAATGGCGAAAAGGTGATCTTGGTTCGTAATGAAACCACTCCAGACGATATTCATGGTATTGTTACCGCTCAGGGCGTATTAACCAGCCGTGGTGGGATGACTTCTCACGCAGCCGTTGTTGCTCGTGGTATGGGCCGTTGCTGTGTTTGCGGATGCGATGCGCTGAAACTCGACTTGGAAAAAGAAACCATTCAGGTTGGCGAATTAACGTTGAACAAAGATGACATTATTACCATTGATGGTTCAAATGGGAATGTCATTCTTGGAGAAGTACCAGTTATTCCTCCAGAACTTAGCGATGATTTCCAACAAATCCTGGCATGGTCCGAAGAACTGGCTCAGGAAGGCGGCATGGAAGTTCATGCCAATGCGGATAATCCTAGAGATGCAAAAAAAGCACGCGAATTTGGTGCAACTGGTATTGGTTTGTGCCGTACCGAGCATATGTTTATGGAAGTTGAACGTTTGCCAATCGTTCAGGAAATGATTCTTGCCGAAGATGAAGAAGCGCGCAAAGAACCTCTGGCAAAACTGTTGACTTTCCAGCAGGCTGATTTCTATGGCATTCTTGATGCAATGCAGGGCCTGCCAACCACCATTCGTTTGTTGGACCCACCACTGCATGAATTCCTGCCTAACATGGAAAAACTGATGCTGGAAATTAACGATCTCAAGCATACTGGCGGAGATCCAGCAGTGAT
>ERZ1034920.1348-NODE-1348-length-16063-cov-12.300975_pt1 | contig 16063 bp, 16 predicted proteins | sample MGYA00520688_ERZ1034920 | MGnify/ENA primary metagenome ERZ1034920 (study PRJEB33766, sample SAMN09781785) | gut metagenome | biome: gut microbiome | host: Homo sapiens | place: Madagascar | study: EMG produced TPA metagenomics assembly of the PRJNA485056 data...
TATTAAGAGAGAGTATAAAAAGTCTTGTTCTTAGGCATTTAATCTAACGTTTTGATTATTTGCCTTTTTTGTTTTTGATTTTTTGTTATCCCTTGTATATTTATAAAGTATTTTTGTTTTCAAAAATTGCCTTTTTAAATCAATATTTTCTTAATTTTTTACAAACCTTAAAACTGTATATAATCATAGGTTAAACTGTATATGCAATCGTAATATCAAAAATATCACTTAAATTAAGTTTGCTTTACACAAACCTTTTTTATGTTAGTATAATATGTATATAGGGGATGGATTGTGCTTGGTTAACTTTAAGAATGGGAGTAATGCAAGCGTGGAAACTTTATTCCACACCAGTTGAACTAAGTGTGAAATATTAAAAACAATCTAGTATCACTATTGAAAAAAGGATAGAGGAGAAGGATTTTGGCTCAGCAAAATATGTTTTCAGACGGTAAAATTGTACCGGTCAATATTAGAGAAGAAATGAAAAAGTGCTACATTGACTACGCAATGAGTGTTATTGTAGGTCGTGCGCTTCCTGATGTAAGAGATGGGTTGAAACCTGTTCACAGACGTATTTTATATGCAATGAACGAATTGGGCATGACACCTGATAAGCCATTTAAGAAATGTGCCCGTATCGTCGGTGAAGTACTTGGTAAATATCACCCACACGGTGATAGCTCTGTATATGAAGCTCTTGTTCGTTTGGCGCAAGACTTTAACACAAGATACCTTGTTGTAGATGGTCATGGTAACTTTGGTTCTGTAGATGGTGATGGTGCTGCAGCAATGCGTTATACAGAAGCGCGTATGCACAAAATAACAACTTCTATGCTTGCTGATATTGATTGTGAAACTGTTGACTTTGAACCAAACTTCGACGGTTCACTGGAAGAACCTTCTGTATTGCCTGTAAGATTACCAATGTTGCTACTTAATGGCTCATCAGGTATTGCAGTTGGTATGGCGACTAATATTCCGCCACACAACTTAAATGAAGTTGTAGATGGTACAATTGCGTTGATTGATAATCCTCAAATTACAATAGAAGGATTGATGGAGCATATTAAAGGTCCTGACTTCCCAACGGCTGCGACTATTGTTGGTTTATCTGACATTAAACAAGCTTATGAAACAGGTCGTGGTTCTATCAAGATGTCTGCGGTTGCGACTATTGAAGAAATTCCTGGGGGTGCAGGCAGACAAACCAGAACGGCAATCATTGTTACAGAAATTCCTTATCAGGTTAACAAGGCTATGCTTATCCAAAAGATTGCAGATTTGGTTAAGGAACAAAAGATTAACGGCATTTCTGATATCAGAGATGAATCAGATAGAGAAGGTATGCGTATCGTGATTGAGCTTAAACGTGATGCGAAGCCGGAAGTTGTTAAAAATAATTTATTTAAGTTTACACAATTGGCAACAACATTTGGTGTAAACATGGTTACTTTGTGTGGTAAACAGCCAAGATTGCTTAACTTATATGAAGTTTTGAATGAGTTTGTTGAACACAGAGTTGAAATTGTTACAAGAAGAACTATTTATTTCTTGAAAAAAGCAAAAATTCGTGCTCATATTTTAGCCGGTTTATTGATTGCTTTGGGTTCTTTGGACGAAGTTATTGAGCTTATCAAAAAGTCTAAAACAACCGAAGATGCAAGAAATGGCTTGATGAGCAGATTTGGTCTTGATGTTGATCAGGCTAATGCAATATTAGAAATGCAATTAAGAAGATTGACAGGTTTGGAACAAGACAAAATTAAGAACGAATATGACGAACTTCTTAAGAAAATTACTGAATACGAGGGAATTCTTGCTGATAGACAAAAAGTTTTGGATATCATTAAGGCTGAACTTCTTGAAGATAAAGAAAAATATGGTGACGATAGAAAAACTCAAATTGTTCCTGAACAAGGCGAAGTTACAATTGAAGATTTAACTCCAAATACTCCTATGGCCGTATTTATTACACACCAAGGTTATTTGAAGAGAATTTCTTTAGATACATTTGAAAGACAAAATCGTGCAACTCGTGGTAAAGCCGGCATGAAGACTAAGGATGATGATGATATTCAACATTTCTTCACAGCAATGATGCATGACAAAGTATTGTTCTTCTCTTCTAAGGGTATTGTATACAGTCTTAACGTATACGACTTCCCAGAAGGCGGAAGACAATCTAAAGGATTACCAATTGTTAACGTATTACCGATTGAACAAGGAGAAAAAATTACAGCTGTTGTTCCTGTTAGTAACTTCTCGCATGATATGAACTTGATTATGCTAACTCAAAAAGGTTATATTAAGAGAATTGAACTTGATAATTTTGCAAGCATTAGAAGAAGCGGTATTATTGCAATTTCTTTGGAAGAAAGCGATAAGTTGAATTGGGTAAAACTTGCTAATCCAAATGATGAAATTATTATCGGAACATCTTGTGGTATGGCAATTAGATTCCCTATCGAAGATTTAAGACCTTTGGGCAGAAGTGCAAGAGGTGTAAATTCTATGAAACTTAGAGCTGCTGATACTATTATCGGTTGTGACATTGTTCCTAGAAATTATGATGCTGATTTGCTTGTTGTAACTTCTGACGGTTTTGGTAAACGTACTAAGCTTTCTGAATTTAGGACACAAAACAGAGGCGGAATTGGTTTGATTGCAACTAAGTTTAAATCAAATATGTCAAGATTGGTTGCATTAACTATCGTAGAGGAAAAAGACGAAATAATGATGGTTACGGCAAATGGTATTGTTACAAGAATCAAAGCTGGTGATATTTCTTGCCAAGGTAGACCTGCAACAGGAGTTAGAGCTCAAAACTTGACTGATAATGATACAGTTGTATCTGTTAACAAGATAGTTAATACTGATAAGAATGAAGAGGATTCTACTCCTGCCGGTGGTTGTCCTGCCGAAACTCTTGAAGGTGAACAAGGAAGTTTGACAGAGGAATAGGATAAGATTGTAGAACTTAACGAAAACACTTCACTTTTGTGAAGTGTTTTTTGTTGTTAATTGAATTGTAATTACAGATAAATACAAAAGGAGTGATTTATGTCAAAAACTTTGCAAATTAGAGTAGATGATATTATGAAAAAAGTAGCAGAGGAATTATTTACAAGTTTGGGATTAGATACATCTACAGCTATTAGAATCTTTTTGTCAATTGTAATTGAAACAGGAAGTTTGCTATTTGAAGTATAGCTACAATTTTCTCTTTTAAGTGTTATAATTACTATGTCTTAAGGAGGAATGTTATGAGCGATTTAAAAATATATATGGATAAAGACATAAATCTTGATTTAATTAAAACCAAGAAAATTGCCGTTATTGGATTTGGCTCACAAGGTTACGGACAGAGTTTGAACCTTAGAGATTCCGGTTGCGATGTTATTTTAGGACTTCGTCAAGGTGGAAAATCCGATATCAAGGCTAGAGATTATGGCTTAAAGACTATGTCTATAGCTGATGCTGTCAAGCAGGCTGATATTATACAAATTCTTATTCCAGATGAAATTCAAGCTCAAGTTTATAAAGAAGATATTGAGCCTAATTTGAGAGCCGGTCAGTATTTGATGTTTTCACACGGTTTTAATATCCACTATGGATTTATTAAGCCGCCAAAAGATATAAATGTAATTATGGTTGCACCAAAAGCTCCAGGGCATACAGTTAGAAGTGAGTATAAAGAAGGACGTGGTGTTCCATCACTTGTTGCAGTGTATCAAGTTGCGGAACAGCTTGACGCCTCATCCAAATCCTCTTCTCAAGGCGAGAGGGTATTGCAGATGGCGCTATCTTATGCAGCTGCTATCGGCTCCGGCAGAACAGGTATTATAGAAACAACGTTCAAAGAAGAAACTGAAACAGATTTGTTTGGTGAGCAAGCAGTTCTTTGCGGCGGATGTTCTGCATTAATCAAGACTGCGTTTGAGACTCTTGTTGAAGCAGGATACTCACCTTATATGGCTTATTTTGAAGTTTGTCATGAATTAAAACTGATTGTTGATTTGATTTATCAAGGCGGAATTGAGGATATGCACTATTCAATTTCTAATAATGCAGAATATGGCGATTTGACAAGAGGTAATAAATTAATAAATTCTAATGTTAAATCTGAAATGAAAAAGATTTTGGAAGATATTCAGAACGGTAAATATGCAAAAGAATTTATGGATGAAATGACAAGCGGCGGTAAAAAGTTTAGTGAACTAAGAAATGCTTCAAAAGGACATTTGATAGAAAAAATCGGTTCAGAAATTCGTTCTTCTTTCAAATGGAATCGTGACAATAAGTTGATTGATAGAGATAAAAACTAATATTTAATTATGTCCGGTTGGGTTATAGCAAAACATTATTCTTTTTCTAACATGAGAATGTATTAAAAATACAGTTTCTTAATCTAGTAAAAGGAGTAAAAAATGAAAAAAACATTGTCAATGTTAGCTATACTAGGTATAGTTGCAGTAATTGGTTCTCAAAGTGCAAACGCTTTTGAATGGTCAAGCATGAACCCTGCTTATTGGGGACATTGTCCAAAATGTGAAAAGAAAAAAGCTGATTGCAAATGTAAGCAAAAGGTTAAAAAATGTGATCCTTGCGAAAAGGTTACAACACCTTGTCCTTGTGAAACAGGTGCAGCTGCTCCATGTGAACCTTGTGCAAAGAAACCGGCACCGTGTGATCCTTGTGCTAAAAAATCACCTTGCAATATACCGGCAAAACAACCATGCGATGCTTGCGATAAGTTGCAAGAAATATCTAAATAGCAAGTTTTGTTTTTAGATGATTTGTATAATCAAAGCTTAATTAAAACTGGATTGCTTCGAACAAAAAAGCTCTCGCAATGACGTGGCGCAATATTACTAGTTGTACGTCATTGAGAGACTCGTTAGAGTTGTGGCAATCCAGTTTTGTTTGCTAAAACATATTCATAAATGATACCCATACAAATCCTCTATTTATTTGATTACAAATCTAAAAATATATCTTAAACTATATGTATTGAATGGGGAGAGATATGGTTAAATCGAATTTAAAAGAAAAGAAAGCTCAAAGTAAGGCTAATTTAAAGGTCGTTGATAGTAATGCCGTTAAGACGACTGCTTATAGTGATATTAACTTGAAAAAATGGAGAGAATACGACCACGTGAAAACTGATACTCTATGGGAATTTCCTAATAGACTAAAAGAAGGCGGACATTCAAACGAATATCACGGAAACTATATTCCTCAGATTGCTCAACAGATTTATGAAAGATATACAAAGAAAAACGATATTGTATTAGATTTATTTTTCGGCTCCGGAACATCCGGTATAGAAGCTATTAATATGGGCAGAAGATGTATTGGTGTTGAATTAAAAGACGATTTAGCTGAATCAGTGTCAGAAAAGTTTACACCAAAACAATTGGTAACGGATGTTAATATAATTTGTGCAGATTCAGCAAGTCAACTTGCTAAAGAAAAAATAGAAGCAAGACTTGATATTATGGGACGAAAGAATGCACAATTGCTTATGCTTCATCCTCCTTATGATGATATTATCAAATTTTCTGACAAAAAAGAAGATTTGTCTAACTGTGCAACTACAGAAGAATTTTATGATTTGTTCGAAAAAGTTGCAAAAAATGGCTATGATTTATTGGAAAAAGGTAGATTTGCCTGCTTAATCATTGGTGATAAGTATGCAAATTCTCAACACATTCCTCTAGGCTTTGAATGTATGGCGAGAATGAATAAACTCGGTTTTATTACAAAAGCTATTATTATAAAAGATATGCAAGGTAATGAAAGAGCTAAAGGTAAAACTGCTAACCTTTGGAGATACAGAGCTTTAGCAGGTGGATTTTATATCTTCAAACACGAATATGTAATGGTGTTTCAAAAAGTATGATAAGAGAAACAGAAAACGGCTTAATCATCCGATTGAAAATCGTCCCAAATTCTTCTAAAAATGAAATTATACTGGAAGATGAATTTATAAAGGTAAAGGTAACTGCTCAACCGATTGAAAACAAGGCAAATAAGGCTTTGATAGAATTCTTGTCAAAACAGTTTAAGATACCAAAAACAAAAATTCAGATTCTTAAAGGTGAAACATCAAAGGAAAAAACTGTATTATTGAATACGGATGATTTAGCTAAAAATAGCGCTATTATATCTCAATTGACAAAAAAGTAAAAAAAATATACTATAGAATAAAGAAGAAAAGGTAATTTTATGCATAAACGTTGGTATGATGTTGATCCTACAGTAAGCTTGGCAGTTAGCTTGATGAGAAATGCAAGCATAATAACTCAATATGATTGTGCTGATTTAATTATTAACAAATCAAAAGAGCACGGTATCGATTTGGCGGATAATATTTTGACTGACGCATTTACATATGTTCTAAGAAGATGGTATGATACGGACCAAAAGATTGCAGAGTCTTTTGAATACTTAAAATGTTTGCCGATTGAAGTACAAAAAGAAGTGGCATTAGAATTAATCAATTTGCTACAGGAAGCTGAAACCAGATAAGATGGAAACTCTGGTTCATTTATTTTCAAATCCTGCTTTAATTTCTGTTATTGTATTGTGTATTTTGTGTGTAAAAAAAGTCAATGTATTGTTGGCGATAATTATTTCTACACTCGTTGCCGGTTTGGTTAGCGGGATGAATGTTACACATATTATGAATACATTCATATCCGGTATGGGCGGAAATTCAGAAACTGCATTGAGTTATATTTTGCTCGGAGCATTTGCTGCTACTATGACACATTCAGGTTTTACGGATGTAATTTCTGGTAAGATTGCAAATGTCGTTTCGGATAAAAAATATGTTTTATTGGCGATTTTGGCACTTATTGCTATGGCTTCGCAAAACATAGTTCCTATCCATATAGCCTTTATTCCGATTATTATTCCGCCACTATTAGGAATAATGAATAAGTTAAAAATTGATAGAAGAGCTGTAGCCTGCGTTCTTGCTTTTGGGTTGAAAATGCCTTATATTGTTATACCTGCAGGTTTTGGTCTAATCTTCCAAAATTTAATTGCTGATAATATGGTGCAAAATGGTGTCAATGTCGCAAGAAATGATATTTGGCAATCTACTGTTATTTTAGGTTTTGGAATGCTCGTTGGTTTGTTAGTTGCTCTTCTTATATCTTATAGAAAACCTAGAATTTATGAAGATAAAAGTGTTGCAAACTGCCAACCGACAAATCATACTTTTAGAAAAAGGCATTGGATAGTGATTCTGGCTGCTGTTGTAACTTTTGTGGTTCAATTAATCACAAAATCATTGCCACTTGGTGCATTGGTGGGTTTGGGTATTATCTTTACTTTCGGAGTAATTCCGCAAGAAAAAATGGATCACATGATGAATGAAGGTATCTATTTGATGGGATATATTGCGTTTGTAATGCTTGTTGCTGCCGGTTTTGCAGAAGTTTTGAAAGAAACCGGTGCGATAGAAGGGCTAGTTAATTCAGTTTTGCCTATTTTACCGGCAAATATATATTTAACATCCTTAATAATTTTAATAATCGGATTATTCGTAACAATAGGTATTGGTACATCTTTTGGAACAATACCTATATTAGCGGTATTATTTTTACCAATTTGTATAAAACTTGGGTTTAATACTCATCAAATGGTTGTATTGCTTGCTGCGGCTGCTGCTTTGGGTGATGCCGGTTCACCGGCTTCAGATACAACATTGGGACCAACTGCCGGATTGAATGCTGATGGACAACATAATCATATTTTTGACACGTGTATTCCAACATTCTTGCACTATAATATAGCTTTGATACTCTTTGCATTGATTGGAATTTGGATATTTGGTTAGATTTTAAACCGTTCTGCCCATTAATTTATTTTCGTCATAAGTTCCATTAGCTTTCATGTTGGCAATAACTTCTTTTGGAATGTAGACATCTTGGTTATCGGTTCTAAATTTTTTATTTGCAAAAGCTCTTGGGTTGGCTTTTGCGACGGCACTTATGTCTTTACTATTAGTAATACCTAATTTTTTTAATGTTGTGAAAAAATCATCCCCTTCTTGTGCCTGTACCTTATAGTTACCACGTTTTGTAACAATAAATCCTCCTTTATATGTAAAATTTTTGTCATAAAAAGTTTTTGATGTGTAACCTTTATCATAAGTTGTATTAGCAACAAAAGAACCATCTTCATTGTATTCACGAGTAGAATTATATTTTGTACCATCATCCATTGTACCACCATCAGCAAGCTTTAACATATTATCATTCAGAGTACTTGTAGAACCATCGTCATACGTACGTGTAACTGAACCATCTGAGTTTGTTTTTGTTGTTTTAATTTTTCTTAAATTTTCGTAACCAGTGTGTATATTACCATCTTCGTCAGTGTACTCAAATTGCTTACCATCTTCATCATCAACACCGGTTACTGTATTGTCTGTAAATATATCAATGTTGTTATCTTTTGCATAATGAATATAATTCAAAGCATTTTGAATACGAGCCATTACTCTTTGTGTAATTGATTGAGCAGAGTTCGCATTACTGTTATCATAAGATATATCGTCTTTGAAAAATCTTGCGATACACCCAGTGAAAACATTTTTTAATTCAGAAGCAATACTTGCTTTTTGTTCACTTACCGTAACAACACCATCTTGGTTGGTATCGTATTCTGAACAGTGTTGGTTAGCTTCTTTAAATTGTTCGGCGGTCATACCTTCTGCGACAGTCCAAATACTGCCGTTATTTTTTGCAGCTTGACACTCTTCATTATCAAGTTTGTTAGCGGAATCACCAACTGTATTAGTATTTAATTTTGAAAATTCTGCATTAAAATCAATGCCCATAAGTGTTGCTCCTTATTTTTTTTCTTTGTGTTTAAGTTTTGTATTACGGCATATTTTGAAAGAACTTTAGGAATTTTAAAGAATGTTTTACAAATAGTTACATTAGGTTGTACTAATTGAAGATGCAATTGAATAGCCATAATGTTATAATTATGTTTAATAATTATGTCTTGCAGCAAAGCTGTTCATAAATGCTTTTATTTTGTCCATATCTAAATTAGGTGTAACGGCACTAATGTCACTATCAGCTCCATCATTCTTGCCTGCTCCATCATCCTTACCATCAGATGCTTGAAGTCTATTAATTTCTGCATTAATATTTGCTATATTTTCTTTTTGCATTGCGATATATTTTTTATATTCTTCAATCTGACTATCCAAATCTTTAGCTATTGTTGTTTTAAGACTCTTAGTTCGAATTGTGTTTTCGACACCATAATGCTCACATAAATCATCCAACAATTTCATTGCTTTTTCTTCTTCTTCATCAAGTTTATCAGCTTGTTGTTTCAATTCATAAAGACTATTTTTTTTCATTGAATATTCTTGTTTTTTAGCACTTATCTTGGCATTTAGTTCGTCAAGCAGTTTTGTAGCCTGTTCTATCTTTGTTGCAGCATCGCTTACTGCGTCAGAAGAATTTTCATCTATAGTAAATAAATCATTTGATACACTGATATCAGAATATTTGCCGGATATTTTATTATGCAATTCTTGAAGTTCACCGAGCTTAGCATTAACTTTTTCTTTTAAGGTAGCAAGTTCTTGTTTTAAATCACCTACGTTAGAATCTTCTCCAACAGCCTTGTGTTCTATAATATTACAATCATACATGTCGGAACCTGCACATTCATAGTTACCTTCATCTATTTTATATTCAATAGATTGTAGTTTATATGTTCCTTCATTGATATCGTGGATATAAGTAGGTACAGCAGTCACATGCAACTGTTTACCGTCAACTGTTAAATTTACATAAGCAGTGCCTAAATAATTTCTATTTGAAGTCGTTTTTGGGAAACGAGATTCTAATTGTTGTTTTGCTTCTTTTATTGCTCTATTTTTCATATCATCTGTAATAGTATTATCAGTATCCTCAGACTTTGTAGAGCTATCAACATCACCTGCTTTTTTATTCTGGCTTATATTTTCGGCTGCTAAACCACTTCTGTATTTGCGTACATCAAATCGTAATGATACTTCATTTCCGTTTTCATCCGTATAAGTTACTTGGTATTTTGGATTACCATTACTATCATTGCTTACGAGTTCAACACTCTTTACATTGCCAGCCAATTTGTAACCACCTTTGTGAGTTTCATCCTCTACAAAGAATCTATCTATCATATCTTGTGGCAAATGTTGTTTTAGCTTTGTACCATCATATAAAATTCTAGCATCTCCAACCTGTTCCAATTTAACTTTTCCCGTTGCTTCATCAACAACTTCTTTATAATTTGGAGTTCCAAACATTTCTTTCCAGTTTGCAGGCTTATCACAACTATAATCTACATTAACGTCACCTTTTTTATTATCAGTAATTTTATCATTATCTGAAATTTCATCAGTAGTAACTTCAAATTTTGGTTTCCATCCTGTTGCCATTTTCATTTCATCATTGTTGTATAAAGAATATGTACCGTCATCTTGTTTATAGTATGTTGGTTTAACAGTTACTCTATATGTTTTACCATTCACTTCAAAGGTCTTTGAAAGAGGTGAAACTTCATTAAGACTGGACACATTTCTATAATTTTCTTTGAATTCATTTTCAAGCTCTTCTGTAGCTTCTTTCAAAGCTTTTTCATAAGCTTCCTTTTGTTTTGTTTCGTCAGTTTCAGTTGTACCACCTACACTACCAGTTCCTACTGTTCCATCAGTATCCTCTGGTTCACCACTTACTACTGGAGTTCCTGGGGCTACAGGTTTTTGTGGTAAAAATCTTTGAAATCCTAATTGTTGAAATCTCATGCTGCTTAACATTGTGGTATCCTTTCTAACTATTATTTTTTACAGCAAGGTTGCTCAAACTGGTTCGAGCAACCTAGAATTTAAAAATCTAGCATGCCCTTTTATAAGCTCTACAAGCTCTTTTGTACATATAGGCATCTGAATTTTGAAGAACATTTGAATCTTTTGGTGGATTTTGTTCTTTTTTATCTATTTCCATCGAATCATTGATATTATCTCTCTCTTTATTAAATCTGTTTACTGCTTCATCTGAAATTTCTGCTTTGTCATTAACATCTCTTTCAGTATATTGGCTCTTGTCATATTTTTGTTCTTTTTGTATAACTTTTGTATTTTGTGCTACATTTGCTTTTGTAAGTTCTTTTGTTCCTATTTGTGATAATAAAAGTTTTGCTTGTACTGCTGATATATCCATTCTGCATAATCCTTTCTGTTTAAATTTTTTGAAATTCTTTTACTCGTGATCACATTTTGTATAACGGCATATTTTTTTAAAACTTTAGCATTTTTAAAGAATGTTTTACAATTTGTTACAAAACACTATATACCTTTTTGATATAGAGGTATAGGTATTGCTCTTTATTATTGCATATGTAAATATTTTGACTATATACAAAATGATGACATAGCAAAATTTGTTATTAAAGTTTAATCTTTTTATATGGATACAATTGCTGAAAAAAGCTTACAGACTACACGTCACATTGCTGATAAAATATTGCAACTTAGGCGCAATAACAAGCTGACTCAAGAAGAGTTTGCGGAAAACGTTGGGCTTGATAGGCGCACAATCGCTAGGGCAGAAGATGGAAAACACAGACCTTCTCCCGATACTCTAGAGATGATAGCTTTTACTTTCGGTATTCCAATTAGTTATTTTTACGACAATTCAACTTACAAAAAAGACATAAGCAAAACCGCTCTTATTTATGAAATAAACGCGAAGCTTAGCGTTATGTCAAAATCTAATTTAAAAAAAGTGTTGAGTTTGATTGATATTATTGTAGAGTAATGTGTATTTATATAATTTTACCTTTTTACTGTCGTTTTAAGGATATTTTATGCTGTTTTGTTAACTTTTGTTACAAATGCTTCAATATCAATCAATTATTTATCCAAAGAGTACTTTATATATATGTACGAGATATTAAAAATATTTTCAAACTAAATTATATACTACACTTCACACATTAAAGTTTTTAGAGTCATACAAAGACTCTTTTTTTTTGTGCTACGCACGTAGGAAACTTACAAGATTATTTTATTACTACAAGATTAATGTTCACTTATCCCTGACTACGAGGTGAAAACTATAAATGTGGCGCCTATCCTCACCCCTTGCGGGAGAACGGATTTTCGGTAGGGCGTGAGCCCGTAAGAGCAAATAACATGAAAATGACGCAAAAATCCGTCAGGATTTGTTGTCATTGGAATGTTTTGCTCGCCCGAATAATCCAAGACAGGGAGCAGTCGTTCGAGCGTGAGCGAGTTACGAATGCGGGTGAGGGGTATAATTTTTATTATATTAATATTCTACAAGCCTTTCACGCTCTGTAGGTAAGTTTCAGGCAAATTGACAGGCAAAAAAACACACTTCACTCTCTGTTGCAAATATCTAATCTACTCAAACCTTTTAAATATTTTTGGAATATTAGTCAAATAAGCAGATGTGCTAAAACATTCTTCTAGCTCATCTTCTGTCAGTGCGACATCTTTATCAGCCTTCAATTCTTCTTTGAAATTTCCGCCATTCAGTGCGCTAAGAGCATGTTTTTGTACAAGTCTGTATGCTTCTTCTCTTGTATACCCCTTTTCCTCAACAAGCTTTAGCATTATTTTCTGTGAAAAAATTACACCACCATATAGCTTAGTGTCTTTAAGCATATTATCATCGTGTATAACCAGATTTTGCATAACCCCCGTAAACCTATGCAGCATAAAATCTGCTAAAATCAACGAATCCGGAAAAATAATTCTTTCAGTAGAGCTATGTGAAATATCTCTTTCGTGCCAAAGGTTAATGTCTTCAAAAGCAGCTATCATATTTGAGCGTATAACTCGAGATAGTCCGCATAAGTTTTCACAAAGAACCGGATTCTTTTTGTGCGGCATAGCGGAAGAACCTTTTTGACCTGTTGCAAAGCCTTCCTCAACTTCTCTGACTTCTGTTTTTTGCAAATGTCTGATTTCTGTCGCGTATTGCTCGATTAGACTTGCAATTAGCGCTAATTCTGCCATAAACTTTGCATGCCTATCTCTTGAGATAATTTGAGTAGAAATTTTTGCCGGCTTTAGATTCAATTCTTGACACGTAATTTCTTCAACTTCCGGAGGTACATTGCTGTATGTTCCAACCGGACCGGAAATTTGTCCTACCATAATTTCATTCAGTGCATACTCAAAACTCTTTTTTGCTCTTTCTAATGCATCAAGCCAGTTAAGAAGCTTAAAACCGAATGTCATAACTTCTGCATGAACTCCGTGCGAACGACCAATGCAAACTGTGTCTTTGTATTTGAAAGCTTTTTCTTTTACTACAGAAATTAATTCTTCTAAATCTTTTAGGACAATTTTTGAGCTGTCGGCAATTTGTAACGCAAATGCAGTGTCAATCACATCAGAACTAGTTAAACCAAGGTGAATGTATTTTGCATTATCGGCGCCTACTGATTCATTCACAGAAGTTAAAAAGGCAATTACATCGTGCTTAACTTCTCTTTCGACTTCCGCAATTCGTTCTAAAGAGAAAGATGCTTTCTTTTTAATTTCGTCCAATGATGCTTGTGGAATAATTCCTAATTTACAATATGCCTCACAAACAGCTATTTCTACTTTTAAATAGTAGCTGAATTTTTGTTCTAAATCCCAAATCTTTTTAATTTCTTCACGCGAATATCTATCTATCATAAATCTATTATATCAAAAATTTTGCGTTGGTCTAGAAATAAAATATTTTAGTGTGATGTAACTCACTTGTATAAATAGGAATGGTTAAGTTTTTCTGTCTTTTTTATTGCAACCCACCCGCATTCGTAGCTCACTAACGTTCATACGACTGCGACCTCCCTAATCAGGGAGGTCATAACCTAACCCTTGACACTCAAAAAACTTGATGTTAAACTTGGTTGTCGCATTGGAGTAGAAAATGGAATTAACCAACGAAGAAATTGTCACAAAGTTATTGACTGCAAACGAGGTTTTGCGTCTAAAAAAAGGTATGTCTTTTATTACAACTCCTTTGTATGATTTAGGTGATTACTTAAAAAACTATAAACCGGAACCTTCACCTTATGAAGGGAAATATGTTTTTATAAGATAAATTTTGGCAATAAAAAAAGCTCCTTGAAAGGAGCTTTTTTATTATTTATTTAGCTTTTACATCTGCCTCATCATATCCTTCGTGATATTTATACTGCATCAAATGTAATTTATTGTTTGTATCTTTTTGTAATACGTATTTCTGATTATCTTGTTTTCCGTGGAAGATTATTTCTCCATCCTCAGAATTAATTGATACTTGAATGTAATTTACGTGTGTGCCACCATTTTTACTTGTCATTGGTATTGTCCAAAGGTTATCACCTGATTTAGTAGGGTTACCAACTTTAATGTTTTTAAAGTCTGGTATTGCTTCAGAAACATCTATTACTTCGATTAAATTTTTAAGAGTTTCAGCATTCAAATCTTTTATATCAACATTTGAAAAACCGTCTTTATAGAAAGATTGTTTAACTTTAACTCTTACTTCATCCGGCATACCTTTAAGAGCTTCTCTCAAAGCTGCTGGTGTAGTAGCATCACTTTTAGCTAACTCAATTGCTTTATCAATGTATTTTTCTTTTTCTTCCGGAGTTAGTTTGTTATAATCTACTTTACTTAAATCAGCTAAACTACCAGCGTTTGCAATATTTTGAGATTTTTCATTTGCTTTAGCATCCTCAGCTTTCTTTGCTTCAGCATCTTTATCCACTTTTGGTGGGACTACTACGTCTTGTTTACCTGTAGTTGAAGCTTTTGGAACTGCTTTGCCATCGTTATCAGCTTTTTTGTCTTTAGCTGCGTCAGTACCGTCTTTCAATTCAGGGAATTTCTTTTCAAGTGTGGTCATCAAATCATGATAAGCACCTTTGTTCATGTCTTCATAAACATGGTCTTCTGGGTTTTCATGTGATTTTTTAATTTTGTCGTATAATTTTTTTGCACTCTTTGCATCATTGTCTTTTATTGCGTTATCGACTTGTTTTTTATATGTATTATATAAAGCATTGTCTTTATCATTAACACCATTTGAAGAATTTGAACCACTGTTGTTATTAGTGTTGCCAACACTGCCTGCATTTCCGCCACCCCAGCCGAAGTTGCCCATGCTGTTAAACCAAGGCATTGTTAGACCGCCCATACCGAAGTTGCCAAAACCGAAATTGCTCATTCCGCCACCGAACATGCCACCAAATATGTTACCGAAAGCGTTACCTAGACCGGCACCAAAGCCGCCCCAGAAACCACCACCGTGTCCGCCACAATTGATGTTGTAAGTGGTATTGAATACGCTACCATAATTACTACCACCACAATTGTTAGAATGGAACATTTCGTAATGTTTAAATGCGCTGTGACAATTAATTCGTACCATAATCATTACCTCTTGCTTACTTACATCTGTTATATATATAAAGTATAGATAAAATATGTAATTTCAGGCTTTAGATATTTTGTTACAAAACTTAATATTTTATGTGTTTTTTTATAAAAAAGAGTAATTATTTTTCTCTTATTGCCCACAATGTCTATTTATTATTACCTAGGGCGATAATTTTTTTTTAATCTAGACTGGAATAACATGTTTTGGTCGAGTTTAAAGGAGGATTTATGAGTAATAGTATTTATACTGCACCTGTTTATAAATTAGAAGAATTAAACAATTTATTCATTGAATTAACAGCAAAAGTTTGCAATCAAAAATGTGCAAAATGTTATATTGAATTCCCGACTTTCAAAAAAATAAAAGATTTTATATCTTTAGATAAAATTAAAGAAGCTTTATATGATACAAAGAATGAAAATTTATACTGTATATATTTAACTGGTGCTGAGCCGATGACACATCCTGAATTCAATGCAATATTGCGATTGTGTTTAAAACGATGCAATGTTTGTATTTGCACAAATGGCAGTTATTTGAATGAAAAGAAAATTCGTTTTCTTAAAAAAGTGGAAGATGAAGGTTCTAACCAA
>ERZ1034920.1352-NODE-1352-length-16012-cov-4.489315_pt1 | contig 16012 bp, 16 predicted proteins | sample MGYA00520688_ERZ1034920 | MGnify/ENA primary metagenome ERZ1034920 (study PRJEB33766, sample SAMN09781785) | gut metagenome | biome: gut microbiome | host: Homo sapiens | place: Madagascar | study: EMG produced TPA metagenomics assembly of the PRJNA485056 data...
TGTTCGTTGCCGGTTTGCTCGTAGCTCCGCTCGTCGAACGCGTCGGCGTGACGCCGTCGGTGGTCGCGGCGGCGGGCTACCTCGGCGTTTCGGTCGTGCTCGCCTCGCTTTTCCTCGTGATGGCGCACATCGGCGCACGCGACGCTTCGCTTTCGTTTGCACGCGGTTTCTCGGCGCTCTTCGTCGGCGAGGCGGCGGGTCTTGCGGCGGGGTTCCTTCTCGCGGCAAACGGCGTGCCTGATGCGACCTCGCTTGCCGCCGCTGCAGCGGGCATCCTCGTGCTCTACGGCTTCCTCTTCCTCTTCACCGAACGTGACCTGCGTGCGCTGTCGGTCGTTGTTGACGAGGCCGACTGCTTCGACGAAGCGTGCGAGGAGATCGCCACCCGGGCGGGACTCTCCAAGCGTGAGGGCGAAGTGCTGCCCTTCGTGTTGAGAGGCCGCACGAGCGAGCGCATCGCCGCTGAGCTTTTCATCAGCAAGAACACCGTTGACACCCACATCCGTCGCATCTACGCGAAATGCGGCGTCCACAACCGCCAGGAGCTCATCGACCTCGGCGAGCAGAACGAGGCGGCGCTGCGGGCGCAAAGAAGGCCGGGAGGCGCATCATGCAAGAGGTAACCATCTACACCGACGGTTCGTCGCGCGGCAACCCCGGCCCGGGTGGCTGGGGCGCGGTGCTGCAGTACCGCGATTCCGTCGGTGAGCTCCACGAGCTTGAGCTGTCGGGCGGCTACGCGCTCACGACCAACAACCGCATGGAGCTGCTCGGCGTCATCTCGGCACTCGAGGCGCTCAAGCGTCCCTGCAAAGTGAGCGTCCACTCCGACTCGCAGTACGTCGTGAACGCGTTCAACCAGCACTGGGTTGCGGGCTGGCTCAAGCGCGGCTGGAAGAACGCGAGCAAGCAGCCCGTGAAAAACGTCGATCTGTGGAAGCGCCTGCTCGCGGCAATGGAGCCGCACGACGTCACGTACGTGTGGGTGAAGGGCCATGCGGGCCATCCCGAGAACGAGCGCTGCGACGCGCTCGCCACGGCGGCGGCAGACGCTCCCGGCCTGCCCGCCGACGCAGGATTCTCTGGTGAGGCGTAAGGCCTTCGCCGCCGTCAGGCAAGATCGCTGCAGTAGCCGCGCTCGATGATGCGCCGCTCGCTGTGCGGGAACAGGTGGGCGTAGAGGCTCATGAAGTAGCGGTCGGTCATGGAGGCCATGTAGTCGGCCACGATGCGGTTGGGATCCTGGGAGAGGTAGTCCTCCGCGCTCACCGAACGCGATTTCGCCACGAGCGATGCCACGTGATGCTTGATCACCGGCGAGCTCTCGTCGCCGCGCGCAAGGTCGTCGAGCAGGTGCGCGTACATCTCCTCGAACATCTCCTCGACGACGTTCTCGGTGTCGTCTACCATGCCCTCGCGCAGATAGATGAGCTCGTAGTTCTGGCGCTTCGCTCGTTTGAGGTCAGCGAACGCTTCCGTGCTCATGGATATCGCGTCGCGACCGTAGCTGCTGTTCACGATGTCGACGGTGAGGTTGTTGATGATGCGCGCGTTGTCGACGCCGATGTAGTCGCTCTCAAACGCATCGAGCGAGGGGAGCACGCCCATGTCGAGCGCGTCGGCGCGGTCCTTGCCCACGTAGGCGATCATGTCGCACACGCGCACGACGCATCCCTCAAGCGTCGCGGGACGCAGCGTGGCGATGGTCTGCTCGTCGGCGTCGCACGCCTCAACGAGCGCGTCGAGCTCTTCGAACGTGGCCGTCGTGCCGCGCACGAGCCGCTGCTGGGCGAACTCGCCGTTATGGCAGAGCACGCCGTCGAGCGTCTGGAGCGAGATGTTGCGGCGGTAGAGCTTGTCGAGCACGCGCACCGAGTGCACGTTGTGATTGAAATAGCGGCCTGTGCGGCGGTGGTAGCACGCGGAGAGGAAGCGCTCGCCGGCGTGGCCGAAGGGCGTGTGGCCCACATCGTGCCCGAGGGCGATCGCCTCGATGAGATCGACGTTGAGCCCGAGCAGCGCGCCGATGCCGCGGGCGACGCGGCTCACGAGCTGCACATGAAGGCCGCGGCGGCAGATGTCGTCGTTCTCCACGAAGGAGAAAACCTGCGTCTTGCCGGCGTAGCGGTTGTAGGCGGGCACGTTGATGATCTTCTCGATGTCGCGCACGAACGCGGGGCGCGTGAGTGTCGCTTCGTCGTGGGGATTCGCCTCACGCCGCATAACAGCTTCGTCGGGCGTGCGCTGCGGATGCGTGCGTCCCGCGGCGCGATCGGCACGGATGGCCTCCTCGACGGCAGGGTCGAGGGTGAGATAGGGAATGCGCTGCGTCATGGCGCCTCCTTGCTTGAGAGGGGATCGGCGGGGGAGCGCAGGCGATGCACCCTCCGCTTCCGATCCGTGGTGTTCGCGCATATTGTAGCCCCTTCTTGGCGTTGGGGGCGTCGCATGTGGGATACTATAGGGCACGTCTTTACGAGAAGGAGCTCCGCGCATGATCTTTACCCTGTTCGCCGTCTTAGTGGTGCTGCTGGCGGTTGCGGGATTCCTGTTCCAGAAGCTCGGCGAGTTCGCCGGCATCGGCGAAGGGCTGCGCAGGGGCAGCCTGCGCGCGCCGCACGGACGCCTCGTGCGCACGAAGCGGCTCGACAGCTTCGAGGACGCTCCTTTCCTTCAGAAACTTCCCCGCGCGCTGCTGCCCTGCGTGGCGGTGACGGTCGTGCTCGGGGGCTTGAGCCTCGCGGGCGTGGCCGATCTCGCGGGCGCCGGACCCCTCGGCGTCGATCTCATCGTGGTGGTCGTGCTTGCCGTGGGCCTCGTCCAGCGCGATGCGGGCATTCTGCGCCCGCTCGGCTATGCGATCGTCGGCTATCTTGCGCCTGCGATCGTCGCCACGCTCATCGTATGGTACGGCGTCGGCGCGGCGGTGCCCGTCAGCGCTGCGGTTGCCAACGGCGTGTCCATGGTGTTCGGTACGCTCGGCGCGGCGTGCGCCGTGTCGGCCATCCCCGTCGTGCGCACCTACGCGCGCGAGTTCGAGGACGGCTACGTGAATGCGCTCCAGGTGGCCTCGACCGCCGCCGTGACGCGGCGCTTCGAGCAGCTCGCCGACGATACGTGGAAGCCCCCCGCCGACCGCGTGGAGAACGCGGCGGCCGCCTACGACCTGCGCGCGTACATGGAGCAGCGCGACCGATGAACGTGAAGGCATCCAAGCGTCGACAGGGCGTGTGCGGCGAAGGAGGCGGCCGTGTCTGATCGGTTCATCAGCGATGAGGACGTGCAGCGCGTGCGCGAGGCGAGCGATATCATCGCCGTCGTGGGGGAGCATGCGCCCGTGAAGCAGCGCGGGCGCGACTTCTGGTGCTGCTGCCCGCTCCATCATGAGAAGACGCCCTCGTTCAAGATCGATCCCGCTCTCCAGCTGTGGCACTGCTTCGGCTGCGGTGAGGGCGGCGATGTGTTCGCATTCGTCATGAAGGTCGAGGACCTCACGTTTCCCGAGGCCGTGCGCAAGCTTGCTGAGCGCGCGCACATTGAGATCGCCGAGGCGGGCGGTCGCGGCGTCTCGTCGAGCAGGAAGGGGCGCCTCAAGGACGTGTGCCGCGCGACGGCGGCGTTCTACCACACCCAGCTCATGCGCTCGCCGGCGCGCCCGGCGGCCGATGCGCGCGCCTACCTCGCCGGCCGGCATCTCGGCGGCGCGGTTCCCAAGACGTGGAACCTCGGCTTCGCGCCGGGCAACGGCGCGCTCGTACGCCACCTTTCGGCGCAGGGCTTCAAACCCGACGAGATGCTCGAGGCCAACGTGGCGACGAAGGGGCGCGACGGGCGCCTGCGCGATCGCTTCTTCAACCGCGTGATGTTTCCCATCAGCGACGCGCAGGGCGACTGCATCGCGTTCGGCGGGCGCGTCATCGGCAAGGGGGAGCCGAAGTACCTCAACTCCCAAGAGACGCCCATTTTCCGCAAGTCGCAGGTGCTCTACGGGCTCGACAAGGCGAAGGCGGCCATGGCTTCGACAGGTTGCGCCGTCGTGGTCGAGGGCTACACCGATGTGATCGCGCTTCACGAGAGCGGCATCTCCTTTGCCGTCGCCACGCTCGGCACCGCGCTCACCATGCGCCACATCAGAATACTCGCGCGCCACGCGCAGAAGCGCATCGTGTACCTCTTCGACGGCGACGCCGCGGGTCAGCGCGCAGCCGACCGCGCGCTGGCGTTCATCGATCGCTCGATGACGCCCGAGGCGGGCAAGAGCAGGATCGAGCTGTGCGCCGTCACGCTGCCCGACAACCTCGACCCCGCCGAGTTCGTGGAGGCGCGCGGCGCTGACGCGCTCAAGAAGCTCATCGACGAGGCTCGTCCGCTGCTGTCCTACGGCATCGAGCGCCGCCTCGCCGCCTACGACCTCGCGACGGCAGAGGGCCGTGCCCGCGCGCTCGAGGATGCGCTTGCGGTGCTCGCGCCCATCAAGGACTCCATCCTCGCGAAGGACTATGCCGTGCAGATCGCCGGCCGCGTGCGCGCCCGCGAGCAGGACGTTCTCGACCAGCTCGCGCGTCTCGTGCCGCCACAGCGCATCGACGAGGACGAGCCGCGCGGCGGGGGAGCACCTGCACCTGCGCAGGCACCTGCTGTCGGCGTTCACGCCGAGGCTGCTCCTTCCGCGCCGCGCAGGGTCGCCCTGTCGTCCGCCGAGCGCAACCGCTTGCGCTTCGAGCGCGAGCTGCTGAGCCTGCTCGCTGAGAACCCCCTCATCGCCCTCGCGCATGCCGACGCCATTGCCCAGACCTCCTGGCACGACGCGCGCCACGCCGCGCTCGCCCAGGCGATCCTCGATACGCTCGTCGAGAATCCCGCCGCCGCACCCGCCGACATCATCTCGGCGGCCGAGCGCGCACTTCCCGGCGCAGCGGGCATCCTCACCTCCTCGACGCGTCGTGACGGCACGCCGCCCGATCAAGCGGCGGCCTACCTCGTAGAGGAGCTCGCCATCGGTGACGCCGAAGACGCGGTCGCCGCGATGAAGGCTCAGCTCGCCGATCCCCGGGGCCTAGCTCCTGAGGAGTCCGAGGCGCTGTTTGCCGCACTCGTGGCCCTGCAGAAGGACCTCGTCGCCCGCCGTCAGGCACACAAGCCGCAGTAGGCGCGTGCTCTGCCGATGGATTTTCCCGTGCGGGTAGACAGCACCCTGAAACACCACCAAAATAGGTGCAAATAGACAAGACCGTTCCGCGAAAGCAAGCTATCGCCAAGAAGGATGTGAAGACCGTGCTCAAGATCGTCGTTTCGCCCGATCCGATTCTTTCGCAGGTATGCGAGCCCTGCACGCCGGGCGACAAGAGCCTCGTGCGCCTCTCCAAGCAGATGGCGCACGCCATGTACAAGAACAACGGCGTGGGAATCGCCGCACCGCAGGTCGGCGTCTCGAAGCGCCTCATCGTGATCGACGTCGACTACACCGATTCGAGCGACCGCGACCCGCTCGTGCTCGTCAACCCCGAGATCGTCGAGCTCAAAGGCGAGCCCGAGACCGCTGGCGAGGGGTGCCTGTCGTGCCCTGGTATCACCGTTCCCGTCTCGCGTCAGCCGTGGGCCCGCGTGCGCTACTACGACCTCGACGGCGAACTGTGGGAGATCGAGGGCGACGGCCTGCTCGGCCGCTGCCTCCAGCATGAGATCGACCATCTCAACGGGCGCACGCTCTTCGAGAGCTGCGATCCCATGACGCGCATCGAGGCGCTGCGCGCCTACGATGAGGCCCGCGCCCAGGGCGCCCGCCCGGGTGACACCGACATCGAGGTGGAGTAGCCATGCGCGTCGTGTTCATGGGCACCCCCGCCTTCGCCGCCACCATCCTCGAGGAGCTCAACCTCCACCACGAGGTCGTCGCCGTCTACACGCGCCCCGATGCGGTGCGCGGGCGCGGCAAGAAGCTCGTCGCTTCGCCCGTCAAGGAGATGGCCGCTTCACTCGGACTTGAGGTGCGCACGCCGCGTACGCTGCGCGATGCCGCCGAACAGGAAGCGCTTGCCGCCCTCGAGCCCGACGTCATCTGCGTCGCGGCGTACGGGGCCATCCTGCCGCGTGCGGTACTCGACATTCCGCGCTTCGGCTGCCTCAACGTTCACGGTTCGCTCCTGCCGCGCTGGCGCGGCGCGGCTCCGATCGAGCGCGCCATCCTCGCCGGCGACGAGGAGACGGGCGTGTGCATCATGCGCATGGAAGAGGGCCTCGACACGGGTGCGTACTGCATCAGCCGTGCGATCCCCGTTGCCGACCTCGGAGCCGTCGAGCTGACCGACGAGCTCGCCAACCTCGGCGCACGCGCGCTCATCACGGCGCTCGAGCATGTTGAGCAGGGCGTCGTTCACTGGATCGAGCAGGACGAGGCACTCGTCACGTACGCCGAGAAGCTCGAGAAGGGCGAACTCTCCCTCGACCCGGCTGCACCGGCCGTCATCAACGCGCGTCGCGTGCAGGCCTCCTCTCCCGCCCATGCCGCGCGCTGCATCATCGCCGGCCGCCGCGTGACGGTGCTGCGCGCGTGCTGCGCCGAAGACGAGAATCGTCCTGCGCTGGGCGCGGGGGAGGTGTGCTTCGCACGCAAGCGTCTCTTCCTCGGAACCAGCGACGGCGTCGTCGAAGTGCAGAGCCTCAAGCCCGACGGTAAGAAGGAGATGGACGCAGCGGCGTTCGCCGCGGGCGTGCCGGCGCTGCGCGAGCAGGGCGCGATCTGGGAGCGCTGCGATGGGTAGGCGCGCCGACAAACGGAGCTTCACGCAGCCCAGCCGTGGCGGCGCGCGGGGCGGCAACAGGCAAGCGTCTCACGCCTCGAAGGCCTCGGCCGCTCGCATGGCGGCGCTCGCCGCGGTGCACGAGGTGCGCGTACGCGAGGCGTTCGCCCAGGATGTCATCGACAAACTCATCGACCATGCGCGCATGAGCCGCGAGGACCGCGCGTTCGCCACGCGCCTCGTACTCGGCGTCGTTAGCATGAGCGGCGTGCTCGACGACGTGCTCAACCGCTGCATGCGCACGCCGCAGGATGTCACTGACGACGTGCGCGATGCGCTGCGCATCAGCACCTACGAGATCGTCTTCCTCAACAAGAGCCCGCACGCTGCCGTCGACCAGGGCGTCGAACTCGTGCGCAGCATCGCGCCGCGTGCCGGCGGCGTTGCGAACGCCGTGCTGCGCAAGGTGGTGGCTGCCAAGCGCTCGTTCCCCTTCGGCAACCCCGCCGCCGACGTAGACGCCTACGCGCGGCTCCACGGGTTTCCAACGTGGCTCGCGCGCAAGCTCATCGACTGGCTCGGCGCGGCTGACGCGCACGCGTTCATGCGCGCTTCGAACGAGCCCGCGCCGCTTTTCATCGCAGTCAACGCGGCGAAGGCATCCGATGCTGACGTGCTTGCCGTCGTCTCCGAGGCGCACGGCGAGCCCGAGCCCGTTGCGGTGAACGGCGCGAACATTCCGGGCTGCTATCGCCTCGACGAGAGTCGCGCGATCGCTGACGGCCGCGTGACGCGCCTCGTCGGCAACGGCGAGCTGCTCGTCTCCGATGCGACGTCGCAGGCCGTCTCTCAGCTCGTGCTCGCGGGTGATCGTCCGCGCAGCCTCCTCGAGATCGGATCGGGCCGCGGCACGAAGACCATCCTGCTGCAGAGCGGTGCCGTACGGGCCTGGGGCTCTCAGATCGAGCGCTACGTCACCGTCGACAATCACGCGTTCAAGTCTAAGCTGCTCGCTGTGCGCGCCGAAACCTACGGCGTGCACGTGTCGGAGACCCTGACGGGCAACGCATGCGACCTCGACGCCGTCGTGGGTGACGAGCTCTTCGACACCGTGTTCGTCGACGCTCCTTGCACGGGCCTCGGCACGCTGCGCCGCCATCCCGAGATCCGCTGGCGCATCGACGAGGCCGCGCTCGCAAGCTACGCCGAGCTCGGCTCTGCGCTCATCGCCGAGGCCGCGCGCCACGTGGCCCCGGGCGGCACGCTCGTCTACGCCACGTGCACGGTGGCCGCTGAGGAGAACCGCGGCGTGGTGGAGGGCTTCCTCGCGAGCGAGGCGGGGAGTGCCTTCGAGGTTGAGCCTGCGGGCGGAGAAAACGGCTTCTTCGCGACGAAGCTTGTCCCGGGCGGCTGCGACGCCCACTTCGCCGCGCGCCTGCGCCTCGTGCGCTAACACAGCACCCGCAGTCACACGAATTAGGGGCCCGCCGTCGGCGGGCCCGCTTGTTTCACCTATTCCACACGCGCCTTGTCGCGTTTCTGCGGACGGGCCGTGGGAATGTGGAAGAACACGAGCCAGCAGAGGAACACCGCCACGCAGCCGAGCACGATCCACACGTGCACGTACTGCACGAGGAACGCCGACAGCGCGAGTGTGGCGAGCGACACGCCGAGCATGCGCGCCTTTTTCGCGGGGCTCAATCCCTCGCCGTCGCGGTAGGGCTTCACGTAGCTGTGATAGATCTTCGTGCCCGTGAGCCAGGTGTGCATCCGCGGCGAGGTGCGTGCGAAGAGGAAGAGCGACAGCAGCACGAAGGGCGTGGTGGGCAGCGCGGGCACCACGGTGCCGACGGCGCCGAGTGCGAGAGAGAGCCACGCGCAGCCGAGCAGAACGTAACGCAGCAGGGGGTTCAAGGCGCCTCCTTGGTCGGGGGTATGCGCCCCATGATACCGAAGCGCGCGTTCCCCGCCCGTTCGCCGCGGCGGGCGCGCAGATCGCTCGGTCGCGCGCATCCATGTTTCGAGCGTATTACGCTTGCCGAGAAATGGGCAGGCCCGCCTGATCGAACACGCGTCCGGAGTACAATTAACGGCTATACATCACCGCGCGGTCCGCCCGCGCGCCTGCAGGACGAAGCAAAGGAGGATGGCATCGTGGAGCCGAACATCAAGGAGGTCGCAGGCCGTATCCGCGCGCTGCGCGAGGACCTCGAGATCACGCAGCAGGAGATGGCCGATGCGACGGGCCGCTCCGTCGCCGAGTACGCCGCCCAGGAGTCGGGCGACCAGGACCTCTCCTTCACCTTCCTTTACAAGTGCGCCAAGCGCCTCGGCGTCGACGTCATCGAGCTGCTCACCGGTGAGAACCCGCACCTGACGGGCTACTCGCTCACGCGCGCCGCCGACGGCCTGTCCATCAAGCGCCGCGCCGGCTTCGAGTACCTGCATAAGGCGCCTCATTTCAAGAACAAGCTCGCCGAGCCTTTCCTCGTGACCGCCCCCTACATCGAGGAGGAGCAGCACGAGCCCATCCACCTCTCGTACCACGTGGGCCAGGAGCTCGACTACATCATCTCGGGCCGCATGCGCTTCGCCTACGAGGACCACGTCGAGGAGCTCGGCCCGGGCGACCTGCTCATGTACGACTCCGGCCGCGGCCACGGCATGATCGCCACGGGCGGCGAGCCCTGCGTGTTCCTCGCCATCGTGATGAAGCCCCATCCTGATTCGATTATCTAGGCGCTGCCGCCTGCCGCAGGCACGTGCGACCGCGCCTCCCTTCACCCGCACACCGTCCCCGCGGCGCTCCGCGCCGCACGCTCTCAAGAAGGAAATCGATCAACATGAGGAACATCAATCTGCGCTACGTCACCGAGGAGTACGACCGTAACGGACTTCTCACGAAGTTCGAGGTCAACTGCCCCGAAACGTTCAACTTCGGCTACGACGTCGTCGACGACATCGCCACGGCTGACCCCGACCGCCGCGCCATGGTGTGGTGCAACCCCGAGGGCGAGGAGCACGTATTCTCCTTCGCCGACATGAAACGCTGGTCCGACAAGACAGCGAACTTCCTCGCCGCTCAGGGCATCGGCCGCGGCGACATGGTCATGGTCATCCTGCGCCGCCACTACCAGTTCTGGTTCGTGGCCACTGCGCTCGCCAAGCTCGGCGCCGTCATGGTGCCGGCTACCTTCATGCTGAAGGAGCACGACCTCGAGTACCGCCTCAACGGCGCCTCCATCAAGGCCGTCATCGCCACGTCGGTGGGGGAGATCGCCGACGTCATCGACCACGTGGCGCCCACCTGCCCCACGGTGGAGTCGCTCATCCTCGTGAACGGCGCGGGCGGCGGCCTCACGGCGCAGCGTGCCGACGGCACCTGGGACATCCCGTCGGGTGCGCTCGTGGGCCCGGTGCTCTCGGGTCCTGACGGCGTGTGCGCGGCCCCGGCGGAGCGCGCAGGCTGGGTTGATTTCAACACGGGCGTGCGTGCGGCATCCGAGGACTTCGCCCGTCGCGAGACGCGCGCGCTCGATCCCATGCTCATGTACTTCTCGAGCGGCACTTCGGGCAACCCGAAGATGGTGCTGCATGACTCCGAATACGCCATCGCGCACCTCGTTACGGCGAAGCACTGGCACAACGTGCGTCCCGACGGCCTGCATTTCACCATCGCCGACACGGGCTGGGGCAAGGCCGTGTGGGGCAAGTACTACGGTCAGTGGCTCATGGAAGCCGCCGTGCTCACCTACGACTTCGACCGCTTCCATCCCGCCGAGATCCTCTCGCTCATCGGCAAGTACCGCGTCACCACGCTGTGCTGTCCGCCGACGATGTACCGCATGATGATGCAGGAGGACATCGACCGCTTCGACCTGTCCTCGCTCGAATACTCCACCACCGCAGGTGAGGCGCTCAACCCCGACCTGTTCGACTTCTGGAAGCAGCACACCGGGCTCACGATCTACGAGGGCTTTGGTCAGACCGAGACGCCGCTCACCATCGCGAACCTCGTGGGATCCACCCCGAAACCGGGTTCGATGGGCAAGCCGGCGCCGCTGTACCACGTGCAGATCATGCGCGAGGACGGCACGCCGTGCGATACGGGCGAAACCGGCGAGGTGTGCATCGAGGTGCACCGCAAGATGGCCGGCATCATGATGGAGTACTACCGCGATGAGGCGAAGACGGCAGCCGCCATGCACGACGGCTGGTACCACACTGGCGACACCGCCTGGCGCGATGAGGACGGCTACTTCTGGTACGTCGGCCGCAACGACGACGTGATCAAGTCGAGCGGCTACCGCATCGGCCCCTTCGAGATCGAAAGCGTGCTGCTCGAGCACGAGGCGGTGCGTGAGTGCGCCGTCACCGGCGTGCCCGATCCGCTGCGCGGCAAGGCTGTGAAGGCCACCATCGTGCTCGCCGACGGCTTTGCCGGCTCCGACGAGCTCACGCGCGAGCTTCAGACGTGGGTGAAGCACAAGACGGCACCCTACAAGTACCCGCGCATCGTCGAGTACGTCGACGCGCTGCCCAAGACCGTCAACGGCAAGATTCGCCGCGCCGCCATCCGCGAGGAGGACGAGGCGGCGAGCGCCGTGGCTGAGGAGCACGTCGTCGAGGGACTCGTGTAATGGGCGCACCGACGCTCGCGCCCGTCAACGTCATCTGCGGCCACTACGGCGTAGGGAAGACGAACCTCTCGCTCAACCTCGCGCTCGACGCGGCGCGGGCGGGCTGCGCGGTGACGCTCGTCGACCTTGACGTGGTGAACCCCTACTTCCGCTCGACTGAGTACCGCGCTCTTCTCGAGGCGAACGGCGTGCGCGTGATCGCGCCGGTGTTCGCCGAGGCGGGCACGAGCCTCGATGTGCCCTCGATCACTGCCGCGCTTGTACCTGCCGTCGAGGCTGCCTATGCAGCGTACGAGGAGGAAGGCGTATTCGCTCACGCGGACGGGAGTCTTCCGAGCGTGGTCGTCATCATCGATGCGGGCGGCGACGATGTGGGCGCGACGGCGCTCGGACGCTTCGCCCGCACGGTGGAGGCGGGTCCCTACGCGCTCTTCTACGTGGTCAACCGCGCCCGCAACCTCACGCACGAGCCCGTCGAGGCCGTGCGGATCCTCCGCGAAGTGGAGGGGGCGTCCCATCTGCGTGCGACGGCGGTCATCAGCAATGCGCACCTCAAGGCCGACACCACGTGCTCCACGGTGGTTGACGGCGCGGCGTTCGCCCGTGCGGTGGCGGATGCAGCCGACCTTCCGCTTGCGTGCATTACGGTGTCCGATTCGCTCCTTCGGCAGGAAAACGAAGAGCTCGCGGCGCTCGGGCACACGGAGAACCTGTATCCTGTGCAGGTATACGTCAAGGCCCCCTGGGAGGTCTGACGCAAAACGGCAATCCTTCAAGGGCCGGATGCCTCAGGGCAATCGGCCCTTGAGTTTTAAGACGAGACAGAGAGGCGGTCTACATGGCACGTATCATCGTGGACGAAGGCTTCTGCAAGGGCTGCGGCCTGTGCGTGGATGCCTGTCCCGTCCACATCATCGAACTCGATGCCGCGCGCATCACGCCGAAGGGCTATCACCCCGCGCACTGCATCGAAGAGGACTCCTGCACGGGCTGCACGTCATGTGCGCTCATGTGCCCCGATGTCGCCATCACGGTGGAAAGGTAGTCAAATGGCAGAAAAAGTTCTCATGAAGGGCAACGAGGCCTTGGCCGAAAGCGCCATGCGCGCAGGTTGCCGCTTCTTCTTCGGGTACCCCATCACGCCGCAGACCGAGCTGGCGGCCTACATGTCGAAGCGCATGCCGAAGGTGGGGGGCACCTACCTCCAGGCCGAAAGTGAGGTCGCGGCCATCAACATGGTCTACGGCGCCTCCGCTGCCGGCGCGCGCGTCATGACGTCGTCCTCGAGCCCGGGCATCTCGCTCAAGAGCGAGGGCGTGTCCTACATGGCGGGCGCCGACCTGCCGGGCGTCATCATCAACGTGCAACGCGGCGGCCCGGGCCTCGGCGGCATTCAGCCGTCGCAGTCCGACTACTGGCAGGCTACGCGCGCCCTCGGTCACGGTGACTTCCAGATCGTCGTGTACGCGCCGTCTACGGTTCAGGAGATGTGCGACCTCGCCTACGGCGCATTTGACGTGGCCGACAAGTACCGCGTGCCCGTCATGATCCTCGCCGACGGCATGCTCGGCCAGATGATGGAGCCGGTTGTGCTGCCCGAGCCGATTGATCCCGCCGACCTGCCCGAGAAGGAATGGGCAACCTCGGGCCATCAGAACAAGCGCGCTCACAACGTCGTGAACTCGCTTTACCTCACGGCCGACGAGCTCGAGCGCCTCAACGTCGAGCGCTATGAGCGCTACGCCGTCATCAAGCGCGACGAGCAGCGCGCCGAGACGTACCTCACCGAGGACGCCGACATCGTGCTCGTGGCCTTCGGCGCTTCGGCCCGTATTGCGCGCAGCGCGGTGAACACGGCCCGCGCGCAGGGCATCAAGGCGGGCCTCATCCGCCCGATCACGCTCTGGCCGTATCCGGCGGACGCCATCGAGGCGACGATCGGCACGGCGAAGGCGTTCCTCACCGTCGAGATGAACATGGGCCAGATGGTCGATGATGTGCGTCTCGCGGTGAACGGACGCGTCCCCGTCGAATTCTACGGGCGCACCGGCGGCGTCATTCCCACGCCGGCCGAGGTGCTCGCCCGCATTGTCGAGATCAACGAGAAGGTGGGTGAGTAACCATGGCCGAGGCAAAGAAGGATGCGAAGGTCGTCTTCGAGCGACCGCACGCGCTGCTCCCCGTGGTCACCAACTACTGCCCGGGCTGCGCCCACGGCATCGTCAACCGCCTTGTGGCCGAGACGATCGACGAGCTCGGCATCGAGGGCAAGACCGTCGGCATCGCGCCGGTCGGCTGCTCCGTCATGGCGTACGACTTCTTCGGCTGCGACATGATCGAGGCCGCGCACGGCCGCGCCCCGGCGGTTGCCACGGGCGTCAAGCGCGCGCGTCCCGACAACGTCGTGTTCGCCTACCAGGGCGACGGCGACCTCGCCTCCATCGGCATGGCCGAGACGATTCATGCGGCCACGCGCGGCGAGCACATCACCGTCATCTTCATCAACAACGCCATCTACGGCATGACGGGCGGCCAGATGGCCCCCACGTCGCTGCCGAACCAGGTCACGCAGACAAGTCCGTACGGCCGCGACGTGGCCACCGCGGGCTATCCCATCCGCGTGTGCGAGCTTTTGAGCTCGCTCGACGGCGTGGCGTACCTCGAGCGCGTCACCGTCGACACGCCGAAGAACGTGCGCAAGGCCAAGAAGGCTATCAAGAAGGCCTTCCAGAACCAGGTGGACGGCGTGGGCTACTCGCTCATCGAGGTCGTGTCGACCTGCCCGACCAACTGGGGCATGACGCCGCAGGATGCCTTCGCGTGGATGCGCGAGAACATGCTGCCGTACTACCCGCTCGGCGTGTACAAGGACGTCGTGGCCGAGGGTTACGCGAACGCCGCTGAGGCCGCCGCTGCACGCAGCGCCGACTGCCCGATCGCCCATCCCGAGAACGCTCAAGAAGGAGGCGCCCGATGATGCGTGAGCTCCAAATCGTGCTGGCCGGCTTCGGCGGCCAGGGCGTGCTGTTCGCCGGCAAGGTGATCTCCTATGCCGGCCTGATCGAGAACCGCGAGCTGTCGTGGCTGCCGTCCTACGGCCCCGAGATGCGCGGCGGTACGGCCAACTGCTCGGTCACGCTCTCCGACGAACCGATCGGCAGCCCGCTCGTCACTGAGCCGAACGCGCTTGTGGCGATGAATCAGCCCTCGTTCGACAAGTTCATCGACGTCGTGGCCGATGGCGGCGTGGTGATCGTCGACACCGACATGGTCCCCGACGTGCACGAGCGCGCGGGCGTCAAGGTGATCAGCATCCCCGCGACGAAAATGGCCGAGGACGCAGGCCTCAAGGGTCTTGCGAACATCGTGCTCGTCGGACGCCTGTGGGCTGAGACGCAGTTCTGCGACCGCGCCGTGCTCGACGAGGCGATCGACAAGTGCGTGCCGCCGCGCAAGGCCGCGCTCATCGACAAGAACAAGCAGGCGCTCGAGCTCGGCATCAACGCGTAGAGCGCCCGTTACGGCAGATCAGGAAGCACTATGGACGACAAGAAGAACCTTAGGGACATCGGGCTGCGCCTGCAGGGCCTCCGCGAAGCGTGCGATTACTCGATCGAGGACATGGCGCGCGAGCTCGAGGTGAGCCCCGGCACCTACCGCGAATGGGAGGAGACGGGCGCCGAGGTGCCCATCTCGGCCATCTACCACATGGCGCGCCTGTTCGGCGTGGAGTTCACCGAGATCCTCACCGGCACGGCGGCCAAGCTCGACACCTACCACGTGGTGCGTCGCGGCGAGGGCCGAGAGATCGACCGATTCCCGGGCTACCACTACGATGACATGGCGTGGCGTTTCCGCGACAAGATCATGCAGCCGCTCATGGTCGTGCTCGATCCGAGCGACGAGCCGGCCGCCCTTGTGACGCATCGCGGCCAGGAGTTCAATTTCGTTGTTGAGGGCTCCATTACCGTGGTGTTCGACGACAAGGAGATCGTGCTCAACGAGTGGGACAGCATCTACTTCAACCCGATGCACCCGCACGGTCAGCGCTGCCACGGCGACAAGACGGCGAAGTTCATCACCATTATTGCAGAATAGGTATCATCGTGGATTACATCCTGAAAAAGTACTGTCCGCGCATCGAGTTCGACTCTTACGAGGACTTCTACGACAACTTTCGCATCAACGTGCCCGAGGTGTTCAACTTCGGTTTCGATGTGGTGGACGAGTGGGCGCGCGTCGAACCCGACAAGCGCGCGCTGCTCTGGTGCGACGATCACGGTGAGGAGATCACGTTCACCTTCACCGACATCGCGCGCCTGTCGAACAAGACGGCCAACGCCTTCCGCAAGCTCGGCATCGGCAAGGGAGACGTTGTCATGATGATCCTGCGCCGCCGCTGGGAGTACTGGGTGTGCGCCACGGCGCTCTGCAAGCTCGGCGCCACGCTCATTCCCGCATCGCTGCAGCTCACGTCGAAGGACATCGTCTACCGCGCGAACAGCGCCGAGGTTAAGATGATGGTGTGCGTGGCCGACGACTACGTGTGCGAGCAGACCGAGCATGCGCTCGCCGAGGCGCCGACGATCGAGAACCGCGTCATCGTTGCGGGCCACCGCGACGGGTGGACGC
>ERZ1034920.1354-NODE-1354-length-16002-cov-12.628896_pt1 | contig 16002 bp, 19 predicted proteins | sample MGYA00520688_ERZ1034920 | MGnify/ENA primary metagenome ERZ1034920 (study PRJEB33766, sample SAMN09781785) | gut metagenome | biome: gut microbiome | host: Homo sapiens | place: Madagascar | study: EMG produced TPA metagenomics assembly of the PRJNA485056 data...
ACACGCAGGTTGCACTGAACACTGTCGATATCGGACTGCCGCAATTTGCCATGCACTCCCCTTATGAAACTGCAGGTATAAAAGATACGGAATATCTGATCCGGGCTGCCACAGAATTTTTTGCTTAATCCTATTTCAGAGATGCTGCATTCTCCCCTGCCTCTGTGCGGACTGGTGTATAAACTGCATTGATCTCCAGCGTATCCTCCGCATGTGCCATCCAGAGAGTATAGTCTCTGATGCTCCTTTTCGTATACTGCTCCTGCACCGAATACAATTCCATTGTCTCAAAATCCACCAGAACCAGATCCACCGGTTCTGGTTTTTTCCCTTCTTCACACTTTACGTCCATCGCTTCAGCCAGCTTTTCCAGACAGGACTGACACAAAATCTGTGATGCCTTTTCCATTGAAAGCACTTTGTCCTCTCCATAATCTACTACGATTTCCGAAATATCCCGGATACTTTCTGAACTACGCTCCAGAACTCTTCCGTTTTTCCCAACCGTTGTTCTTGTCGTATCCTGTCCTTCCGTATCTCCCGGCATATTTTCTTTCTCATTTCCACTTTTGATCTTCAGATCCATAATGTACCAGTCATTCACACTGATGATACCAATCGCATCTTTTCCGCTGAACATCCCCGTCATACTTTCTTTTCTGCTGCCGCACAAAGCACATTCTTCCTGATCTGTCAGCTTTGTCTCAGGCACTTTGGGCTTTTGGAATGACCAGTCTGCTTCTCTCTTTGCAGAAACATCTTCTTTCTCTGATGCATTTGACCAGAACTGTATATATGCCCACCACAAAACACATACTATCACTGCGATCCCTCCCAGGATCAGCCATACCGTTCTTTTCTTCATACTACGATCATTCATGGATTTTTTCATTTTTCTTCATTATCTACCTCTCTTTATCCGGGTGCGTTGCACTCCTTATTTGTGGCGGTTTCGTTCATGGTCAGTGTGTGGAACTATCCTTATTTATGAATTATCATAAAAGATATATCAGGAGGAGGAGCAAAAGAATGGACTTACTTAATAGTAAAAGCATAGGAAGAACACTGAAAGAGCGTAGACTCCAACTGGGTTATACTCAGGAACTCGCCGCCGAGAAATCAGGAATCTCTTACTCCTACTATACCAAAATTGAACGGGGAGAACAACTTCCTTCTATAGAAATTTGTGTACAGCTTGCACAGACCTTTCATCTCTCGCTGGATTACTGGCTGCTTGGTACATCTCCCGATCCGGAAGTATCCTCTGAATTGATCGATCTTGCTTATTCTCTCAGGGAAATCGATCTGGATTCTTTAAGAAAAGTCGAGAAAATCCTGCAAAAAGCAGAATTGCTTACAAAATAATTTTCCTTTGCATTTATTTTATAATAGTTACTTGAAAATGAGGTGTCACACTCTGCAAATGCGACACCCCTGATATTCTATCATCTTATTTCATTTTATTATAAACTTCTTTATTCAGCACGCCTTCCTTGAAGTTCACGATCACGTTCGTTGCCGCATCACCGATTACGTTCAGTGTAATAACTGCCATACCCGGAAGATAATTCATTGCAAGTACCAGTGAGTAACCAATCATGCAAAGATCTGTATGCATTCCCAGACCGGTCATAATCACTATTGTTAACTTCCAGAAATTTTACAACTAAATCGATCTTCTCCTGATGTAACCGGTACAGATCAAAAGCATACTATTTAATATCCATTCATAAACTCGTCCAAGTCTTCCAGTGCTTCTCTCAATTCCGGATTTCTTTCTCTTGATATTAATTGTGATAGTTGCATCAATTGCCAAGGGGCTGGTTCACAGGCTACATCATATGACATGTGTACCATTTCCCATAGAAAAACAGCCTTTTTTGTTTTCGGATGATTCATACAGTATTCTTCAATTATAATTCTAGAGTATTCGTCCATGCCTATTCACCTTTTTTCTTTCCCTTGAATAAAATCTAAGATTTCCTCATAGCTCTTGCTACTTCCTTCGATCGCTTTCAATAACTCTTCGCTTTGTATTGCTTTCTGTTTTTTGTGAAGCTCCTCCAACTCTGCCGTCAGCCAATCGTACTGCTCACGGTTCTTGCTAATTGCCTTTTCTATTTTCGCTATTTTCTGCTCTAAACTTTCTTTACTAATATTCCTTGCCATTTTTATTTTCCTCTTAAATTTTCACTAATGTAATTCACTTTATATTTCACCTGCTCCGTGCTAATTCCAAATGCACTCAGCACAACTTTTTGTGTTTTTGACACTGCATGATCCAAGCGGTATATCTTATCCAGTTGTCTTGTCATTTCGATTTTCTCAAGTTCCCGAATTGCTGCCGGAACAGTAAGATAATTCGGTTTCTTAAGCATTTCAGCTGCTTTATCTTTTAATGCTGTATACAACTTGCATCGGATAATCAAGGCAATAAATCCAATAAATATTTTATTTGATGCAGCTTCCTCAGAAGCAACTCGCAGACAGTTATTACCCAGGTAAGATTTATCTGCACGAAATACTTTTTCCGACGCATCTCTATTCTTATATAAGGTGATTGCTTTTTTCGCATCCATTTTTTCAGATGAGATAATTGCAAAATAACCACACAGATCCAGTTCATCTCGAATCACTTGTAACTTTGGCTCTCCGTAAACAAAGTGGCCTGTATCTTTATTGTAATGCAGATGGAAATATTTATGGAATGATGGTCCGAATTCGTGCTCTGTATCTTGGAATCTTTTCAGATAACTCTGCATTTCCTGAATACTTTCTTCCAGTCTTGCCCGTTCTCCTGCAGCCTTCGCAGCACTATAATAAATATGGACATATCTTTTCTTTGTGTCTGCTGTATACACAAACGTGTGAACTGTTTTTCCGTATACTCCGAATTCAGCAATCTGATTTCCCCAATCATTTTCAAAGGTTCCTTTCTGCTTACGAACCTGTTCGCTGATAAACTCTTTGCAACCTTTCACCATAATGATAAATCCAAATCCATTGTTATCCATAAACCTTAGATTTTCCTTACTGAAATAGCCTCTGTCTAAAATAAATCCAATGTTTTTATATCCGTATCCTTTTACCTTTTCCACCATAAACTGCAGTTGCGAAACGTCATTGATACTTCCTGGATATTTCTCATACATTAAGGGCTCGCTATTGGTAAGATCATAACCAACCGCATAGTTGAAAATAGGAAGACCTACATCTATCTTTGCCGCTCCGAATTCTACCATACTGATATTTCCAGCTTCACAGTTCTTATTTGTAGAATCATAGGAGATATAGATTCTTTCCCGTTTATTCCTTTCCTCATTCCAACAATCCAAAAAGTTCTGTCTTTGATTTTCATTTATCGAACGGAAAAAATCTGAAATCGTTGAATCGCTGTACATTTTCATATCAGGTGTGAAAAGCGGATGATTATACGCATAATCCGGATAATACTGTGCTGCATTTCCTTCCGTGATAATCGAATAAGAAGCAAAATCCAAGATCATACCAGCTGCTTTAGCTCCCAGCGTTTCTTCCAGTTTCTTGTCTAATCCCATATCTTTTACTGTCTTGCTGATGACCATATATGCACCTGCCTTCAAGCAGCTGCTTCTTCCAGTATCTAATCGTTCTTCCGGTGTTTCTACTTCCGGAAAATATTTCTTAAAATTTTCATTCGGTCTCATTTTCAATTCATCATCTGCTGAAACTTTTCCGATGGTGACTCTTTTTACTGTTGTATATTTTTTATCAGGATCATAAATTCTATCATACTCATAGTAAACGTAACGAGCATTCCCTTTGCTTCTAAATGTAATTTTCCCTTTTACTTCTGGCACATCAACAAGGTAATCAAGATACATGATTTTCACTCCCTTTTAATAGTTGTATTTACGACTAAATATAGTATAGCATAAAACCTGCATTTTTTCAATCAAAAACGCAGGTTTTTGGCTTGTTTTCAAGTTATTTAACAATTGATATGCAACGGATTTTTGTTTAGTTGTACCTACAATTGGAAGTTAACATACCATTCACAGAATAAATTTCTGTCGGTTTGCTTGTCCACCTATGAAAATTATAATCTCCAGTCGATATTTCTGCAAGAAAAAGTTTTGTGGTACTAATCGTTAGTACCACGATTGTTTTCTATGTACTGAGCGAAATCAATTACCTTTGCTGGCTTTCTCTTAGCAGCAATCCCTAGTTGTTCCATGTCTAATATTCCCGTTCTTTCCACATCAATATTCCCATACATAAGCATATGCTCCTTCTAGCAAAACTCACCTTCTGTCCAATCAAATGGATAATCCGGATCTTCCCAATATTCTTCTTTGCACCATAGTCTTTCATGCACATGAAAGCGTTCCCTCGCCAGTTTTTCCTTTTCGTTATATTCTATATGGCAGAACGGAATATATATTTCTGCCTCCCCTTTAGTACATGATACATTTTGCAAACGTGGTCCACAATTTTGGAAAACTGAATCGATATCATATATCCATTTACGTGGCTGTTCCTTCTGTTGACTATGCTCATATACTCTTTCAAAATATTGTTTCCATGTATATCTTCTGCCATATTCATCATAAATGCTTATAACACTTTTATTTTTTAGGCAAAACTCTTCCAGTTCCTTATCGTAAGTGTGTACTTCCTTGTACAGGCAACTGAATTGATCAAAGTAGTAATCGGTTATTTTATGGTACACAGTAATGTATGGCTGGTTCAGATGGTATAAGGCAAGGGCTCAGAAAAAAGACTGTTCCTCATAAAATGCGTCCTTTGCCTCAACCGTCAAGTCATCCAGTTCCGAGAAAACATCATGGTAGTTTTTAGGGAATTTGTTCTCACCGAACGCTTCTATCCTGCTTCCATCCACAAATTCCACTTGAAAGCTCATGGAATATCCGTCTAAGACATTGGGATCGCTTCCACGAAAGCCTGCCCAGGATGCCACATCATAGGTTTCCAAAACCCTGCGTGCTTGATCAAGAATCTCTGCATCCACCGGATAGTTAAAAAGTTCCTCTTCTTCCCCATCCCAGGGCTCTATCCGTACCAGCACTTTCTCCCCCTGCCGGATCAGGCTTACACTCCTGATTGGCTCCATCATCGTTCCATGCACATAATACGTCAATTCCTGAATATCCGGAAGCGGTGTACTCTGACTGTTTTCTGGATTCTCCATGTTCTCTGTGTCACTTCCTGCCATCGTGACTTCCGGAACTTTATCCTGCTTATTTCCAGTCCACTTTCCGCAGCCTGCGATCAACGCCGCCCACGTAGTAAATGCCATCAGCAATAACCAGCCTTTCTTTCCTTTTTTCATAAGCCACTTCCATCTTCTTTTTGATCACGCTTCTTCAAAAGCATTCGGATGCCTGTTGACAGCAGTAAAATAGTTAGCACAACTCTGAAAATACTGACTCCACCAGAAGACATGCCACTTTTTTTGAGTGCAGTTTTTTTATCCAGTTCTCCGCTTAGCATATTGGGTGTCGCCCCTTTTACATAAGTCATGGTTCCCTGCTCCTGAATGCCGATTACCGTCACCATATCCCCATCGCTCTGATACGGAACAGAATATTGATAACGCCGATCGCCCTCCTCAAAGATTTCTCTGCCCATTCGCTGGGTTCCGATAAATTTTTCACCGCGATATTTCCGGTCTGTAAGAATCGCAAGTCCTGCCTCCGATAGCGTCTCCTCATCAAATTCGTATTCTCTTCCCAGCATAAGCTGTTCGATAAATTCCTCGGACAGATGATAAGCTCCCACATCTGCTGTGCCCTGGAAGATTTCCATTCCGCCCACGCCCAGATCGGAATTCCATTCCATATTTTCCTCTGTTGCCGGGAGATTCCACTTTTTCAGCTTCATTTTTTTTGCACTTCGCATAGCACGTGGGGCATAGATCGTAAGTCCCAGTTCGTCATCATAAGCCGGTTCCAGAACCTTCAGCTCTCCGCAGACAATCACAACCTTTCCATCATTTGCCGGATCATAGCTGCCCTGTCCCACATATACCACATCATCCACTTTTCCTTGAATGGCCGCACGCTTTGTACCACACGATCTTACTGTAGAGACAGCACAAAGTAAGCCGAGCAGTATCACGATAACTGCACCTGTTTTTTTATTTTTTCTTGGTTTCTGGGTTTTCTTCATCTTCACACCCCTTTCTTTCCAGATCATACATCACTGCTCTTTACTGTCGCTTTATGGCCAGGGATTCATAATCATATAAACAGTCATGACAAATAATGGTAATACAATGAATAACGGCAGTGCCCAGTTTCCCATTGTCTCCCTGACATTCTTCCAACGCATAAGTAAAGTTTTCCTGTTCTCCCTCTTCTGGTGAATGCGTTTTCGTTTTCCATTTTCCAGAAACTGAAAGATCACTGGTGAATCATAAACCTCAATTCGCCCAAATACGGCAAATCCTACCATAGAAATCGGAAGTGCCAGACACAGCCAAATGATATTGTAACTATAATCCAGTTGCTGGAACAGGGTCCAGTCACCGGAACCCATACACTTAAATGCAGTAAGGATCCATGCCAGAATGCAAGTGGAAGCATTCACCAGCAGAAGGATCATCACAATCTTTACGATACGCCCCGGAGAGTAGAATCCCAGCTGTACCGGAAGTTCCTTTCCGCCAATCGTTTCAAAGAACACCGGTTTTATGGTGTCTTCTGGTTTCTTCTTTTCTTCTTTGCTGATACTTTTAAGAATCTTTCTTCGAACTCTGGCCTCTCTCCCCTTACTGAACACCGTAAAGAGAATCATTGCCGCTACCAGTCCAGCCATGCCAACCAGTTCAAACAGTTCCTTCGGATCCATCGGCACTCCGCCATAATTCCGGAATACAAAGAAGAAAAATATCATCACCGCCAACGTTCCAAGAAGCGGCTCGATCACCCAGGGATAAGTCCTGGTTTCCTTCTCTGCCAGTACAGATACCTTGCCGGTCTGCCCGTTCACTGCCGCCTGCACCTCTCCGCAATCCATAAAATAGACCGGAAGAAATGCCGGCAGACGAAGCAATGCTTCTGACTCCGGATACAGTGATAGTCCGGTTGTCTGCATCGTGCGCTCCACCGTCGGACGATATTCCTCCGCCATCTCTTCAAACACGCGGCGTCTTAACTCCGTACCATCGGCAGTCGGAACCTCTGCCGCATGGCCTGCGATATATCCAAATTGAAATGGCTCCAGTTCATCCCACAAAAATGGTTCCATTCCATTTAATAACAGGTTGTTGCAGCGATCCGTCACATTGACTGCCACATGCTCCAGAAATCCTCCGCATTCATAATGTCTGTTGGAATTGTCTCTGGTCACGACAAAACGGATAGGTCCGCGGATCAGTTCATATGGCAGATAAATTCCTTTTAATTTTTTCTTATTTTCCTTTAAAATCTGAGCTTCGCTTTTATCATGATGCTGCTCGATCCATTCATCCAGTCGTTTTTCTGCCTGCTTCCGATTCAGTTTAAAAGGAATCAGCATCTCCGGGAAACCTTCTCCCATCTGGACATCCGAGCGCAGAACCTTGGACTGGCAGAAAATGCAGGTCTCTGCCACTTCATGTTCTTTCACAATCACCCGTGCTCCACAATTCGGGCACTCACAGGCAATCGTCTGACTGTCCGGAAGTTCCTGCTCTAACAAAGTTTTTGTAAGGCTCCGAAATTCCCGAAGCTTTTTTAGCGGAATCTCTGTTCCTGTATTTCCTCCACAGTTCGGACAGTGGTAATTCTGTGTCACAACGTCAAACTGGGCAGGTGCGCCACAGGTGGCACAATGAATGGTCATAATCTTTCTCTGATTCATACCCTATCCTCCCTTGATCCTGTTTTTATGCCCAAGGATCTGCTTCTTTTGGTATACGGATTCCGGTTAAGAGCTGCTGTTCCCACAAGAACCACTGTCCTGTAGATGGTTTATTCCGAAGCTTTAATGGTCTCGGACTGTCTGCGCCACTACACACGACATATAAATTAAGATACCCTTCCCCTATCTGGCTTCTGCTATATGCATTTTCCAATACAACAACCCGATACGGCTGTACTGGAGTATAATTATTTTCCGTAGAAGACCCGGAAAAATAGGAACGCATCAGATACTCTTTTCCACGAAATCTGTCTCTTATAAACTGTTTGTCAATTCCATTTAACGGTCTGGGACTCCGCAGAAAATCCAGCATTTTCTCTGTTTCAGATGGATTCTCAGGATAAAGGGCAAGTGATGCTACCGTTAAAGCAGCCACTTCCTCCGGGTTTGTCAATCCTGCCTGTGGCATTGCCTGTAATTCCTGTAATGTTTTTGGTAGTTTGTTTAATGTTATCTCGCTCATAATATCCCTCCTTTAGATTGGTTCCCATTCTCCGGTCAGATCATCCATTCGATAAACTAATCCAGATGAAGATACCGCATAATAATATTCTGCTACAAACTGATCGGGATGCTCTGTTCCAAGGGCAAAAAGTACACAAGCTTCCCCTCGGATCGTATCCATGCCGTCCACATCCCGGATTGCCATACCAAGTTCCAGTCTCTCCTGTACTTCAGATTGTGCAAGCAGTACATCGATTTCATTGCTGGAATAATCGTAATTCTCCCCAGCCGCTGCTACAGGATGCAAATAGAATTTTTCCACTGACCCGCTCGTAAATGGGAAAAAAGCTTCTCCTTCCATTTCGTGAATGGTCAGGCATTCTCCATCCAACTCCAGCCAGATCGTACCACTTCGGGTGCCATCCGGCGTGTTCAGCCAGAATTCCAGAGATTCCCCAAGTGGATCCCCATATGCATAATTGCCATCCCAGAAAAAACGGATATCCTCCATCTCTCCATCCAAAAGTCCCCCATAATACCACATGTCCAAGGGATATCCATCCTCACCGGTCATGAAAGTAACGCTGTAAAAATAAGGTTCACCAGCATCCGTTTTAGCAGAATCGCAATACCAGCTTCCCTCCATTCCATAGAGATATCCCTCCTCCGGCATATAGGAACCCGATAAGAGCTGCTTCACTCCGTCTGTCGGCTCAATCTCTCCGGCATAAGTAAGATAATAAGGATGCCAGGAAACTTCCCTGCTTCCTTTTCTAGCTGTGACCTGTACATTGGAATAAAGATCACTGAGATTACACTGCAAGATCAGAGGAAGACCATCGTCGCTTTCCCATAACAGATCTTCTGTACGGCTCTCCGTAAAGTCATCATTCCAGCTGCAGGACTCTATGGATATCTTCCACCCATCTTCTGCCGGAACGATCACATACCACTCATCCCCTGTATATTCTATGATATGGTCTTCTGGAATCCCGTCCAAATACGGATAGATCTCAGCTCTTTGATATTCTTTTCCCGGAAAGCTGTAGTCTGGCGTATAACCCAGAAATGAGGCTCCAAATGCTGCCCCATAATCTCGCAGCCATTCCTGTTCTTCCACCAATGCCGCTTTCCCCGCCTCCGTAAGCCAGGAAGTCGTACCTTCTTTTTGGAACTCTCCCAAATCCGGGGATTCAGTATGGCCACTCGTGGTCGATTCTTCTTCCGGTTCCACATAGTCTGGATTGGTCATTCCCAACCCGCCGTCTTTAATATCTAGGAGGGTGCAGCCGGTAAGAAATGTACAGAACAATACCAGTATTGTCAGAAGCACGCCTTCCTTTTTTCCAGTTCTTCTTTTCTTTCCCATTTGCTGTCCCTCCTCATATCATTATAAAAATTATAACTTCTTCAAAATATTAGCCACCATAATCTGAATAATCTTCTATCAGACGCACGGTATGATAAGCTTCTGTCCCATACATCTGGATCATCAGATCGTTCCAGTGAATAGATGGATAAAACCAGGCAAATTCCTGTCCGGACACATCCTCGATTACATAGCCGTCGGGCGAATTATATACATACATTGCTTCCTTTGTGTAATAGGGATTCATCTCTTGATCGTACACGGTATAATCCACTGTTCCGACCTCAAGCCGCTCGTCCGGACTGTTGAAAAATCCAGAATCTCCTGCTCCACTATACATATTGAAACTCCAGGTCTCATATCCTTCTCTCTCTGAATATGCCGGCATGGACTCATAAAGCCCTGGTGTAATCAGCAGCATCCCTATCTGCCACAATTTTCTGCCATTTTCATCTGTATACCAGCCATCCGGAGTCATATGGTTACGCAGAATAGTTCCTGTTTCATCCAGATATCTGTCAGTCCCATCTATTTCTGTTTTCCAGCAGGAAGCATCTTTTTTCCTGTAGTAATCCCCTTGCATAAATGGAATATATGCTGTACCGAAATCTACAGAAAGGACATCTCCCGAAAGTGTATAAACTGCCGTTATATCCTGGGTTGCTGAGACTGCCTGTGTTTTTCCCGCATCTGTGAACTGCAGAATATCTATCATCTGCTCGTAGTTACTCTCCGGGCAAGAAAGAAACAGATAATCCTCATCCGTATCATACACCGTGATATATTCTCCGTCTTCGCGATAATATGTACCATTCCAGGCAGACTGATTTGCCACTCTTTCAAAGCCCTGTCCTGCAGATTCCGTGATTTCTGCAATTTCTTCGTCAACCGATTCTGTCGTTTTCTCATGCTCCGATCCTGTCATCTGCTCGTCTGCCATCTCTGGTTCTTCGTGAACAGATTCTACGTTTTTCTCTTCAACCACTTCCGGCTTTTTCCCACAGGCTGTCACGGCTGCCATTGATAATACGATCACAGCACCCATCAGAATTTTCATGCACATACCACCTCCTTTTCCAAGCAATTTTCAGCACCGTTTAAAACTTTCCACCACCGCCACCATGTGTCGTTCCTGAAGAAGAAGTATGGGTACTGCTTCCTGAACTGTCCTTTTCCGGCTTCTTTACCCGATCCACTTTACTGTACAGGAACAGATCCTGCTGGGTTGCAAGCTGCATACTTCCTTTTTTTACATAATTTGCTGCCGCTGTCTGTTTACGCACAGTTTTCAGCTGAGCCTTCATGCTGCCCACTATAAGAAAGGCTCCTACCAGACCAATCACAATACAGATAGGAAGTACCAGTGGTGACAACGGAGCATGGGGCAGATCCTTTTTTGAAAATGGATGACCTTCTCTGGCCATCGTGATCATCTGATCACACTCAGACGCATAGGTGTAGAATGCAGAAGCATAATTTCCAGAAGAAAGATCTTCTTTCATTGCACTTCCAAGATAGCTGATTCCCGCATCTGTAAAAGCGGTGATTCCATACCCACAGGTGGAAATATACCAGTCACTCTCTGCCATACTGATAAGCAGCAGCAATCCATCCCTGTTTGCTCCATAACCGTAGTCACAGTAATCATAAAGATCGTCCGCATATTCCTGAATATCGCTGTAACCATCCATGTCTTCCGACGTGATCAGTACAATATCCATTTTCTGTCGTTCACTGATCTCATTTAAGGTTTCAAGTAACTCAGACTCTTCCTCATAAGTCAGAAGATCTGCCATGTCTATCAGCCGTTCATACTCTCCCGTAAATCCTTCCGAAGCCATTGCCGCAGCCGGGAAAGACGATACAGCCAGAAGCACAGCAGCCGTCATACACGCAAGTTGTTTCAGCATCCTTTTCATCTGTCTTACCCCCTTTCTATAAAATACGTGCCAGCCACAACAGCCAGCTTATCCCATAAGCCACTGCTGCAATGGCAACTGTTGAAAGAAGCATCCAGCGGTTTGCCGCTTTCTTATCCACAGGAAGGTCTCCGACAAATTTTCCATTCTGTCCATTCATGGCAAATCGGTACTGATTTCCATTCCACGTGGTATTTAAAATCCATACCGGATACAGTGCATATTTAGCACTTCCATCATGGAACTGTACACTGCTTTGTTCCACAGTTACCGTGTTATATCCTTGCACTGTAGATCTGAAATTGTCTTCCGTTGATTTCTTCACGCGGACATTGGCACGTTCAATGCTTTCTTCAGCAGACACATCATATTTGTCAGCCATATAGCCTGCAAGATATGCTGTCTGGAATGGAACTGCTTCGCTAAAATCGAAGGGTTCGATCGATTCCATCAGATCATCTTCCATCTTACTGGATCCATCTACCGGCACCCGCTCAAATCCAATGGTTCCGCCTCTGCTCAACATGAAAAACCGCGTCTCTGTGTAATCATACTTGCTGTCACTCCAGGTTCTTATCTTTGTCGCCCGATAACTGATATTGGCATCTACATTGGTGTCAAACAACCAGAACGGCACATATACGCCTTTAATCTCATCAATATGATTCTGATCTTTGAAAATCTTCGGAAGCAGACGTTTTCCATTCAAATGCTTCATGAGTCCTGCCTTCGCTGCCTTTTTGTCCAGCTTAAACGGAATCACATAATCCGGGCGGAGGTCTCCCGAAAACTGCCCCATCAAAACAATCGGATTGCCACAGTATGGGCAGGAAGAGGCCGCCATACTTTCGTCTCCCACGATCTCACCACCACAGGATTTACACTGATATGTACGCAGTCCCGTTTTCTCTCCGTCCTGCCACTCGCTTCCCGCCGCAGTATCCCACGTCATATCATCGCCCTGCTCCTGCTGCTTTAAAGCGTCATCATATCCCTGCAGCGCCTCCATCTCAAATTCTGTATCACAGCAGGGGCACTTCATCTTCTGAATGGCACTGTCAAAAACAATGGCACCGCCACAGCATGGACATTTATATTCCTGAATATTTCCCATACTCTGTCCTCCTTTCATTCTCTCTTCCTGAATTTACTCAAACCATGAGTCAACCGGTTCTCTGAATTCCACCGCGGTCAGCATAGCTTCCAACAGCTCCAGAGATTTCTGATAATAGATATCCGGATCATTCTTCATGGTATTCGTAGCAGCTGCTAGTTCCACCGGATCCGTCAGTACACTGTCATCCACATAGGTGGTCGCATACACATCATAATTGGTACTCTCAGTGATCTTAAGACGCAGATAACTGCTCACATATCCATAGAACGAGGTCTGTTTCATAATTCCAGAATATCCGGCAATGGTACATTCCTCGTACCCTTCCGCTTCTTCCTCTTTTGGTTCGTTCACTTTTGTTTCTTCTTCTGTTGTCTCTTTCGTCTCAGGCTCAGCAGCATCGGTCTCTGCCGGTTTATTACCTCCGACGCATGCAACCAGGCCAAATGCCATAATCACTGCCAGTACAACTGTTAAAATTCTTCTATTCTTAATAAATCAGCACCTCCTTTTGCTGCTGTTTTCTCTGCTAGAATGGACTTCCACACTGCGGGCAGAATTTCGGTAGATGTGTCTGATCTGTCGGCTCCCAGCCACAGTTGCTGCAGCGGAGATGCCGTGCTGCCGGCTGCGGAGAACCACAGTTCTGACAGAATCTTCCTGTATTTGTCATACCGCAGGAGCAGACCCAGCTTCCATTCTGCATCATGTTCGGATTCTGCATTCCTGCCTGACCCTGCATCATATTCGGATTTTGCATGCCGGCCTGTCCCTGCATCATATTCGGATTTTGCATGTCGGCCTGTCCCTGCACCATTCCATCACCAGCCATGCCAGCGCCTATTCCGTTCACAACGGAATTGACGAATCCCTGACCATCTGCCATATTGTTGATCACATTCGCCGCTACACCTCTTGCTGTCGGCTGACCGGTCAGAACAGCTACGATTTCATCTGCCATCTGCTGATATTTACGATAATCCATATTGTACTCCGGATGTACCATACTCTGGCGGCGGCTGCCCATCATTCTTCCCATGCTGGCACCCATACCGGTACCCTCATCTACAATCTCAATATCACTCGAGTTCAGACGGAAACGGATCCGGCTGAACCAAGGATGTTTGACTGAAATCTCAATATAGAAGTTATAGGAATAGCAGAATCTCGGTGGATTATAACTGACTTCCTTTCCCTGGGCATCCTCCTTCTTCAGTTCCGTGTCATCCACCTGCAGATCCAGATTACAGGAAATTACATCGGAAAGAGGAATGATATCCGGATTCGCCTTTAAAATATCGCTGGAAGAGGTGACAACAAAACGTTTTCCAAGTTCATCAACCATCACCTTCATCCGATCACCGATGATACGGGTTGCCCGGAAGCTTGCGATCTGACGCTGGTTTTCTTCACGATAAGCCAGCTGCTGTTTGATCTCTTCCACCGTAGAAGATTTTCTCTCAGAGAAAAACGGGGAAAGCTTTGCTGCACAATCTTTACAGAGATTTCCATCCTCTAACTTTCGGTTTCCAAGGAGACCAATCTTTTCTCCACACACATCACAATACTTTTTATCAAAAAATCCCATCTTGAACCCCCCCTTCTTTTTGTCAGGTAATTTTTAGTTTGTAATATCTCCAGCATCGAACGGATCACCGCACTCCGGACAGAATTTTGGCGGATGTGCCGGATCTTCCGGTTCCCAACCGCATTTATCACAACGGTATAAAGGTGCTCCGGCCGGTTTCTTTGCGCCACAGTTCTGACAGAACTTTCCTTTATTCACCGTTCCACAGGAACAGGTCCATCCGGCACTATCTGCCGGCTTTGGTGAACCACATTCCGGACAGAATTTTCCGGTAGCTGTGGCTCCGCATTTACACGTCCAGCTTCCTGCTGCAGGCTGTGGTGCTGCTGCCGCCTGTGGCTGTGCCGGCTGTGGTGCTGCTGCCTGGTTCTGCTGCTGACCCATTGCAAACAGGTTCTGTGCATTCATGCCGCCCATTCCGCCTGCATTCATAGCCATACCCATGCCCATGAATCCGGTCATCGCTCCTGCATTGTTGTTTGCTGCTGCTTTCATAGCATCGATCTGTCCTCCTACCAGGCGGGCTGCCGCAGTATTCGGATTGGTTGTCATTGCATTTTCTTCCCACTCGGTAAGTTTCAGACGCTGATCATCCGGAATACTTAAGGAATTGATATTAAATGAAAATACCTCTATACCACGTTTTTCCTTCCAGGTTTTTGAGAGAACATCATTCAATGCATCAGAAAGCTCCAGGGTGTGTGCCGGAATTTCATAATACTGAATTTTCTTTGCAGAAAGAGTTGCCAGTGCCGGCTGCAGAGCTGTCATCAATTCACCCTTTAAGCGAGGTGCAATCTCCGTACTTTCATAGTCGCTTTCTACATTTCCGCAGACATTGGTATAAAACAGAAGCGGATCACTGATACGATACGTAAAATTACCGTTACAGCGAAGATCTACTGACAGTTTATATCCCAGCTCTTCATTTACAACCACGCGGAACGGAATCGGTGTCGCTGTTCCATAAAGGATCTCTCCCATCTCTTTTGTGTTAATGTAATAAACACGCTGATCCTTTCCAGTATCTCCGCCAAATGTGAAACGTTTGCCGACTACCTTGAACGTCTCACGAATGCTCTCTCCCAGGTTTCCTGCAAAGATACTTGGTTCTGAAGAAGTATCGTAGGTAAATTCACCCGGCTCAGCACAGACCTCAACGACCCTGCCCTGTTCTACGATCAACATACACTGCCCATCTGCAACTGCGATACCACTTCCATTGGAAATAATGTTGTCATTTCCTTTCGTATTGGACGAACGTCCTGTTATACGTTTCTGTCCTTTTGTTACCAGTACATCTTTTCCCAGCGCCTCACAATAGAAAAACTCTTTCCATTGATCCGCAAGTGTGCCGCCCAATGCTCCCATACCAGCTTTAATCAGTCCCATAAACAAATCTCCTTTCTTCTCTTTGTTTTCACTTTCTATCTGAAGTCAGCATATCAGTTTTTACAGAAAAAATATATGCGAACCACTGGTAGCAATTTTCACTTCTGGATGTTCCAGCATTTTCCATTCGCTGAATACGAGATGAATATGGTAATTGGTCATTTTCTTGTTATGGAGAAGTGCCGCACTGCATTCCACATCGTACCTTCTATGAAAGCTGTCCGTGAAAAGCCTTACCACATCATCTGCCTTGTACTCAACAAAACTTTCC
>ERZ1034920.1355-NODE-1355-length-15987-cov-4.588501_pt1 | contig 15987 bp, 16 predicted proteins | sample MGYA00520688_ERZ1034920 | MGnify/ENA primary metagenome ERZ1034920 (study PRJEB33766, sample SAMN09781785) | gut metagenome | biome: gut microbiome | host: Homo sapiens | place: Madagascar | study: EMG produced TPA metagenomics assembly of the PRJNA485056 data...
GGAATAACCAAGCCCGATACACCCGTGCCGCCACCGGTAACGAGCACAATGAAGGGCTGGACGATGTCGCTGACGAACGACGTGACGATAGCCGTGAAAGCTGCGCCGATGATGATGCCGACCGCCATGTCCATCACGCTTCCGCGACTGATGAACTCTTTGAATTCGCTGATGAACTTCATGATCCTCACCCTTGCTCGTTCGTTTAGCGCAGGGAATTTGCGCCCTTTTCATTCGCTTGTTCGATTCACCCTTCGAGCATAGCAAGAGCGCCCACAACGCATGCAAAGGCGCTTGTTTTGTTTCTGTTGTGAAACCCCGCTGATATATTCCGGAGAGACAACTCCGGTCGCTATTGTTCGAACTGCTCTTCGGCCGCTTTTGATGACACCACTTTGCGGGCGCCAACCGTATAGAGCGCGCTTGCGAAGGGCAGCCACATGCCCGCAAGGAGCCAGCCGCCAAGAACGTCGCTGGGCCAATGAACGCCCACGTAGATGCGCGAAATGCCAATGAGGATCGCGAAGATGACGAGGATGATACCGGGCACGATGGCCACGTTGTAGGGAACGCCCTTGCGGTTCAGCGCACGAAAGACGAGCAAGCCGATCATGCCGAACACGATGAGCGAACAGAAGCTATGCGCCGAAGGAAACGAAAACGACCCAGGGATAGGTACGAGTGTTTCAGCGCCGGGTCGCGGAACAGCGAAAATGAATTTCAGCGCCTGTACGCATACTACCGCTAGGATGACATTCGTGGTGAAAAAGGCGAAGCTGTCCCACTTTCGCGCGATAGCGAGTATGGCGCATACGACCAGGCAAAGCGCTGTCATGGGCAGCAGATCCCCTAACATAGTGATGGCAACGAAGAAGCTATCGAGCGCACCGCGTGCGCCATGGATGAACGCATTGATAGCGGCGTTGACCGAATCGATTGCCGGCGCCTGATCGACAACGGCGAGCGCAAGCAGCGCAAAGCACAAGAAGAACGTCACAAGCGGAATGCGCGTTGCACGCCAAGCCTCACCAGCATCAAGGCGCAGCAAGTTACGAAAGGCCTGCTCGAGTGACGGACTCTTGATGTAGCGATAGCGAGGCACAGTTTTCTTGCGCTTCGTTGGTTTTTGACGCGCAGGTGCATCGTGCTTGAAAGGCGCGTCCCATGATCGAGCTTGCAAGTCGGCTTGTCTATGCGGGATACGCTCACGTTGGATCTCAAGCTCTTCAACGATCTCTTCTTCCTGCTCGTTTCCGCGAGAATCGTCTACAGAAAGAGGCTCAGCAGGAAGCTCGTTTTCAGGCTCTTCTTCAACAGCCTCGGACTCTTCGATAGCATCGAGCTCTCGCGAAAGTTCATCGACATACTCGTCAAGATCTTCGGTGGCCTCTTCCGAGTCTTCGGCAGCTTCCTCGGCAACCTCTTCTGAGGTCTCTTCGACAGAATCGCTAACAGAGTCTTCAGCGTCGCTTTCTGGCTCTTCTTCTCCCCCGTCGGCTAGCTCTTGATCGGCCTCTTCATTGGAGTTGTTTTCAGATCCGTCTTCTGTAAGCTTTTCGTCTTCGGGAACGTCCTCTGTGGGTTTCATGCCTTCAGGGTCGTCTTCCGCAGAAGCTTCTTCTTTGTTGAGATCGTCAGTCTCTTCACTGGGGTCTTCGGCGGCCTCTTCTTCTAGGAAGTCTTCGTCGGAACTATCAAGAGAATTTTCATCAACCTGTTTTGGCTGCTCTTCATCAGCCTGCTCCGGTTGTTCCTCAACAACCTCGAGCTCTTCGACGACTTCTTCTTCAAGTGAAGCATCGCTAGCTGCGTCATTATCAACTATGGCATCGCTTGCTGAGAGCTCTTCGTTCGTTGATGTGTCGAACATCCCTTCGGTCTGTTCCTCAAGCGAACTATCTTTCTGGATATCCAATGTTTCAAGTTCGACCGTATGAGTGGTGCGAGTGGAGCTTGCTTCAGTCGTTTCATGACGTGTGAATTTCGCAGTAGCAACTGAATGACGGCGGCGCGCTTTTCTGGCCCAAGCTTTCTTTTCGCCCGACACCCGATCGCGCGACCTGATCAAGTCAGCTTGCTGACTATCGGCATGAGGCGCTTGAAGAGAGTCTTCTTCATGATGTGGCGGTTGCGCTGTGCTCACCGTTTCAGTCCTTTCCGTTTCATCTATTGTAGCGAAAGCACTCCCCTCTCGCAGGTGAAACAGAAATATAGAGGCAACCTATTTCTCGATGGGGTTTTCAGGATCGCTCGCCCAGTCGTCGAAGCTACCCAGATAGAGATAGAGATTTTGATACCCTTCGGCTTCGAGCAAATCGCAGGCTTGCTTGGCATGACGGCCAATCTGACAATACACGATAATAGGGCATTCTTCAGTGAAGGCGTGACGACGACATTCCTTTGAGAATTCGTCGGCCTCTTCAGCGCCGTAGCGATCGAAATCTGCGACACATACATTTATAGCTGTAGGAATGTGGCCTTCATCGTAGAGTTCCGCAGGGCGGACATCAATGATGGGAAATTTTCCAATGTGCGATCTAACAAATTGTGCGTCCACTATTTGGGCAGCCATGAGTATCACTTTCTTTCAGGTTGCGCGCACTTAAGCGTTTGCCAGCATTATTGCTGGAAGTGTATGTAGTCTGAGGTCGATACTACGCTCGCCTGTGTTGCACATGCGTGGAACGAAGTGACTGTTTGCCTTTCGCGGCTTTCTGTTTACCGTTCTGTAACGAGATGCACACAAATCAAAACTGCCGCCCCATTCCGAGCGGCAGTTCTACCAATTCGCTATGTGCTGTAAGAATCGCAGCCAAAACGCTTACGACTCTTTCTCTGGCAGAATCTCGATCCAGCAGCCGTCGGGGTCTTCGATGAAGTAGAGGCCCATGGCGGGGTTATCGTGCACCACGCACCCCATTTCGTCGTGGAGCTTGCGAGCTTCTTCCATGTCGGGCACGCGGAAGGCAATGTGGGTGTCCTTACCGCCATTGTTGTAAGGTTCGGTTACGCCCTTGTTCCAAGTAAACTCCAACTCAAACGGGCTTTTCTCGTTAGACGCGAAAACGATGATCCATGAACCATCTTCAGGCTCTTTTCTGCGCGTTTCAGTTATACCGAGCGCTTTCTCGTAGAATGCAAGTGTCTTTTCCAGATCGAGCACATGCGTACAGCGATGGACGCATTTTCCGACAACGGTCATAGTGTCCCCTTTCGCTAAAGATGGCAAACTACCAGGTACCTATTATTCGGCGTTCTCTTCGAGACGGAAGGATTCTTCAAAGGTTGCACGACCCATCTTGATGCCGCCCATGATGTGCAGGTGCAAGTGAGGAACGGTAGAGGCGGAATCTTCGCCCGTGTTGATGTTCACACGGTAGCCGGAATCGTACACGCCTTTAATCTTCGCAATCTCGGGCACCACGGAAAGCAGATGGCCGAGTAGCTCTGGATCAGGGTTGTCGTTGAGGTTTTCGTAGTGCTTCTTGGGCACGACGAGCGTGTGGACCGGGGCCTCGGGCTCGATATCGTCGAAGGCATAGCACACTTCGTCCTCGTAGACCTTCTTCGACGGGATCTCTCCCGCTACGATCTTGCAAAACAGGCAATCATCAGCCATGATGGCACCTTTCTCTTTGATTTTGGTAGCTTTATTATAGCGCCTCGGGCGACAAACTATATGTTAGGGGTCGTGTAATTCGACACATTTAAAATGTGTCGAATTACACGACCCCTAATACGAACGAACGGGCAGTTTATCATCCGAGGAAGGCGCCGGTCTGGCGATCCCAGAGGTGCGCGTATTCGCCGCCAGCATCGATCAGGCTTGCATGCGTACCGTCCTCAACGATCTTGCCGTTATCCAGCACTACGATACGATCAAGCGAAGCCACCGTGGAAAGACGGTGCGCCACCACGATGGACGTGCGCCCCTGCATGAGGTTCGCGAGCGCATCCTGCACGAGCGCCTCGCTTTCAGAGTCGAGAGCGCTGGTGGCTTCATCGAGCACCAGGATGGGAGCATCGGCCAAGATCGCGCGGGCGATCGCGATGCGTTGACGCTGGCCGCCGGAGAGCTTGATGCCACGCTCCCCCACCATCGTTTCGAAGCCGTTGGGCAGCTGCTCGATGAATTCGAGCGCGTTCGCCTTTTCCGCAGCCGCAACGATCTCTTCGCGGGTTGCATCGGGCTTGCCATAGGAGATGTTCTCGAGGATGCTGCGGTGGAAGAGCAGCGCTTCCTGCGGCACGTAGGCGATCTGGCGGCGCAGGCTTTGCTGTGAGCACTTCGAAATGTCCTGGCCATCCACGAGCACTTCGCCCTGTTGCACATCGGAAAGGCGCAGCAGGAGCTTCGTGAGCGTGGTCTTGCCCGAACCCGACTGGCCTACCAGACCCACGCGCTGGCCGCCAGGGATGTGGAGGTTCAAGTCGGTGAACACGGGCGTAGCATTCGCGGAATCTTCGTAGGTGAAGCCGATGTGCTCGAAGTCGATGTTGCCAGCTTCGACCTTGAGCGCAGGGGCGTTCGGCACGTCGGAGACAAGGCGCGGTTCATCGAGGATGCGGGTCATTTCGGAGGCGTCGCCGAAGACCTTGTTCAGGCGCGCGAGCATGGAATTGATCATGTTGAAACGCATCGTGAGGTTGTAGGTGTAGGTGAACATCATTACGAGCGTGCCGGCGCTGATGCCGAACCACGCGTTGCCGCCCGCGGTGAAGATCGAGACGATGGACATGATCACCACGATGAGCGAGCTGGTCATGATGCCGCGCTTGATGGTAGCGCGCATGCTGCGGGAATCGGCGCGCATGGCTTCGAGGGAGGCATCGGTGAAGAGGGTGCGCTCGTAGTCTTCGCGACCGTAGGTCTTCACGGCAAGAATGTTTGTGACGGAATCGGAAAGTACGCCTGACAAGCGGTTTTGCGCGGCAGCAGCTGCGGCGGAGAGCGGAGTGATCTTGCGGAACATGACATAAGCCACGGCGATATAGATCACGAGCATGACCGTGAGGACCGCCACGTATGAGGGCACGATGGGCGCGAGGATGCCGATGGTGCAGACGATGGCGATGACCGTGGGCAGCAGCGAAAGCAGCGTGGTTTCCACGAGCAGCGAGTACGAGGTCATGAACTTCGTGGTCTGGCTAACGAGTGAGCCGCCAAAACGGTTGGTATGGAAGGTCATGGACTGGTTGGAGAGCGTGTCGAAGCAGAGGCGCGCGAGGTTGTAGTTGCCGTTGATCTCGGTCTTGAAGATGGCGTAGTCCTGGAGCTTCGAGCAGACTTGACCGACCACGTTCACCAGGATGAGCGTGATGATGTAGGGACCGAAAACCTCCCAGACCTGATCGGGGCCGACCGGACCGAGCTGGATGCGATCGACGATGAGCGACATGACGTAGGTGTTCGCGTAGGTGAGCATGCCGATGAAGCCAATGGTGGCGATGACGCCGAGCGCAAAAGGCCACGGGCGCTTCTTCGTGATCTGCCAGAAGAAGTAGAGCGTGCGCTTGATGGTGGCGGAGTCTTGTCGCTTGCCGCGATTTTCGGTCATGCCTTCTGGGCTTTTACCGTGTTCACCGCGTTCGCCGCGCGTAGGGGTGGCTTGGGTGGCAGCTGCAGGGGCTGTTGAAGATGCTGAAGTGGCAGCCGAAATGGCCGCTTGAGATGCCTGAGCCTTCGCCATGGTGAGCCGCCTAGTCTTCGAGGGCTTCGAGGATGGATTCACACAGGCGACCGCGTGCGTTCGGTGCGTCGGTGGCTTCGTCGATGCCGTTCTCGATGAGCTCTTCACCGATGGCATCATCGATCGCGAGGCGATCGTCAGTCGAGAGATTCTTAAAGTTCGTGGGCAGGCCGAGCTCTTTAAGGAGCGCCTTTTGTTCAGAAGTAAGTGACATCGCTTCCCTTTCGTTGTTCGTGAAAACTATAGCACCTTGCTCACGAACACGCTAAGCCGCGCTGCTCAGCCGCTTGCTCGACCAAAAGATGGCGAAGGACCGAGCAATTTATCATCCGCAAAGATCAAGAAGGAGAGGCAACAACACCCGAGAGAGTGCCAATAGCGATCGTTGCGACAATGAGCACAAAGACAGCAAGGATCGCGAAAGGCCATGTTTTGCGACGCGGGAGGAGTTTCGCTTTTGGGAAGAGCTTCCGAAAAGGGCGCAGATCGAGCAGATAGTACACAAGTACCGTAATGGGTAAAACGATCACGCCATAGTATTCGATGATGAGGAACCACAGAGGATGCTGCGCCACTTCGCCAGTTGGGCTTACGATCACCGCATTTGAAGCAGCGAAGAAGAGTAGCCACACAAGAAGCAAGATCACATCCCATGCAACTCCCACTCCTAGCGGGATACGACTGAAAAACCCCTTCGGTTTGGTTGGGTTTCTTTGAGCAACTGGCTTTGGCGCGATGTTCGGCGGCTGTTCGGCTGGTCGCGCAGACGCAAGCGCACCTAGGAAAGCGGCTTTGAGCGCTTCGACGCTTTGGAACCGTTTCTCGGGGTCGAGCTCTGTAGCTTTTCGCACCACGCGCGCAATGCACGGGTCAGACACGGACCCTTCTTCATCACTGCTCGCTCCCGCGCAGAACGACAGCACTTTACCAAGCGTGTAGACATCGCTGCGCACATCGGTCTGGCCAAAGCCGAATTGCTCGGGCGGCGCATAGGCGCGTGTGCCGAAATAGGTCGTGTCCTTTGTTGCATCGGGTTGGAATGTGCGTGCAATAGAAAGGTCGATGATCGTAATGCCACCAGGCGAAACGACGATGTTCGCCGGCGTAAGATCACGATGAATGAGCGGCGGTTCGAAGGCCTTGTGCAGTTCACTGACCGCATCACAAATGGGCGGAAAGATGCGCAGCGCCAGTTCGTAAGACGCACCGCGCTCCCCCACATAGTCTTGCAGCGTCTCGCCTTCGACGTATTCGAGCAACACAACAAGCGACGAATCAACCACGTAGCATTCGAAGATGCGTGGCATATGAGCAAAACGCTTGCCTTCGTGTTGCGCACGGAATATCTTTTCGTAGGTGCGCCCTTGCCCAGAATCAGTCGCAATAGTCTTGCGGATGAACGGTCCGAGCTCAGAACCATTATTGCCCACATAGAATACGCGCTCGGTGCGTTCGTGGGGCGCGTCGCTCAACACTGCATCGACGCGGTAGTTGTCGCTTCGACCTAACGCATTAAGGTATTCTTGCAGCTCATCGGTTTCCATGAAGAGCATATTAGCAGATAGTGTCTTCTCCAAAACGATAGAGCTCTTCATTCACTTTCTGGAGCGGATAGTGCTTTTCGACGCAGAATACGATGATGGCATCGCGGCGATCCTTGCAGTAGAGCGCGTTCGCTTCTCCTATCTGGAGCAAGCGGTTCGTTTCCTTCAGCGTGCAACCCATGGCGAAAGCGATCTGAAGGATCTTGTTACGCGAAGGTTTGCGCTGACCCATGAATATCTGGTAGCCGAAGGTCTCGTTGAGGTCGGCACTGCGAATCACGTCGATGCGACGCAAGCCTTTCTCTTCAAGAAGCATCTGAAGGTATTCGGAAAGACTGCGCGAAGTGATGTCGTATTTTTCGATGAATTCCTGCGGATCGCGCGAAAGCAACAGCTCGGCGAGCAGGTCTTCGGTGAGAATCTCTTTCATGATCTTCCTTTACGATGAGCGCTCTCGCGCTTTCACGATAAGCACGAGGACGCTGTCTCAAAAGAAAGGGCGGCTGAACGAACAACGGCACCTTTAGCTCATTGGCTCAAACCACCCTTCGATTATAGGCGAGTGAGCTTGCGAGGGTAACTGGTACTGTCTTGATGACGTTATCCCCATTCTGCGTCTCCAAAGGCGACAAACGACCGGGGGTTTGTCACCTTTTAGTTCTGAGAAACGCTCACGAGCTTGATGGTTGATTTCTTCATGGCATCGTATTCATCGGAAGAGATATAGGTGAACGTCTTGACGGTCTGGCTTTGACCTGCGCCCAGATCGGTAACGTAGGCATAGTCTTGAGTGATGCGATCACCCGAAGCGTTGACTGCTTCGACTTGGATCTGATAGGAGTGCGATTCATCGGTCAGGTTCTTCACGGTGATGGGCATCGAGCTTTCGATTGTGCCGTAACCGCCCTTCTTCATGGTCAGGTCGCCGAGCGTTACGTCGACTTCGCTGCCGAGGATCTCTTCGGTAGCATCGCCAGTGGCCTTGTCGAGCTGGGCGCCTGCTTCATCGAGCGCAGCCGAATAGACCGCTTGAGATGCAAGGACGATAACACAAGCCAGAGCAGCTACGATAACCGAAGCGATCGCGATACCTTTGCCCGATTTCTTCTTGTCGCGCGTGCCCACAACACCCACGATGCCGAAGATGAGTCCAACGACACCCAAGATGAAAGCGAAGTTGTTGATGATGGGCATCGCTGAAAGCACGAGCGCAATGATGCCTAGGATGAGCCCCACGATAGCAGCTATCGATTTCGGAGCTTTCGTTGGTGGCGCTGCTTGAGCTGAAGCCTGATTGGGGTTTGCTGGGGTATTCGACATGTGAACCTCTTTCTCATCGTTTTCATCGGGATGCGCTGCATGGTATGAAACACGCTGCATAATCCCTGGTAAATGCCATGAGAACTAGGTTATCTGTTTCACGGGTCGAAAACATTAGCTGCGAGCTAATGCAAAAGGTAACGTAGGTGTCGAACGGCCGGGTAGTTTGTCACCCTAGATATTTCGGTGGGAGGGCGATGGTGGGGTCGAGTTTCTTAAGGGCATCTTCGACGGGCGAGATTCCTGCCGAACAGTAGAGCTTCGAGATGCCTGTCGCCAAAAGCGTGCCGTCTTCGGTCTTGATGGTACCTTCGCTCAGGAAGACATGATGGCTTTCGTTGACCGCGTGCGCTTCACAGATGACCTTGCCCAGATGCGTGGTATGCAGGTCGTTCACCAGCAGGTCGAGCGTGACATAGCCCTCATCGAGCGGCGCATCAGCATACTGAGCCCAGTAAGTAGTCACGTCGAAGAGCGAGGCGAATACACCACCGTGAATCTGCCCGAATGGGTTATGATGGCGCTTCGTAACCTCAAGATCGACGCGCGCATACCCTGACTCGATAGCAACCATATCCATGTCGATCAAGTCATAGAAAGGACTCTTGGCCAGGAGTTCCATGATCGCCTGCGCATGGGCTGGATTGAACTTCTTATTGGTTTGGCTGGTGTTTTCCATGATGCCTTCTTCCTGGAAATGCGGTGTGAGCGTTTGCAAGCGAGAGGGCACGCATTCGGTGGGTACACGACACTACCCTATTACAGATTCGATACGACTTCGCGCTTGTGCGTGCCAATCCTAGCACGCAGACTACGATAGGAACGTGAAGCAGTCGAACTGAAAACAAGCAGTAATGTTGGGCGCGCAGGCTGGAAGCCGCACGTCCGCCAGACCGCCAACACGAACGCACGGCACAAGGAGGGCATCATGGCAAAGATCGTGATCGCGGACAGTGATTTCGCGGTATCTGATATCGAACAGAAGATGATCGAGGATGCGGGCATCGAATTCGCACGCTTCCAGGACAAGAGCGCTGCGGGCATCATCAAGAACTGTGCTGATGCTGAAGGAATCATCACGGCTTACGGCGAATTTTCGCGCGAGGTGTTTGCAGCGTTGCCGAAGCTTCGCGTGGTTTCGCGATCGGGCGTTGGCTACGACACGGTCGATCTTGCGGCGGCCACCGAATTCGGCGTGGCGGTGTGCAATGTGCCTGGTTACGCGACCGAAGTGGTGTCCGATCACGCCATCGCAATGACGCTTGCGCTGCTGCGACGGCTGCCCGAACTGAATGCGGATCTGCACCATGGCATCTGGGATCCAACGGGGCATCGCCCGATGGGCCAGGTGTACGGACGCACGTTCGGCGTGGTGGGCATGGGTGACATCGGACGGGCGGTAGCGCGGAAGGCACGAGGCTTGGGGTTCGAGGTCATCTGTTGGTCACATTCGCTGGTTCCAGGACGGCGAACCCCTGAAGGATTCGACGTGGTTTCATACGATGATCTGCTGAAACGCGCTGATGTTGTAAGCTTTCATACTGCGCTCGTTCCAGCCACGCATCACCTGCTAAATGCACAGAACATCAAGCTCTTGAAGCCAGGGTGTATCGTGATCAACACCTCGCGCGGTGCGGTGGTGGATACGGCAGCCGTGGCCGCTGCGCTTACGGCGGGCGCTCTTTGGGGCGCGGGAATCGATGTGTTCGAAGAAGAGCCGCTGCCTGCGGACGATCCGCTCACGAAAGCGCCGCATGCCCTGCTCACGCCACATGCGGCGTATTGTTCGGAGGAAGCGGAGATGGAGCTTCGCACGCGCATGACGCAAAACGCGATCGATGTGGTGCTGGGGCGCGAGCCGCATGATTGCCTGAACAAGCAGGTGTTCGCGAACGAGAAGCTGAAGAAGCTTTCGGCTGCGAAGTGAGGGCGAATAGGTGACAAACTACCCAGTCGTTCGACACCTTTTAGTAGATGTCGGTGCGGCGGTGGGAGAAGACGGGCATGCGCGAGAGCGCTTCTTCGCGCAGCGAGGTGTCGATCGTGGCGGTAACAAGCTCTTCGCCGGTGCCCCCTTGTGCGACCAGGATGCCGTACGGGTTCGCCACGGCGCTCTGCCCGATGTAGCCTTCGTCGACGCGGCTCACACCCACCACGAACATCTCATTCTCGATCGCGCGCGCCGCGAGCAGTGTATGCCATTGTTCGGCCTTGGTATTGCCCGAGACCCAAGCGGCTGGATAGATAAGGATGTCGCACCCTGCGAGCGCTGCCGCACGAGCCTGCTCGGGAAAACGCAGATCGTAGCAGATCGCGAGACCGATCTTGCCGAACGGCGTATCGACTGGCTCGAAGAGCGCGCTACCCGCTGACATGCGATCGGATTCGTGGGTGAAATCGGTATCGAACAGGTGAATCTTGCGGTAGATCCCGCGTTTGGCTCCCGTGCTGTCCACGATGATGGCGGTGTTGAACGGATTGCCTTCGGGGTTGCACTCGTTCAGGGTGTAGACCATCCACAACCCGTAACGCGCCGCGATCGCATCGAGCGCCGTCGAGAATGCGCCATCGGTTGGTTCCGCTTCGCGGACGAACGCTTCAGCTTCCTTTTCGTAGCGGCTCATAAGCGACTCGGGGAACACGAGCACATCCACTCTGCGCGAGCGCGCTTCAGCAGCAAAACGCTCCACGAGAGCGATAACGTCTCCGTCTTCAGGATGCTCGGTTTGAGCGAGACCGATAGTGACCTGCACGAGAACTCCCAGCTAGTCGGCCGTATTCTGCCAGAACATGAGACCTTTGCAGACCTGCAGATGGGCCTTGCCGAGCGGGTCCATCAGCTCATGGGCGGTTTCAGCATCGCCCGAAGAAAGCGCATCGCAGATTTGCGTGGCAAGTTTGTGAAGCGTCCCGAATGAAAGATTGCCCGAAGCGCCTTTCAGCGTATGGGCGTGCGTGTAGGCTGTTTCATAGTCGCCCACGTTCATGTCGGCAACGAGCGCTTCATAGTTCGTGTCGTCGAAGTAGTGCATCGCGAGCTTCTTGTAGAGTTCTGTATTATCGAGCATGCGCTCCATAGCGTCGGCGATATCGATGCCGTAGTCCGCGAGCTTTTCGGCCAGAGCGGCTGAGTTTAAAGTAGGTGAAGTGTTCGTCATAGCGTCCCCCAATTGCTGTTGCGACGAGCGTTTCTCCAAAAGGTTTACGAACAAACCCGATTTTGCGTTTCTATTCTAACCCTTCGTTCGCCGATTGTGCAGCGGTAACATGGGTATAATAGGACGATATTACAAAGATGAAACGTTCGGGCGCTCAAAGTGCACGAAGTTCAGCTGTTAGTTCTGCTGTTAAGGAAGAGGGAGATCATGGCGCTTGTCGCGCGTTTATTGCAATCGGTGCCGCTCGTTATTGCACTGGTGGTGCTCGCGATCGTGGTCTATGTTTTCGTCGCATGGGTGAAATCGCCGTTGCGCGCGAAAGAGATCCTCATCAAGCTGTTCACCGTTATCACGATCGTACTTTCGGTCGCTTTTGGCTTAGCCTCGCTCTACGCATTCTTCGAGCACAACGTGAAAGTGCTTGAGATTACCGGCACGTTCTTGGTCGTTTCGCTCGTGGCGCTCGGTATCACGCGCATCTGTCGCTGGCGATTCGTGAAGCGACATCCGCAGTACAAGAACAAGGCCATGCCCACGAAGTATCTTTAAAGTCCGCGTCAGCTGTCGTTGCCAAAAGGGGCTTACGCCTGAGGGGTAGATAGGTCGACCCGCTTATCTGCACCAGTGGAGAGGGTAAGACACGAGGTTCCCCGCTTCCCTGCTCAAGAACCTGCATTCTGCAGGTTCTTTCGTGCGTCGCTGCTTCGCTCGGGTTTTATTAATAACGAAGTTAGTCGGCGAAGAGTCACCTCGCTGCCTTGCCCTCTCCGCTGATGCAGGAAAAATGACAAATTAGGCGGCAGGCTCCTTGCGTTTGCGAAATGGGAGCGCGAGAGCGAGCAGGCTCAAGACGATGCCTGCAAGCGCCACCCACGCAAACCCTTGAGATTGCTCGTTCCAGAAGCCCGTTCCCAAATACATGATCGAACGCAGACCATCGCCCACGTAGTGCTGCGGTGCCCACGGGAAGACCCAATCCTGCCAAAAAGCGGGCAACGCCTGCACAGGAAGCACGCCCGTCATCATGCCGAACGCGACGATGCACACTACCGCAAGTATGGCCAGACCGAAGGCGATGTTCGCCAAGCCGCCCACCAGCAGCATGAGCGCAAAGCTCGCGATCCATGCGAACAGGACAAGCGACCAGAAATCGGCTTCTCCACCTGCAACAAGTGCGAACATCGCATACGCCGTGAGCGCAATGATGAACGAGAACACCAGCGCGAGCGCCACTTGCTTCGCAAGCTGCCGCGCACGCTCCTTCTTCGCCTCCGGCTCTTTGAGACGCGCCACCCGCGCTAAGATAAGGCCCACGATCAGCGAAAGCATAACGGTCGGAATTAGAAGCAATTGCTGGGACATCATGGTTCCCATAGGATTGGCGGGAGCTTCGTCCTCTTCTGCAGAAGAGCTCTTGAGCGCCTCCTCGGCCGATGCAATCGTGGTTCCTTCAGGGGTTCCATCGTGAATGTTCACGATATCCGCCTGCATGCCCGTTTCGGCGAACATAGCGTTGAGCGAAGATTGCATCTGATTAGCTACGAGCGGGCTTTTCGCCATATCGAGGAACACGAGAATGCCCGCGCCTGCGTCTTCTTTGCCGGTTTCTTCGGCATCATCTGCGCTTTCCTTCAGCTGATCGGCGATGTTCACGAAGGCCTTCGCGGCAGCTGTTTCACCCATGTCGGCGAACTTCTCTGAAAGATCGAAATCACCAAGGCTGCTCAGCTTCTCCTTGATCGCGCCCATCGCGCTCGCGAGCATCTTGCCTTGAGTCGCCAGAGCAGAGCCTGCCACTGCGGTTTTCTGGACGCCCATCGCGTTCGCCGCCGCTGTTTTCGCGTTGTTCTGCGCTGTTGCGAGGTTTTGCTGCGAAGCGGTCGCGTTCTTCTGAGCCTTTTCCACAGCTTGCGAAAGCTGCGTTATCTGAGCGGCGGCCTCATCGTGCTGCTTTTGGGCGGCGTCTATCGAGGTGGTGAGTTGCGCGATCTGGCTAGTGAGCTCGTCGATGCGCGCTTGCTCAGCATCGCTTGGCGTTGGGTTGGCCTTGAGCGTCTCCAATTCGGTTTCGAGCTTCGCGCGTTCGTCCTTCGAAGTCTGGATGTTCGCCTGCAGCTGTTCGGCTTGCGCTTTCGCAGCCTCAAGCTGCTTTTGCGACTGAACGAGCGCCGCTTGGTCCTTCTGGAAGTTGGCGGCTGCGCCTTGCGCATTCTTCGTTGCCCCAGCAACTGCTGCCTGAGCTGCGGCGATCATCTTCTGCGCCTCAGCGGATAGCTGCGGGGACCCACCCGCAGCAGCGCCCGCACCCACAGTCATCAACGGCAGGGAAAGACCACCGGAGGCACCGGAGCCGAACGGCAGGCTGTCAGTCACGTTCGCTTGCATTTCGTCGATCTGGTCCTGCATGGTTTCAACGAGCGTGTCGTATTGGCGCTGCGAGAAATCGCGCGGGATGACCATGGCACCATAGAATTCGTTGTTGCTCATGGCCTGGTCAAGCTCTTCTTGACTGGAAAGGCGCGTCCACTGGATAGGGCTTTCCTCCCCTTCTTCCGCGGTACTTTCGGTGATCTTGTTCACTACCAGATCGCCCAGGTTCACGTCGCCTTCGCTGGTCTCGACCCCTTCATCGAGACAAACGATCGCGAACGGAAGATTCTTCATCTCCATGTTCGCCATCGGATAGAAGATGAGCGAAAAGATGCACGCCACGGCAATGATAATGCCCAGCGGCAAGACGTATTTGCGTTTCCCTAGTTTTTCGATCATCGTTATCCCCTCGTGAGCCCAAATGCACGGTCGCCGCCTTTGAAGAATCGCAGCGCGCAGACAATCTCCTTCTTTGACTGTAATAAAAAACGTACTGTATTAAAATAGAACAAATAGAATGCTGTTCTAGTTTTTAAGGTTATAGATTGCCTCGTAAAATATTGAAGCCTAAATAGCCCCACAGAAGGAGCAAAGATGGGACGACCCCGCAAAGAGGAAGAAGGGAAAGCGCGACAAGCGCTCATAGATGCCTTTTGGGAATTGCTCGCTGAGGACGATTACACGCAGCTGAGCATTCGCGCGCTTTCAAACCGCGCGCACGTGAATCACAATACCTTCTATCGTTATTTCGAAAGCATCGATGACCTAGCAAAAAAGGCGTTTGAAGAGGTCGCACCCAAATACGCACCTGACTTTCTTAGGAAAGCCGTGGTGGCTGAAGACATCAATCCTTTCGCTTTTTTCAATCATCCGGTGTTTCGTGATTACTTCCACTATGCGCGGCTCTTCATCATGAGCGGTTCGCTCTATCTTAACCAGGTCATGCAAGATACCATCAAACGGATATGGCTCGACTATCTCGATGTCCACGAAGAGGATCTAAGTGAAGAGGAAAGATTCGCGGTATCCTTTGTTTTAGGCGGATTGATCTCCGCTATGCGCGAATGCGAAGTTGATCCGCACATCGCAAGAGGCGAGGTGGTTCAGCCTCTCTTCAGCGCAGTGGTGAACACCATGCTCGCCATCGGCAAAAGACACCATGCCGAAAGGTGACAAAGGTGACAAACTACCCGGTCGTTCGTCATCTTTCTTCGTTCGTCATCAACTCGACCAGCGGAGAAGGTCATCTTTCTTCGGCGAGGAATTGGATGTTCATGTCCACGTTGCCGTCGATGCCCGAGACCGAGCCGGTGTTGGAGTATTGCCAGATGCTAAAGTACTGGTTGAACGTGGGCGCATTCACGTTGTATTGCGCGAGCCAAATGTTGTAATGTGCCAGGTCAGGCAGGTTGTAGCGGAGCAGGTCCTTCATGCTGCCATAGATCATGGGCGTGTAGCCTGCCTCTTGGATGCGCGCGCAAAAGGCCGCGGCATTCTTCGTCATCTGTTCAGGCGAGAGATCATCTGCGCGGCCAGGAGTATCCGCCAGGCGTTCGTGATCATAAGCCACCGGATAGGTGATGTTGCGCCCCTTAAGGCGTTCGATCACGAAATCGGCCTCTTCGCGCGCTTCTTCTTCGGTGGTTGCCTGCGAGAAGAAGTAGGCACCCACCTTCAAGCCTGCCTGGTCAGCGGCCTTCGCGTTGTATTCGAAATACTCGTCCTGCGAAAGCTTTCCCGTGGTCAGCCCACGATTCCCCACACGCACGAACGCGAAAGAGATGCCGTCTTTGGCAACCGCATCCCAGTTGATATAGCCCTGGTGTTCGGAAACGTCCACGCCGGTGCGCGATTCGGCCTTGCCCTCGATCGAGTAGTAGAAGCGACCGTTATCTTTCTTGAGAT
>ERZ1034920.1356-NODE-1356-length-15980-cov-91.377394_pt1 | contig 15980 bp, 18 predicted proteins | sample MGYA00520688_ERZ1034920 | MGnify/ENA primary metagenome ERZ1034920 (study PRJEB33766, sample SAMN09781785) | gut metagenome | biome: gut microbiome | host: Homo sapiens | place: Madagascar | study: EMG produced TPA metagenomics assembly of the PRJNA485056 data...
TAGGTACGTTCCTTGATTTCTTCACTGACCGTTCCATCTTCATTCTGTACATGAACCTCACGGCGTAATGCGGAGAACTTCAACACTCCGAAAGTCTTTTCTTTATCAATAACGATTCCATTTGCTAACCTCATAATCTGAATACCCCCTTATTTACTTTCTGTTGGTAACATATCGTCTGCAAGTAAGATGTAATTAACAAATCCACGTTCCCCGATTTTATAACCATCGGTAGTAATACGTGGGTTGATAAGTTTTACTTTCTGCTCCGGCGAGAAATGTTTTTCGCCAGCTTTGGCAGGAAGCGTCACAACTACATCATCAGCTCTCTGCACATCAGAATACAGGTTGTAGCTTCTGGTAATGATAGCCATACGCCCGTTGATTCTCTGCTGTTCCGTAGTATTTTCTCCGGCAAACTCCAAGTTTCCGAATGTCTTTTCCATATTTGGTACGACAAATCTTAATTCCATGATAATTGACCTCTTTTCTTTCTATATATAAGTTCTTTCCTGCTGTATTTTGTGGGGAGCTACACTCCCCACGCCCCTAGTGGACTTCACGCCCCCGTAAATCAGAGCTTCACGGGAGCGTGAAGTTGCAAAAAGGGTGGCGACCTTGAACGCTCTACCAACCGCTACATTACCGCCTTATGATTTCTTTCTACGGCGTTTGAAGTAAAGCATACCGCCAAGCCCTACGCAGGAAAGACCGAGCATGGCAAGGTAAACATAGATATTGGTATTGTCGCCTGTTTTTGGGCTGTCACTTGTCTTAACCGTAGATGGTGTATCCGGCGTGTCAGTATCCTTTGGTGTGTCTGGGACTTCCGGCACTTCCTTGATTGTCACAGTCTGTCCATCGTCTGTGATGTCCTTATGTTCTGTCACTTTCTTTGGTTCGTCTGGATTGGTCATATCGTATAATTCCTCAAATGTAACAAGGCTCTTTCCACCAAGAGAAGAACCATCAAAGGTAAATGCAATCTCAACCGTCATTTTTTCACTGTCGGCTGTAAACTCATAATCATTGGATACTTTCTTTCCATCAATCAGAAGTTCTGCATTTTCCTCTTTTAACATCTGCCAGCCGGAAAGTTTGTATTTTGTTCCAACTTCCAGACCATCTAATGTGACTTTATCCACAATCGTTACATCTTTTCCGGCTTCGATTTCTTTCTTGCCGTTCTTGTCCGTAGCGGTAGTATGGATTTTGATGATACGTTCTGTGATAAGAACCGTCTGTCCATCATCGTTGATGTCTTTATGTTCGGCAACCTTGACAGGCTCTTTCGGATTGCTCATATCGTACAATTCCTCAAATGTAACAAGGTTCTGACCGCCAAGAGCTGAACCATCAAAACTGTAAGTAATCTCAACCGTCATTTTTTCGCTGTCAGCAGTGAATGTGTAATCATTGTCTACACGTTTCCCGTCAATCAGAAGTTCGGCGTTTTCTTCCTTTAACATCTGCCAGCCGGAAAGTTTATATTTTGTTCCAACTTCCAAGCCATCAAGTGTGACTTTGTCCACGATCTTGATGTCTTTTCCGGCAACAATCATTTTTTCGCCTGTTTTCTTGTCGGTAGCTGTGGTATGGATTGTGATTTCTTTTTCGTATTCATCGGTCAGTGTCCCTAAATCTACGGTCACTTTATTTCTGGATACGACTACCTCAAAAGCTGGAATCAGCTTAAATCTGGCGTTGGAATCACACTTTAATTCCTCAATCACATAGGTATCATAGAGTAATGCACCTTTGCTGTCGTCTGGTTCAGATGTCCCAAACCATACACCGTCCTCACTGGATTTTCCGGCATTAGTATTGACCTTATGGGAAGTCCAGCTTGAAGCAGTGGAGAACTGACCGTTGTTGTCAGTAACTACAATATGGGATTCTCCCGTTGTCTTGCTTGTAATTCTGAATGGAACACCTGCAAGACGTTTGTGTGTACCTGCACCGATTTTTACACCCTCAATATCGCCACGTTTAATCTGGTTGTAGACAGAGTGAGATTTGTCGGTCAAGTCCACGATTTTTCCATCTTCCGTGATAGAAAAGTCGATTGCTTTTGCACCGTCTGTCAAGTAACCCTCTGGTGCTTTGCTTTCTTCTAATCTGTAATTCCCGTAAGGGAGTAAATCAGCAGAAGTAAAAGCAATTCCGTCAATGCCAGTCTGAATCTTTTTGACAGTTTCATTTTTGTTATATAATTTCCCCTCAACCAGTACAGGACTGTCATTTAAGGAAATGATATTAAATTCTGTGTACTGTAAGGTCGCACTTCCCTGTGCTTTGGTATCCTTTGTTTCAAGGTCACGTTTCTGGATTTTTACACCGCCACGGATAACCTTGTCGGATACGGAATATTGGTTGCTTCCAGATAGTACGGCAAGTTCGCCATCTTCGGAAATCTGTGTAAGGTACGTTCCCTTAATCTGTTCGGAACTTCCGTCAGCCTGCATATATGCACCATCTAATAAGTAGCCGTTTGGTGCTTTTGTTTCTGTGACAGTGAGTGTACCAAGTGGCAATACATTTTTACCGTCCTGTGTATAGAAGCTGTCGCCGGATACTTTGTAGCTGTCGGCAAGTCTGGATACATAATGGATAGTTCCGTCACTGTCTTTTTCGGCAACGGTTTTGGTTGTCCATGTACGGGTAGCTTTTGCAGGTAGATTATCTGCATTGTAGTATCCGTCATAATAGCTCCATGTGAACTCTGCACCCTCTAAAGAAGCAGTTCCCTGTGGAGTAGATTTTCCTGTTTCCATGTCGATTTTGAATAAATCAATCAAAGTCTCTGTGACCTTTGGAGTGTCAGCAACAGTTAATGTCGCTGTTTTTCCAACTTCCACATTTAAGGCATGGACAGTAGAATCCAGCTTGTAACCTTTTGGTGCGGAAAGTTCTTTGATGTAAACTGTTCCGGCTTTTACCTCAACTTCTTTGGTATCGCCGTTTCCATCGGAAGTAAGTGTGGCAAGCTGGCTGTTACAGCCTTTATCAGAATAGACACCAAATGTTGCACCCTCAAAGAAATAGTTGGCGTTGCCATCTGTGACCGTGGGATTGGAAGAAGTCTTTTTGACCTTTGCATTTCCCACATTTAACTTCGCCCAGAACTGTCCGATGTCCTGTCCTTCGCCAGTGTAGATGTAACCGCCACATTCATAGCGTCCCTTGTTTGCTTTTACAAATGCTTTCGCACCAGCGTATACTTCATTCTGTACCGCCTGTGAGGTTTCATTATAGGAAGCTCTGACGTTGTCACACTGCCAGCCGAGCTGTTCACTCAATCTCTGCCAGACAACACATTGTTCCAGCAAATACTTCTGGTTGTTATTCAGCCCTGTATGAGTAGCGGTATATTGCTTGACGTACTGTAAGGAAAGAGCAACGTCCGCAATCTGATCACTACTCATGCGTGTACTTGCGTCAGACTTTGTTTTATATCCATTCTTGAAATTGGTATTGATGTCCACGCAGTAGGCAGTTTCGCCCTCAACTTTCATGTGTCCCTCATGGAACGTAGATTTGATAGAACCATCATTCATAACTTGTTCAATGTAGCCGACACGTTCTGCTGATTCTGTCCAGTATTGATTGCCGGAAGCATGAACCGCCGTCACTGGTAATGCCGTGAGAATGGTTGCAAAAGCAAGAGTTCCTGTCAGCAATCGCTTTACTAGCTTATTCATATTTTCTCTTTCTCCTTTCGATTTTGGGTATGAAAAAAGACGCTCATTTATTGAACGTCTTTAACTAAATAGTCGATATTGAGATTTGGGATTAGGTACAAATCAGATAATTTTAATTGCACCTCATTGCATTAAAATTGCATTTTTTAATATTTTTATATGGTTTTATAGTTACTTATATTGCCTAAAAATGGCTTAAAATCAACGATTTTGCTTTATACTCCGTACTGTCTGTCTGGAGTTTGAATAAATAAAAATGCTTAGTAAACCCAGCGCTTATGCGGGTTTGCAGCATTTTTTAAAGTCTTTTGATAACAAATTGATAACAGTTGCATGAGCGCCATTATTCTTGTAATCCAGTGGTTTTAGGGTTAGAGAATGATTGACAGGTGGTTGTGCAACAAATAAATCCATATTTATCTAAAAAGCCCTTAGCTGTGGGTAAAAACTCATGGCTAAGGGCTTTTTGTCGTCTTTAGATAAATTTATCGGAAAGAGAGGTTAATGATTTGTTTATTTGCTTTAGAGCAGATAATTCATCTTTGATTTGTGGCTCAAGGCTTAAAACTTTATGGAGATAGTTTAAATCTACTTTGTATTGTTCTGTAAAGGTTTGACCGCAAGTAGAGTAACAAATTTCAACATCCAACTCGGTTTCATTGAAGTTTGAAAAATCAAAAATAGTTCCGATATGTTGTTGCGGGGCAAGAAAAATGTTGTTTAGTTTGGAAATATTAAAATCATCTATATTAGATTGACCAGATTTCTTCCAATCCAAATCAGGGGTGATTTTTAATGACAGAAGTTTTGCAGGAGAGTTACCAAAGTTTTTGATAATTAAGTCGTGTGTTATACCTGTTATACTTTTTTGAACATAAAATATAAGATTACCACGATTCTGATCGAAATATTGCTTTTGTTGCTCGCATAGCTGCTTTTTCATTTCGGATAAATTTTTGTAAGTCAAAATGACCGCAATTATAGATGCTACTAATGCTAAGAAACTGAGCACAATTTCTATGAATTGAAACAGTGTTGAGTGCCATTCAGCAAGTGTCATAATTGTTCTCCTTTTTTAGTTGGTATTTTAGGATTAGTTATCTTTTAAGTGATTTTTGAATGCTTCAGCAAATACATCGCTAAGTTCCTGTGATGGGACTTTCGCCCATGTTTGCGTGGTATCAAACTCCGGGTAATGGTAACGCCACTCATCGTATTTGTCTTTACTGATTTCTTCAGAAGATAGCTTGTTAGCCTGCTCTTTCCAGGCATACAACATTTTCCGGAGTTCGTGAGCGTCTTTACCTTTGGAAGTATCGACTTTCAGACAGATTTCTCCGTCTGCTGATTCACTGACAGTCAGACCATACAAATCTTCAAGGGTAAACAAAGTGTGCATCAGCCCAATATAGCTGTCAATGTCAGGCACATCGAGGGCATGAGGGGAAACATCAAGAGCCTGAGCCAGTGCAGCAGTAAGTTCCGCTTTCGGTTTTCTTGTTCCTGTTTCGTATTGTGCTAAACGTACATCGGCACTTTGCTCAGGAAAGCCGACAATCGTACCAAGATATTTTTGTGTCATCCCACGCAGAATGCGGAAAAAATGTATTCTCTCTCCAATTGCCATAATGTGTCCACTCCTTGTATGTATTTTACAATGAGTATAGCAGATATGTTTAGGAGAAGTCAAGATAATACAAAACAAATAAGTTTAATAAAAACAAAATGACCGTCCGAACAGTATAAACCGCCAAGAACTTGCCAGACAGCAAGCAAGCGCCTGATCTACTACGGTATATTGGGACAGCACAGTGCCGAACAGGGAATACCTGCTGGAACTTCATTCGGATAGAACGGCAATAAAAACGAAAGAAAGGGTTGATTATATGAAAAACAGATTTATTTGTGCCGAAGAAGTGGCACAGGAACTAAGCGTATCCAAGTCGTATGCCTACAAGCTAAACCGTCAGCTGAATGAGGAACTGAAAGCAAAAGGCTTTATTACTATTTCAGGACGGGTAAACCGCCAGTATTTCTATGAAAGACTCTATGGAGCAGGGAAGGAGGACGAATAATGCCGGTATTCAAGAACGAGAGCAATGGAACATGGTATGTGATGGCGAGATATGTCAACTGGAAAGGCGAGCGTAAACAGAAATGCAAGCGTGGCTTTGCTACCAAGAAAGAAGCACAGGAATGGGAGCGAATGTTCCAGTTGCAGAACTCCGCTGATATGGATATGAGTTTTGAAGTCTTTACCGAACTGTATATTCGGGATATGAAAAGCCGTCTGAAGGAGAACACATGGCTGACGAAGGAGCATATCATCCGCACGAAGATTTTACCTTATTTCGGCAAGCTGAAAATCAGTGAGATTTCCACAAAAGAGGTTATCGCATGGCAGAATGAGATGCTTGCCTATCGGGATGAGAAGAAAAAGCCATACTCACAGACCTATCTGAAAACGCTGCACAATCAGTTGTCTGCTATTTTCAATCATGCGGTGCGGTATTATGAGCTGCGTTCCAATCCTGCCGCAAAAGCGGGAAATATGGGAAGTGAGGAACACAAGGAAATGCTGTTCTGGACAAAAGAAGAATATAAGAAGTTCTCATTTGAGATGATGGACAAGCCTGTTTCCTTTTACGCTTTTGAAATGCTCTATTGGTGCGGTATCCGTGAAGGAGAATTGCTGGCACTGACCGCCGCTGACTTTGATTTTGAGGAAGAAACGGTCAGAATCAACAAGTCCTATCAGCGATTACACGGAGAAGATGTGATTACCACGCCGAAAACAAAGAAAAGTAACCGGATTATTAAAATGCCGAAGTTTCTATGTGAAGAAATGCAGGAATATTTGCAGATGCTTTACGGATTGAAGAAGAAAGAGCGAATCTTTACGGTCACAAAAAGTTATCTTCATCATGAGATGGACAGAGGTGCGAAAGCCGCAGGAGTAAAACGAATTCGTATCCATGACTTACGTCATAGCCACATCAGCCTGCTGATTGATATGGGATTTTCAGCGGTGCGATTGCAGACCGTGTAGGACATGAAAGCATTGACATCACTTACCAGTACGCTCATCTGTTTCCGTCAAAGCAGACGGAAATGGCAGATAGATTAGACGATTTAGGGAAAGGAGAGATTGAAAATGTCAGCTAAGAACAGAGATAACAAAAACCGTTGGAGAAATATTACAGTAGGGTTTCGGGTATTGCCCGAAGAAAATGAACTCATCAACAAGGCAGTTGCCTTATCGGGACTGCCGAAGCAGGAATACTGCTACCGCCGTTGCCTGAATCAGGATGTAGTGGTACAGGGCAATCCCAGAGTATTCAAGGCACTTAAAACGGAACTTGCCGCCGTCCTTACAGAATTAAAGCGTATTGAAGCAGGGAACAGCGTGGATGAGGAACTGCTGAATGTCATTGAACTGATCGCTGTTATTCTGGGCGGTCTGAAAGGAGAGGACGAAGATGGAAAATAAAAAAAATGACTGTCCCGGATGTATCTGTTGGCGCAGATACGGAGCAGCCGACTTCTAAAAACACTACAAGTAGTATATCCGAGAATGGTGGAAATATCAAGAGTTTTGAGGAATTGCAGAGAGAAATGCAGCTGCAATCAGCCCCGTCCTATCTCCAGACCATTTCCATGAATGAACTGTTTGACACACAGTATCGGAGTAAGCAGCCGTTGATTGACGGTCTGCTCTACCCCGGCACTTATATCTTTGCAGGTTCGCCCAAACTGGGAAAAAGTTTTCTGATGGCACAGCTTGCCTACCATGTTAGCACAGGTACACCGCTTTGGAATTATACCACCCGAAAAGGGACGGTGCTGTATCTGGCACTTGAGGACGATTACCGCCGTCTGCAGGAGCGTCTGTACCGGATGTTCGGGACGGAAAGCACCGATAATCTATACTTTTCTGTTTCTGCCAGTCAGCTTGGAAATGGACTGGATGAGCAGCTTGCAAGATTTGTGGCAGAGCATAAGGACACGAAGCTGATTATCATTGATACGCTTCAAAAAGTGCGTGAAGTTGGCGGTGATAATTACAGTTACGCAAATGATTATCAGATTATGGCAAGGCTGAAAAGTTTTGCGGATGCTCACGGACTTTGTCTGTTGCTGGTACACCACACAAGAAAACAGAATGCGGATGATAAGTTTGATATGATTTCCGGAACAAGTGGATTGCCTGGGGCGGCAGACGGGGCATTTCTTCTTCAGAAAGAAAAACGGACAGGCAATGCCGCAACACTGGAAGTGTCTGGTAGAGATCAGCAAGACCAGAAGTTGTATCTTATCCGCAATACAGAAACCCTGTTGTGGGATTTACAAAAGGCGGAGACGGAGTTATGGAAAGAACCGCCGGAGCCGTTACTGGATGAGATTGCGGAGCTTGTTAGGAAGGACAATCCTTACTGGGAAGGTTCGCCAACCGCACTTGTTGCACTGATAAATGTGGACATTCAACCGCACGTTATCACAAGAAAACTGAACGTTCTTGCAGGACGGTTGTATACAGAACATGGGATTCTCTTTCGGAGTGAGCGTGTCCACAAAGGACGAAAACTAAGGCTCTGGAAAGACAATACAGAGAATGCGTGACAGTATGTCACGGAAAGGATGGATAAGATGGGAAATGTGCAAATATCACAGGAGTTATTTATGCAGTTGCTCCGTTTTCACTTGGTTGAAGATGAGAGCTGCGAGAGAGAAATCAAGCAGGAGCTGGAGAAGAAATTAGACAGGATGGTCATGCGTGACCTGTATGGAAAATTCAAAACTGCCCCGACAGAGGAAGAACGGGAACGGGCGAGAAAAGAGTATCTGGACAGACGAGGAGTGCAGGAGAGCTTCCGTTGGTAATTCTTCCTTGATGATAAGAACAGGAGCGTGGCACGCCCCTGTGGATAGCAGACAAGGAGAAATCAGGAAAGGAGAATCATGCAATGAGAGAAGGAAGATTAGGTTATAACTGTGAAAATGGAAGATATGGATTACTGTCAATGGACTTATGGATTGATAGAGGATTTCACTGCGGAGAGTGTATGGAAGTTCTGGTGGATGACCAGTGGGTACGGACAAGGATGGAGATGAATCCTGCAATGGAATGGTATCTGGTGGGAACGCCTTATTGCGGCAATCTGGAATATGTGCGGGCAAGAATACCGGAATAAATCAGATAGAAAAGTAAAGAATCGGTTTGATGTCAGGAATAAAAAATAAGCCCGGATACGGGCAAATAAAAAGGGCGGATACGCCCAAGATGAAAAGAACAAGCCGAAACGTGGTAGAGAAAGGTAGCACTTTATAAAGCCCTCGGCGTTTGAGAGCAAAATACACCCATCGCACAAATCAGAGGTTTGTACTCAGGGTATTTCGCCCTGCCGGGAGCTATTTGTGCCGGAAACGGCAGTTAGTTCGTAAACAGGTGCCTATGCACCTACTCACAGCAAAGCAGGCGAGAGCCGGAAAGGAGAATGCTTATAGGTAGACATTCATTTATCAGACAAAATAAGCTGTCTGATGTGGCAGGAAGAATTGATTATATATCCAATCCGAAAAGGCAGGAACATCTCTATGCGACCTATCAGACGGAAGGAGCAACACCGGAGTTCTGGAAAAATCTTGCGAGAGAGAATCAGTTGGATTTTAAGACAAGCGGAACAGCTGGGAAGTGTATTGAAGGACGGGAGTTTATCATTGCACTTCCGGAAAGTTTTGTTGAGTACAAGGCAGATGATGTGGTAAGGCTTTTCACGGACAGTTTTCATAAAAGGTACGATGTGGAATGCAGTGCGGCACTTCACCATAACAAGGAAATGACCAATTACCATATTCATCTCGTATTCAGCGAACGGAAAATGCTGGAACATCCGGAAGTGAAAATTGCTACCAGAAATATGTTTTATGATGAACATGGTAAGCACAGACGCACGAAGAAAGAGATTTTAGAGGAGCAGGGAAATCTTCGGGCAGGATGCAGCATTATTCCCAAAGGGGAAGTTTATGAGAGCCATATTTTTACAAAGAAAGATGAATGGTTTAAGAACGATGCTTTTACCAGAGAAGTCAAAGAGATGTTTACGGAAATCATCAACAGCCATGTGAAAGAAGAATCCGAAAAGCTGTCTGTATTTCAGCAGGGCGGTGTGTATTTGGCAACGAAGAAAATCGGGAAGAACAATCCAAAAGAAGCAGAGATACGGGCAGACAATGCGGTAAGACAGGAATGGAATCGGACGGTTGATGTGGCATTAGTCGAGGGTGTTCCAGAAGAAGATATTTTAACTGTCAAGCGGGAGAAAATTACAGACAAAACACTGCAATCAATAAGGACACATGGTTGGCTGCCGGATATGTTTCAGCAGATTATCCGAGGTGCGAAAGACTTTTTAAAGGAAATGATTTTCAAATTTAAGCTGTCGCCGAAGCCCGTACCAAAGATTGATTTGCAGGAATGGAATGATATGCGGAAGCTGATGGAGAAACTTCAGAAGCAGTCACAGGCGATGAAATCCACGCAACAGGAGATTTCCTCGTTGCAGAAACAGCTTTCCGAGACAACTGGATTTTTCAAAGGAAAAGCACGGAAATCCTTAGAGGGCAAAATTGAACAGGCAGAGAAACAGGAAAAACGTATCCACACGGATATGGAGCAGACTGTAAAACAGGCAGGATATCCAGATGTCCAGTCTTTTGCAAAGACATATCAGAAATCGGAAAAACTGGTCAGGGAATATAATGAGGAGCTGCGGGCATGGGCAAATCAGACAGAACCGAAAAAGAGAAGCCATCAGAACCGCCGAAAAAGGCAAGCATACGGGAGAAATTGTACCGCTATCAGCAGGAAAGCAGACAGCAGCCAAAACAGTCAGCAAAGAAGAAATATACGGACAGAGAACGATGAGAAAGGTGGAACAGAAAATGAAGAAAACAATTTTTGAAGAAATGGGCGGCACTTATGTAAGATGTGGGGATTACTTTATCCCCAACCTTACCTTGCCGGAGGAAGAAGAACCGAGATTTGTCGGAGTATGGGGACAAAGACATTTGCAGTATTTGAAGGAATACCGCAGGAATGTATATCTGGATCTGATGATGAGTGGCAGACTGAACAGTTATCTGGCAGATATAGAGGAACAGGCACAGGAACGCTTTGAAAGAATTGTAGAGCAGATGAAACAGGCACAAGGAATTACAGAACAGTTAAAGGCAGACAATGCGTGGGAGTGGGTAGGCAGGATGAATAATATACAGGCGTGTGCAAGGGAGATTGTGAATGTTGAATTGATTTTTAGATGAAGTTGATATAATCTAACGCGGAGAATGACGAATATTATCTGATTGAGTTTTGCAATTATTTATTGAAATATGAGATAGATAATGTTATTCTTTATAAGAAAATTGTTTAAGTGAGATACGGTAAAAAACAATGTGAGGTAATTAAGATGGCGGTATGTTACAATAAACTATGGAAAAAATTAATTGACAAAAATATGAGCAAAACACAGCTTATTAAAAAGGCTCAAATAAGTACAAATGCAATGGCAAAACTTGGGAAGAATGAAGATGTCAGAGTAGAAGTTTTAGTAAAAATATGTGGAGTTTTAAACTGTTCCTTGGACGATATTATGGAGATCGTTCAAAACAAAAAAATGGGAGAAATGTAATTATGGGAATTAATAGGGATAAACCAGATTTATGGAAAGAAGATATTGCGCAATCAGTTGATTTATATAATACGTGGTTTATGGAGTTTGCTCCTAAAGCTTTTCGAGAAACAAGAGTACATACGGCAAGTCAAGTTGAATCGGCTTTAGAAATTACTCACTATTTATCAGACATATCAGTAGAAGTATTAAAAACGCATCCAGAAGTATTGCCTATTTTACGAATGTCTACTTGCCCTCCAATTGCACGAGATAGATTGGTAGGATTATCCGGGACTTCAAAAGGACTTGTTTCTAACATGGAAGATATTGAGAATCCCCGTGTTTCTCCGAGAATGAAATCAGATGTGTTAGTTAGAGAACTTGAGAAAATATCGCATACAATTAGGAAAATGGCAGATCCAGATATTTTTGTTTGGCTTGATGCAAATAGAGAACCAACCGAGGTTGAACTTCAACGTTCAGCTACTATTGTTGCGGATAGATTGTGCGGTGCTGTTTCAGATCCAATAATTCGAAACGCACAAGAAAAGCGTCAACTTGCAGCTATTACAAATTATTTGAAATCGAAAGGTTATCGTGAAGCAGCCGGTGGCGTAAAATATAATTGTATGGAGCCAGGAACATATTCTTTCCACACAAACGTTCCTGTTAATGTATCAATTGAGTCTGATGAGAAGATAAACATTCCTGTGGATGTTTTAATTATGCCTATATTGACAGAGGCTGGAAGGCTCCCGTTGATGATTGAGGCAAAGTCGGCTGGAGATTTTACAAATGTCAATAAAAGAAGAAAAGAAGAAGCTGTAAAAATGCAGCAGCTTCGCAATACTTATGGACACTCGGTAAGCTATTCGTTATTTTTGTGTGGATATTTTGATTCTGGTTATTTAGGATATGAAGCAGCGGAAGGGATTGATTGGATATGGGAACACAGAATCTCAGACTTGAATTATCTCGGGATTTAATAGATGTTGAAAGCATCCGTATGAATGAACAGCAAAAAATAGATAGTAAAAAGGAAATAGAAGAACGCCGGAGAAGGGGACAATTTGCTACGCCTATTGATTTGGCCGATGAAATTACTGCATATGGATTGAGCGTTCTTTCTACTGATGATATTTCATTCCTTGAGCCTGCAGTTGGAACAGGAGCTTTTATTTCTGCACTATTAAGAAATTGTAAAGATAAATATATAAGCAAATGTATAGGTTATGAGATTGATAAGCAATACTTTGATGTAGCATCTTCGTTATGGTCATATCATGGATTTGAAATGAAAAATTTAGACTTCACTATGCAAAATCCAAGTGGTAAGCAGGTTAATTTACTTATTAGTAATCCTCCTTATGTGAGGCATCATTATATTACTGTAGAAGAAAAAACGCGACTTAATAAATTGGTCTACAATGAAGTGGGGATTAATATATCTGGTCTTGCAGGTTTATATAGCTATTTTATGCTATTATCGCATAAATGGCTTGCACCAGGAGCAGTAAGCGGATGGTTGATACCAAGTGAGTTTATGGATGTGAATTATGGAGAAGCTTTAAAGGAATATCTTTTAAATCATGTACGCCTTCTGCGCATACACCGATATGACCCTCAAAATAGCCAGTTTAATGATGCATTGGTTTCATCTGCAGTAGTATGGTTTATAAATGAAAAATGTGAAGATGATTATGAAGTTGAGTTTACTTTCGGAGGTACACATACGTTGCCTCAAAAGAGAAAATTAGTAAGAAAATCTGTCTTAAGTTCGGAACGAAAGTGGACGAGATTTCCAGAACAAGATGTTCGTTCCACTGATATGCAGAGGATAACGCAACTCGGTGATTATTTTGATATAAAGAGGGGATTAGCTACAGGCGATAATAATTTCTTTATTTTAACAAAAGAACAGATTGAAGAACGAGGATTGGATATGTCGTTCTTTATTCCGATTCTACCAAGTCCGAGAAAACTAAAAACAGATGAAGTTTTGTCTGATAAAATGGGAATACCGCAAATAGATACTCCGTATTTTTTATTGCGTTGTTCTTTGCCAGAAGATGAAATTAAAGAAAAAAGTCCAGCGTTGTGGAGCTATCTTCAAACCGGCAAAGACACTACTGCTAAAAAATATTTATGCAAGAGCAGAAGATTATGGTATATGCAAGAAAATCGAACAGCAACTCCATTTTTGTGTTCTTACATGGGGCGAAGTTCAGAAAGTCGTAGTCCATTTAGATTTATACTTAATCATTCAGATGCAGTAGCGACTAATTCATATTTGATGCTTTATCCTAAACCTGGTTTGGAACGGCTAATCGCAGAAAATACAGCATTGTTAAATAAGGTATGGGATATATTGTGTTCTATAGGAAATAAGAGTATAGAAAATGAAGGTAGAGTATATGGAGGGGGATTAAAGAAAATAGAACCGAAAGAGCTGGCTAAAGTCCCTTGTCAGGAGTTAGATTTTCTATGTTGATTGATATACTTTTGAGATAAGGTGGTAAATTAATGTTAAAGGATACTATTAACAAAATTATATATTTTGACAAAGAAACTATTCGCAATATATTGCAAGAACGAGATCGAGGCGAGCTTTTGCGTACAACAGATATATCTTCTAATCTACAAACTCGAGGAACAATAGCAACGGAGGCTTCAGCAAAATTGAAACTTGATGTTCCGTTGATTTCAAGGATTTCATTCCTATTTACAGGAAAAATAGAGGCATCATATGTTGTGAAGAGAGATAGTACAACTACAATTTCTTCAACAGAAATTTCGGAGTTTGAACAATTAAAATCGCTATTGACTGTTATTAAAGATGTTCAGTTATCAGATATTGAAAATTCTTCTACATCTCTTCGTGTAGCAGGTGGATACCTTAAAATAGTTAAGGGCGATATTGACGGAGTAGATACAAAAGAGTTTAAAACTGTTATGGATAGCTATGATGGATATGATACATATAAAGTAGATGAGAAAAGATATGTTCGTTTTAATAATGCTGCATTTGTAAGTAATTACAAGAGAAATGATTTGCTTACTACTACAATGACACTGTATTGCATCCCTGTAGGGGAGTTTAATAAAAAACGTTTTGATTTTATAGAGGAAATAGGAAAAATGGAACGCTTGGTTGTTTCAGCAGAAAAACCTAAATCATTGGCAGATATATATCCTTCAGAAGTACAACTTGCGAGTGTAAATGTTAAAAATCAAGATGTTGAAAAAAAGAATGATACAGTGGTACTTTATGATGTACTCTATGCTTGTATCACGACGGAGACAGTAAATGGAAGATAAAAGAAAATATCATATTATTATTGGTTCAAAGGGATATTTTGATATGAACCTACCTGAGTTTACCGAAGATGATGTCGTGGATGATTTTTTAGAGTTGGTAAAGATTTCTGATACTGCTAAACAAAATCGATTAATGCTTGATCAACATGCCGATATACTTACCATAAAAAATAATAGTTATCATGGAATTGTCGAAGCAGCGCATGATCGTTTAGGACCATTAATAGAAGAACTGACGACAGATGATGCGGAAATATATATTCATAATCCACCTTCTGTTTTAAAGGAGTATTTAGAAAATCAGAAAGAACGTTCATTAATTGAGCTTGACATTGTAAGTGAAAAATATGAAATAAAAAGAGATTCAGATGTGTTTGTGAATAAGATTAAAGAGATATCATTACATATATTCGGTCAACAAACAGCTATTGAGGAAATTAGTAAAAGTTTATGGTATCTTACAACTGTCAAAAGAAGTAAACCTTATGTGATAATGCTGTATGGCAATAGTAGTCTTGGAAAAACGGAATTGGTACGTGAAATTGCAGAAAAATTTTTTGGTGGTAAATATTTGGAAAAGCATTTATCTATGTTCAAGAATAATAATTATTCAGAATATTTTTTTGGCGATGCACCTAATCGACGTAGTCTGGGATATGATTTGTTGGAACGTGAGTCTAATTTGATTTTTTTGATGAATTGGATAAATGCCCTGAGCATTTCTTTTCTGCGTTCTATACACTATTTGATAATGTTCAATTTAGAGATGCTACTTATGATGTAGACGTATCCGGTACTGTAATTATACTTACATCTAATTATCATACAAAAGAAGAAATGCAAAAGCAGTTAGGACTTCCTATTTTTTATCGTATTGACAAGGCCATCCATTTTGATGATTTTAGCTGTGAGACAATATATAAAATTGTTCAAAATGAAATTTTAGAAAGAAAAGATGAATACATTGATAAACTTACTCCAGATATGGTATACGCAGCTGTGAGCCCTCTTATCTTAACATCAGGAGAAAATGCCCGGACAATAAAATATAAAGTTCAGCAGGTTATTGAGGAGCTTTTATTTCAAGAGATACACGAGAAAATGAAATGTAAGTAACTATTTTGGAGAGAATAGAGTATTTGGTAATTTATGTGTAAAATTAAGCAAGCAACTTTAAGGTTATAGCAGGCAAAAGGTAGTTATAATGAATTATTTTAGTAAAAAAAGCTGAAAAAAGCTCGATTGTAAAACCAAATCCCATTGAGAAATAGTAAATACTACGAGGTTGAAT
>ERZ1034920.1357-NODE-1357-length-15959-cov-5.127515_pt1 | contig 15959 bp, 18 predicted proteins | sample MGYA00520688_ERZ1034920 | MGnify/ENA primary metagenome ERZ1034920 (study PRJEB33766, sample SAMN09781785) | gut metagenome | biome: gut microbiome | host: Homo sapiens | place: Madagascar | study: EMG produced TPA metagenomics assembly of the PRJNA485056 data...
TGTATTCCTTGCTGCCATAAATATCCTTCCTTTCTTCTTTCCCAAATCTTTTTATTTATAAGTGTAAGTTCCTGCTTTACAGCTTTTCGATTATCCTGAGCTTTGCGCTCCTGCTTCTGGGGTTAGCCTCAAGCTCCTCTTCGGAGGCTTCAAGGGGCTTTCTGCACACAAGCTTTCCCTTCGGCTTGTTGCCGCATACGCATACGGGGAAGTCGGGGGGACAGGTGCAGCCCTTGCACCAGCCTGCAAACCTCTGCTTTACTATCCTGTCCTCAAGGGAGTGGAAAGTGATGATACAGAAGCGTCCGCCGGGCTTTAAAAGCTCGAAGCCCTCATCAAGGGCACGGTCTAAGTGGTCAAACTCGCAGTTGACTGCGATACGTATTGCCTGAAATGTTTTTTTGCATGGGTTTTTGTCCCGCCTGAACTTTGCGGGAATGGAGTCCCTTACTATATCGGCAAGCTCCGTTGTAGTCTCAACAGGCTTTTCGGAGCGCCTTTTAATAATAGTTTCCGCAATTCTGGGAGCAAATTTCTCCTCGCCGTACTCGTAGAGTATCTTTGTGAGCTGCTCCTTTGAGTATTCATTGACGATATCCCTTGCAGATGTGCCTTCCTTTGACATTCTCATATCAAGGGGAGCGTCATTGTGGTAGGAAAAGCCTCTTTCGGCGTTATCCAGCTGATAGGAGGACACGCCAAGGTCAAGGAGTATTCCGTCCGCACCGCTGATGCCAAGGTCATCGGCTATCTGCTTTATCTCGGAGTAATTTCCCCTTACCACCTGTGCAGGCAGACCGCCGAGCCTTTCGGAAGCCACAGCTACAGCATCGGGGTCACGGTCGATGCCTATGAGCCTTCCTGTTGTGAGGCGCTTTGCTATCTCACGGGAATGGCCTGCACCGCCGCAGGTACCGTCAAAATAAATTCCGTCAGGTTTGATATCAAGACCGTCAAGGCACTGCTCCAGCAGCACCGGTATATGAGCAAATTCCATATATTTTCCTTTATTATCAGAATGCAAGAGAATCTATTGCCTCAGCAAGCTCTTCGTCAGTGAACTTGGAGTTGATCTCGTTATATCGTGCGGTATCCCATATCTCGGCACGGTTAAGGTTGCCGATAACGGTGATGTCGTGGTCAAGACCTGCGTGTTCCCTTAAATTCTGGGGAATGAGTATTCTGCCCTGCTTGTCAGCCTCAGCAACGACAGCGTTTGCCGCATACTTTCTTATAGCCTGCTTTGCAACGGGGCCTGAAAGGGTGCGGAGCTGTTCGGTAAATTTTTCCCATTCCTCGTTGGAATATACGTAAAGGCAGCCTTCAAGGCCTATTGTGATGACAAAATTCACGCCAAGCTGTTCTCTGAGCTTGTTGGGGAATGCCATTCTGCCCTTAGCGTCCATATTATGGTAATATGTACCCATGAGAGGAGCGTGCATCGTCATCAGTCCTTTCCGTACAGAATTTGGGGCAGCCATTCAACACTGCTTTCAACAGGCTGTTGAAAATCACCACTTTTCACCACAAAATGGGGCTGCTTCACCACTATGATTTAATTATACACTATGTGTTACCAAATTGCAACTATTAAAGGCAAACTTAAACCCAAATAAATCAAGAATTTTACCCTTTGCTTTTGAGCATTTTGACGAAAATATCATGTCAAATCGTATAATTTGCTGTGTTTTTATCTATTTGTATAATTTTAAAGCTATTATACGGCGGTGGTGAGAAGTGGTGAATATTTTAACCGCTTTGTAATCCCTGATACTGAATTGAAACTAATTTTTTCCTTGACAAAATATTACTTTGAAAAATATTCTAACAATTTCCTTTAAAACTGTGCATAATATCTATTGCAATATGCTTTTTATGCTGATATAATAGAAAAGGATGATTTTAAAGTGTGTCAGCAGTGCCTGAAACGCTGCTGCGAGAGAAATAGAAAAGTGTGTAAGAACGACCATATACAAACAAGGTAACTAAGGAAGGTAATACGATGTTAAAAGCTATCGGATCCAAGCAGGATCTTTCATTGTCGGGCACTGAGTGCGGATACTACGAAGAGGTTGCGGATCTTCTCGAAAGTGAAGTTGTGCAGCAGATGAAGCAGTATATGCACCACGGTCATACGACCTGTTTTCAGCATTGCCTGAATGTTTCATACTACAACTACGTTTTCTGCAAGCTCCTTTCGCTGGACGCTCGTGCAGGTGCAAGAGCGGGTCTTATCCATGACCTGTTCCTTTACGACTGGCACGATTATGTTCGTGAAAAGGGTCAGAGAATGCACGGCTGGACCCATGCTGCAACAGCTCTTGCCAATGCTCAGAAGTATTTCGATATCTCTCCCGTGGAGGCTGATATCATTGAAAAGCATATGTTCCCCATGAACATTGCGCTGCCCAAGTATAAGGAGACAGTTGTTATCATCATGGTGGATAAGATATGCGGAGCGTGGGAAGTGATCGCTCACTGGGGTCTGCTTGCAGCCCGTGCTGCAATGCTGCCAAAGAGAATGATAACTCATCTCAAAGCACGCAGATCGGCATAATAACAATAACACTGTGCGGGGTAAAAGATATAACACAGAAACGGACGTCCTTCGGGGCGTCCGTTTCTGTATCTCTGCCCGTTTTCGGGCGGTAAGCCTGCTTGAAAAACAAAAAGGACTGCGGCAGCTTTATACCACAGTCCTTTTAATTCTCGTGTTCATCGGAATTACTGATTGTCCTCGATGTACTTAACGATATCGCCTACAGTCTTGATATTTGCAACTGCTTCATCGGGGATCTCCATGTCGAACTCTTCTTCGAGGGACATAACGAGGTCAACAACGTCCAGGGAATCTGCGCCGAGATCGTCCTGAATGTTGGATGTAACGGTAACAGTATCAGCGTCAACGTCGAGCTGCTCTGCGATGAGTTCCTTAACCTTATCGAATACCATTTGAATTTCCTCCTTGTGTATTTTTATATAAAGACAAAATTGTCCTTACGGCGTGGTCAAAAATCAGTCCTCGGTAAAGGCGCCGATTTTTCTAAACTTATTATATCGTTCATTCAGCAAAAGGTCAATATCTTTATTGATTTTACTGTTCAGCGATTTTGCCAAAAATTCACTGATATTTTCGGCAGCTGTCTCGGGATCGGTGTGAGCGCCGCCCTGAGGCTCGGGTATTATCTCTTCCGCAACGCCCAGCTTAACGGCGTCCTCAGCGGTTATGCGCATGATATTGCAGGCTTCTTTTTCACGGGAGGAGTCCTTCCAGAGAATGGAAGCAAAGCCTCTTGGTGAAATTACCGAATAGATGGCATTCTCCATCATTGCCAGCTCGTCGCACACGCCCAGAGCAAGTGCTCCGCCGCTGCCGCCCTCTCCAAGTATAACGGAGATAACGGGAGTTCTGAGAGTCATGAACTCGGCAAGGTTCCTTGCTATTGCTTCGCCCTGACCACGCTTTTCCGCAGCCACGCCGCAGAATGCACCTGAGGTATCTATGAAGCAGATAACGGGGCGGTGGAATTTCTCCGCCTGCCTTGCCAGTCTCAGTGCCTTCCTGTAGCCCTCGGGGTGGGGCATTGCAAAGTTTGAAGCCTTGTTTTCAAAAATGTCACGGCCTTTTACCTCCGAAATGACGGTAACGGGCATTCCCTGAAATCTTCCCACGCCTCCGAGAATGGCACCGTCATCTCCGAAGAGCCTGTCGCCGTGCATCTCATAAAAGTCGGTGAAGATAAGGGGAAGATAGTCCCTGATAGTGGGGCGGTTCTTGTGGCGGATTATTTCAAGGCGGTCATATGGGGTAAGCTCGTTTATGATATTTTCCTCAGCCATTGGTGACATCCTTTCCATCGGGAGTGTAGGGCTTATGGAGACGGATAAGGTGCGCTAAGGTGTGGCGCATATTCTTTCTTTCCGTTATCATATCCACAAAACCGTTTTCAAGCATGAACTCTGCGGACTGGAAGTCCTCGGGGAGCCGCTGCTTTATGGTGCCCTCGATAACTCTTCTGCCCGCAAAGCCTATAAGCACCTTTGGCTCGGCGATGATGATATCGCCCAGAGAAGCGAATGACGCAGTTACGCCGCCTGTGGTGGGGTCGGTGATGACTGTGATGTAAAGACCGCCTGCCTGTGACAGACGTGCGGCAGCACCGCTGGTCTTTGCCATCTGCATAAGGGAGACCAGACCCTCCTGCATTCTTGCGCCGCCCGAAGCGGTGAAGAGAATGAGGGGGAGTTTTTTCTCAGCAGCTCTTTCAAAGGCACGGGTTATCTTCTCGCCCACAACGCTTCCCATGGAAGCCATCATGAAGTGGGAGTCCATTATGCCGATGATGCAGCGCTCGCCCTTTATGGTGCATTCGCCTGTGATGACGGCCTCGTTCAGACCTGTCTTTTCACGCAGAGAGCTTATCTTCTCCTGATAATCGGGGAAATCTATTGGGTTAAGGCTTGTCATACCCTTGTCGTACTCAACAAAGCTGCCGCTGTCGGCGGTTATGGCAAGGCGGTCTGCGGCGTTCATTCTGCCGTGATATCCGCAGGAGGGGCATACCCACATATTCTTTTCAAGCTCATCGTAATCGCATGATGCGGAGCATCTGGGGCATTTGAAGAGCTTTTCCGCAGGGGTCTCTTCCTTGATCTTATCCCCGTCCTCGCCGTTGAAGCGGGCAGTGACGACCTTAAACAAATCCTCTAACAAGTTTTTCGCCTCAATTCAACTTTATTTTCCCGAAAGCTTTCTTCCGAGATATCCTATATCATAGGTTCCCTTTTCAAACAAGCTGTCTCTTATAAGGGAAAGCTGGAAATCAATATTTGTGTCAACGCCGTCAACGATGAACTCGGCAAGCGCCCATTTCATCTTGGCGATAGCCTCTTCTCTGGTGGGGGCGTGAACTATGAGCTTTGCTATCATGCTGTCATAGTAGGGGGGAATGGTGTAGCCCTGATATGCGGAGCTGTCCACTCTTATTCCGGGACCTCCGGGGATATGAAGAGCGGTTATCTGACCGGGGCTGGGACGGAAGTTAAGTGCGGGATTTTCCGCATTTATTCTGCACTCTATTGCATGGCCCCTGATGGTGATATCCTCCTGTGCAAAGGGCAGCTTTTCGCCGTCTGCGATAAGTATTTGCTGCTTTACAAGGTCGATGCCCGTAACAGCCTCGGTAATGGGGTGCTCTACCTGGATACGGGTGTTCATCTCCATGAAATAGAAATTCCTGTCAGCGTCCACAAGGAACTCGATGGTTCCTGCGTTTGTATATCCGCAGGCTTTTGCTGCCGCAACGGCAGCCTTGCCCATTTTAGCTCTCAGCTCGGGTGTCATGATAGGTGAGGGAGTTTCCTCCAGCACCTTCTGGTTGCGCCGCTGCATGGAGCAGTCACGTTCGCCCAGATAAACTGTGTTGCCGTAGCTGTCCGCCAGTATCTGCACCTCGATGTGCTTGGGGTTAACGATGAACTTTTCCATATAAACCTCATCGTTTCCGAAGAAGTTCAGAGCTTCCTGCTTTGCTGCGGTGATAGCCGCTTCAAGGTCTTCGGGGCGCTCTACCAGACGTATTCCACGTCCGCCGCCGCCTGCCGATGCCTTTACCATAAGGGGGCAGCCTATCTCATTGCAGAGCTTCCTTGCGGCTTCCATATCGGGAACTGCTCCGTCGGAGCCGGGGATAACGGGAACGCCCGCAGCCTTCATGGTCTCCTTTGCGGCAGCCTTGTCACCCAGCATTCTTATGGATTCGGGGCGGGGACCGATGAAAACTATATTATTTTTAAGGCACAGCTCGGCAAAATCGGCATTCTCGGACAAAAATCCGAAGCCGGGGTGAACTGCCTCTGCGCCTGTCATCTTGCACGCTTCGATTATTGCGGCAGCGTTAAGGTAGCTGTCCTTTGTGGCGGCAGGACCTATGCACACAGCCTCGTCGGCGATCTTTGCGTGAAGTGCGTGCTTATCTGCGGTGGAATAGACCGTGACGGTATGTATGCCCAGCTCTCGGCAGGCACGGATTATTCTTACGGCTATTTCGCCTCGGTTTGCTATAAGAACCTTTTTAAACATTTTATTCAGAGCCTTTCGGTTACTTTATTGCAAATGTGATCTCGGCGGAAACGGCCTTTTCGCCGTTAACGGTGCACACGCCCTTGCCAACGCCGATGGGACCCTTTACCTTGATTATCTCGACCTCGATCTTCAGTCTGTCGCCCGGAACTACCTGGCGGCGGAACTTTGCTTCCTTGATGCCTCCGAAGAAGCCGATCTTGCCCTTGTTTTCGGGGAGGGTGAGCATTGCTGCGCAGCCTGCCTGAGCCATCATTTCGACCATGAGAACTCCGGGAACTACGGGGTAATCGGGGAAGTGACCCTTGAACCAGAATTCATCGGGGGTCATATTCTTGTATGCCACCACACGCTTGCCCGGCTCCAGCTCCTCGATCTCGTCGATAAGCAGGAACGGGTCACGATGGGGGATTATTTCCATGATCTGTTCTTTGTTCATAAGCATATTATTTTCCTCCTCAGCCGATTATCATTACAGGCTCGTCATATTCCACAGCCTGACCGTTCTGAGCCATGATCTCCTTGACCTCGCCGTCGCAGGGGCTGGGTATCTCGTTCATTATCTTCATGGACTCGATTATCATGATAACGTCGCCCTTCTTTACCTTCTTGCCAACTGTTACGAAAGCCGGCTTGTCGGGTGAGGGTGAGGAGTAATATGTGCCCACGATAGGAGCCTTTACCACAGTGCCGTCTATCTTCTTCTCCTTCTTTTCGGGAGCAGCCTCAGGAGCGGGTGCGGGTGCACCCATAGGTGCTGCGAATGCGGGAGCGCCCATAGGCATGGGAGGGGGAGGGCACTTGCCCTTTATTACCAGCTTTGCGCCGCTGGCCTTGTCGTCAAGAAGAATTTCTCCAAGGTTTTTTTCGTTTATAAGATCCGCCAGTGCGGAGATGTCTTTTATTTCCAGGTCAAAGGGAAGCTTTCCCATTGTTATCAGTCCTTTCGCAGTTAGCCTGTGTATTTCTTCAGGCACAGAGTAGCATTGTGACCGCCGAAGCCCAGGCTGTTTGTGAGAGCGGCATTGACAGTGGTATTTCTGTTGCCCTCAACACAGTAGTCAAGATCGCACTCGGGGTCGGGAACCTTGTAGCCCACTGTTGCGTGGATAAAGTCCTCGTGGCAGGAAAGAGCGGTAACGATGGCTTCAACGCTTCCTGCTGCGCCCAGAAGATGACCTGTCATGGACTTGGTGGAGTTGATAGCTACCTTTCTTGCAGCTTCCTCGCCCAGAGCCAGCTTGATAGCGGTGGTCTCGTACTTGTCGTTAAGACCTGTAGAGGTTCCGTGAGCGTTGATATAGTCGATATCCTCGGGCTTCAGACCTGCTTCTTCGTAAGCCAGTCTCATGCCTGCTGCTGCTGCCTCGCCTGTGGGGGAGGGGCTTGTCATATGATATGCGTCGCCTGTTGCGCCGTAGCCTGCGATCTCAGCATATATCTTTGCACCTCTTGCCTTTGCGTGCTCAAGCTCTTCAAGCACCAGCATACCGCTGCCCTCGCCAAGGACAAAGCCGTTTCTTTCCTTGTCGAAGGGAATGGAGCATCTGGTAAGGTCATCGGAACGGGTAAGAGCCTTCATATTGTTGAAGCCGCCCAGTGCAAATTCGCTTACGCACGCCTCAGCGCCGCCTGCAATGCAGACATCAAGGTAGCCGTCCTTTATCTTTCTGAAAGCCTCGCCGATGGCGTGGGTGGAAGATGCGCAGGCTGTGGTGGTGCAGAAGTTAGCGCCCTTGAAGCCTGTTTTCATGGAAATTGTACCTGCTGCCATATTTCCGATCATCATGGGAATGAAGAAAACGGAAATTCTGTCGGGGCCTTTTTCCAGATACTTGGAATGCTCCTGATTTGTAAGGTTAAGACCGCCGATACCTACGCCTGCGATAACGCCCGCACGGAATGGGTCGATGTCTTCAAACTTTGTGCCTGCGTCATCAATAGCTTCGAGAGCTGCGGTGACTGCAAACTGAGTGAAGCGGTCCATTCTCTTTGCTTCCTTCTTGTCAAGGCGCTTTTCGGGAGAAAAGTCGTTGACGGTGGCAGCGATCTTTACATCAAAATTTTCGCTTGTGATGTCGTTAATATAGGAAAAACCAAGCTTGTTAGCCTTGATATTGTTCCAGAATTTTTCTACTGTGTTGCCCAGGGGGGAAACTATTCCCATTCCCGTAACTACTACTCTTTTCATATGATACCTGTCCTTTCTTACATTGAAAGTCCGCCTGAGATCTCAATGACCTGACCTGTTACATAAGAGGAATCCTCGGAAGCAAGGAAGGATACCACGCTTGCGATCTCCTCAGGCTCGCCGTAGCGCTTCATAGCGATCTGGTTGAGCATAGCGTTCTTCTGCTCGTCGGTGAGCTTGTCGGTCATGGGGGTGTGGATAAAGCCGGGAGCTACAGCGTTGCAGGTGATCCCTCTGGAACCAAGCTCCTTGGCAACTGTCTTTGTCATGGAGATGATAGCGCCCTTGGAAGCGGCATAGTTTATCTGACCGGGGTTTCCGTACAGTCCTGTTACGGAAGCCAGGCTGATGATATGACCGCTCTTCTGGCGGAGCATAACATTGCCCACAAGCTTCATCATATTGAATACGCTTTTCTGGTTGACTGCAATTACCATGTCGTACTGCTCTTCGGACATTCTTGCCATAAGGCCGTCTCTTGTGATGCCTGCATTGTTTACCAGAACGTCGATGGAGCCGAAGCGTGCCTTTACGTCCTTTACCATCTGCTCGCACTGGTCGTACTTGGAAACGTCTGCGCAGAATATCTCTGCCTCAACGCCCAGAGCCTTTACCTTGTCAACGATATCGTTGTTTTCAAACATGGTCATGTTAAGGTCGTTGAAAGCAATGTTCATGCCGTCCTTTGCAAGTCTCAGAGCAATGGCTGCGCCTATTCCTCTTGATGAGCCTGTTATCAAAGCTGTTTTTGCCATTATATTATCCTCCGTAATTATTCTATTGACATTTTTCAGGAAAATTATTCAACTCAGAACTGAACGTTCAGAAGCTTGCCTGCCTGTGAAACGATGTCGTTCACTATTTCTGCGCAGGGCTTAACGTCATTTATCATACCTGCGATAAGGCCGCAGAGCATTGAGCCTTCGTCGGTGTTGCCGTCAACGACAGCCTTTCTGAGAGAGCCTACTGTGAGAGCCTCAAAGTCCTCGGGAGGAGCAGCCTTTTTCTCCATATCCTGAAGCACCTTGGTGTATTTGCTCTTGATGCAGCGGCAGGGGCTTCCCGAATAGAAGCCTGTGATGGCATTGTCGGTGTCCTTTGCCTTTATGACTGCATTCTTGTAGTTTTCGTGTATCTTGCATTCCTCGGAAGCAAGGAAGCGTGTTCCTATCTGAACTCCCTCTGCGCCCAGCATAAAGGAAGCTGCCATTCCTCTGCCGTCGGCAATTCCGCCTGCTGCGATAACGGGTATCTGCACAGCGTCAACTACCTGGGGAACGAGGCACATGGTAGTGTTCTGACCGATGTGTCCGCCTGACTCGGTACCCTCTGCGATAACAGCGTCGGCGCCTATTCTTTCAAGTCTCTTAGCCAGTGCAACGGAGGGAACTACGGGAATTACCTTTATTCCTGCGGTTTTCCAGTCGGCAATGTACTTGCCGGGGTTGCCTGCGCCTGTGGTAACGAAAGAAACGCCCTCATCAATTACCAGCTTTGCAAGGTCATCGGCATTGGGGGACATGAGCATGATGTTCACGCCGAAGGGCTTGTCGGTAAGCTCCTTGCACTTCCTTATCTCGCTTCTGAGGTAGTCGATGGGAGCGGAGCCGCCTGCGATGATGCCTGCGCCGCCTGCGTTTGAAACAGCGGAAGCAAGGCTGCTTTCAGCGATCCATGCCATGCCGCCCTGAAGAAGGGGATACTTTATACCCAGAAGCTTTGTTACTCTGTTTTCCATTAGGTTTTCCTCCGTTTTTGAAGATGTATATATCAGTATTCTGTGATTACCGAACCCATTGTGAGACCTGCGCCGAAGCCTACCAGACAAAGCTTGTCCCCACGCTTGAGCACGCCTCTTTCAACTGCGTCGTTGAGGGCAACGGGGATAGATGCGCTGGAGGTGTTGCCGTGGAGGTCGATGTCGGTGAAGAACTTGTCCATGCTTACGCCAAGGTTCTTTGCGGCAGTCTCGATTATTCTGATATTTGCCTGATGTGGGATAAACAGGTCGATGCTTGTAACATCAAGACCTATCTTGTCAGCTGCGTTCTTTGCAGCTGTGGGGAGCGCCTTTGTGGCGAATTTATATACTTCCTTGCCGTCCTGAACGATGCCTGTGTGAGTGACGGCGGGGTCGGTCTGGTCGTCAACGGTAAATCTGTCCTCGGTCATGAAAGGATTATCGGGGTGAGATGCCTTTGCGTAAAGGAACTTTGCACCTGTGCCGTCTGCACCCAGCCAGCTGGTGAACATCTTGTCGGAGCGCTCAAGGAGCACTGCTGCTGCGCCGTCGCCGAAAAGAATGCAGGAGGAGCGGTCGCTGTAGTTTGTGATATAGGAAAGCTTCTCGTTTGATACTACCAGCACATATTTCAGGCTGTCGTCCGTAGCGAGGAACCTGTGCGCTGTGTCAACGGCATATACGAAGCCCGAGCAGGCAGCGTTAAGGTCAAATGCGGCAGCGTTCACTGCGCCAATTTCTCTCTGAACCAGGCACGCCATGGAGGGGGTCACGAAATCGCCTGTGATGGTGCTGTCGATGATAAGACCGATATCCTTGGGGTCGATGCCTGCTCTTTCAACAGCCTGCTTTGCTGCCATGGAGCCCATATACCATGTAGGCTCGCCGTTGGCGATGCGCCTGTGGCTTATTCCTGTGCGTGTTCTGATCCATTCGTCGTTTGTCTCGACGATCTTGGACATATCGTCGTTTGTGATGTCAAGCAGCGGAGTGTAGGCTCCTGTTGAAAGAATATTGATACCGCTCATTATATTGCTCATCCTTTCGGGAATTTGTTCTGCGGAAGCATACTTCCTCGGGAAAATTGTTAAAGATAGCCTTTTGCGTATTGTAATTTCGGAACAAATATGTTATTATAGATTTATGGCATTATTCCCGTGCAATACGATACACTATATATTGTAATATATTTTTACAGTGCTTGTCAACAGATATTTTGTCATTTTTGAAATTTTATAATCTCGGACTGTAAGGTGTGCCTAAGTTTGCCTGTGATTTTTTGTATGTTACGGCGAAAGTTTGTACGATTGGGAATAATCAAATCAAATATACGTTTTGTATAAAATATCGGAGGTTATTTTTATGTCACCTGAAAAAACAGCTTTCCTGTTCTCCGGACAGGGTTCACAGTACGCAGGCATGGGCGTTTCTCTTGTTGAGGCATATCCCGAGCTTAAAAAGATATTTGACGAGGCAAGCGAGATACTGGGCTTCGACCTTTACGACAAGTGCGCAAACGCTCCCGCTGAGGAGCTGGCTCAGACTGCAATTTCTCAGCCTGCTATCATGGCAGTTTCCCTCTGCGCTGCGGAGGCTCTCAGAATGAACGGCATCACCGCCACCGCTGCGGCAGGTCATTCCCTGGGCGAATATGCGGCTATGGTATATACGGGAATGGTATCACGCACCGACGGCTTCAAGCTCATCAAGGCAAGGAGCCTTGCAATGCAGAAGGCTGCGGAAAACAGCAGCGGAGCTATGTTTGCCATTATCGGCAGCACTCCCGCAGATATTGAAAAGGTATGCGCTGAGACCGAGGGCTACGTTGTTCCCGTAAACTACAATTCCTCCGTTCAGACAGTTATCGCAGGTGAAGAACCTGCTGCTCAGGCTGCTGCCGATACACTTGCTGCGGCAGGTGCAAGGGCTATCAGACTGAATGTTGCGGCTGCTTTCCATTCAAAGCTTATGCAGGGCGCAGCTGACGAGTTCAAGCCCGCAGCGGAGCAGATCTCCTTCAAAACTCCCGAGATAACCATGCTTTCCAACATTTCGGGCACAGCTCTTGACAGCATCGACAATATGCCCGAAAGACTGGCACTGCATATCGTATCTCCCGTAAAATTCACTTCGGAGCTTGCATATCTCAGCGAGAACGGCTACGATACTTTCATCGAGTGCGGCCCCGGAAAGGTGCTTACAGGTCTTGTAAAGAAGACACTCAAGGGCGTTAACGCAATGAACGTTCAGGACGCTGACACACTGGCAAAGGTCATAGGTTGATAATTGACTGTCGGGATATACTATATATAGTATATTCTGACAGTTTTAAGTGAAAATGGCATATACTATTATAATAGTGCGGAAAAACGAAAGGAAGATTTTCAGATGAAGCGCTACGGTCTTTTGGGATATCCCCTGAAGCACACCATGTCCCCGCCCATTCACAAAAGGCTTTTTGAGCTGGACGGGCTTGACGGAACGAATTATGAGCTGAAAGAATATTCATCGGAAGAGCTGCCTTGCAAAATAGATGACCTTATGGCGCTGGACGGCTTCAATGTGACCATTCCCCACAAGGTGGAGATAATAAAGTATCTTGACGAACTGGGAGATTCGGCAAAACGCTATGATTCTGTCAACTGCGTTGTGAAAAAGGACGGCAAGCACATTGGCTGCAACACCGACTGCGACGGTTTCCTGCGTTCCCTTGAAGCGGCAGGCTCAGGGCTTCACGGCAGGGTATTGCAGATAGGCTGCGGCGGCGTTGGCAGAATGATAGCCATTGAGGCGGTGAGGCATGGGGCAGAGCTGACGGTTGCCGTGCGAAACGGCTCCGAAAGCAAGGTTCAGCCTGTGTTTGACTACGCAAAGGAAAACAATATTGACGCAAAAATAACGGTAGTCCACCCCGAGGACATCACAGGCAGCTATGATGTGCTGGTTAACGCTTCCCCCGTGGGAATGTTCCCTCACAATGATGACTGCCCCGTAAGCGAAGATGTTATCGCAAACTGCGGTTTTGTTTTTGACGTTATCTACAATCCCGAGCACACAAAGATCATGCAGATCGCCGAAAAGCACGGCATAAAGACCTGCGGCGGCATGGCTATGCTGGTATGGCAGGCGGCTGTGGCGCACGAGATATGGAACGGCGCTTCCTACGAAGATGATGATATAGCTGCGCTTATTGCCGATATGCACAGGCTCATGGAGGAAAAGTGATATGGGCAGGCAGTATTTCAAGGGCGGAACTCTTATGGCGCCTCTTCCTGCGGCTCTGGTGACCTGCGGCAGCGGTGACGGCAGAAATGTCCTTACGGCAGCTTGGACGGGCATCGTGAACACACGTCCTCCTATGGCATATGTTTCCATACGTCCCGAGCGCCATTCCTACGCCATTATAAAGGAGACGGGGGAGTTTGTCATCAATCTCACCACCTCGAAAATGGCAAGGGAGACTGATCTGTGCGGCATGAAAAGCGGCGCAAAGCTTGATAAATTCGCCAAATGCCACTTTGAGACAGAAAAGGCTCAGACCGTTGACTGCCCCGTGATACTTCAGTGTCCCGTTTCGCTGGAATGCAAGGTGAGAGCTGCCAATGACCTCGGCAGCCACACCATGTTCATTGCGGACATCACAGGAATGAGCGTGGACGAGCGGTATGTTGACAGCAAGGGCAAGATAAATCTCCAGCAGGCGGGGCTTATGGCATATTCCCACGGCGAATATTTTGCTCTGGGACGAAAGCTGGGCGACTTCGGCTTCTCGGTGCGCAAAAAGGGGGCGGGAAAATGAGGATAATAGATTCTCACGCTCATTATGACGATGACGCTTTTGAAAGCGACCGCTATGAGCTGCTTGACAGGCTTTTTGCGGGCGATATCGACAAGATAGTGAATATCGGCTGCTCGGTGAAAAGCTCATACACCTCTGTGGCGCTGGCTGAAAAATATCCCAAAATATTTGCGGCTGTGGGACTTCACCCCGACAGTGCCGATGAAACGGACAGGCTTGATGAAATAAAAAAGCTTTGCGGCAATAAAAAAGTAGTGGCTGTGGGCGAGATAGGGCTTGACTACCACTATGAAAATCACGACCGTGAAGTTCAGAAATTCGCATTTGAAGAGCAGCTGAAGCTGGCTGCGGAGGTGGGTCTCCCTGTGGTGATACACACACGTGATGCCTGGGAGGATACCATGGCGCTGCTGAGAAAATACCGTCCCAAGGGCGTTGTGCACTGCTTTTCCGGCTCAGCGGAAACTGCCCGTGAGATAATCTCGCTGGGTATGTACATCGGCTTTACGGGCGTTGTTACCTTTAAAAATTCCAAAAAGGCAAAAAATGCCCTTGCGTCTGTCCCCCATGACAGGCTCCTTGTTGAGACGGACTGCCCTTATATGGCTCCCGAACCCAACAGGGGAAAGCGCAATGACAGCGGAAATATCGTTTATACGCTGGGCGCATTTGCGGAGCTTATGGGTGTCACTCGTGAGGAAGCGGCTGAGATCACGGCGCAGAATGCGGAAAGATTATTTGGAATATGACCGAAAGGAATGATATAATGGCAGGTTTCCACGTGGCTGAGGCCACAAGCACAGTCAGCCTGAATATTGCTCTGGCTGACGCACTTTCACAGTATCCCGAGCTTTTCAGGGAAAATGTGAAGATAGCTTCATTTTTCGGCAGTATGCCCCTTATCTGGAACGGCGGAAGAATGATACTTGGCAGATTTTATCCCGACAGGGCAAAGGCTGTCATCGACGCATATAACCAGAGGGGGATACCTTACAGATTTACCTTTACAAACCCTTTTATCACCGAGGAATATCTGGACGATCCCGACTGCAACACCGCTCTTGAAATTGCGGACAACGGCATGAATGAGGTGATAGTTTTCTCGCCCGTGCTGGAAAAATACATCAGGCAGACCCACCCCAATATGAAGGTCACAAGCTCCACCTGCAAGTGCATCAGGGATATGAACGATGTAAAGGCAGAGCTGGCCAAGGACTACAGCCTTGTGGTGCTGGACTACAACTTCAACAATAATTTTGAGGAGCTGGAGAAGCTCACGCCCGAGGAAAGAAAGCGCTGCGAGATACTTTCAAACCCTGTCTGTGTGGCAGGCTGTCCACGCAGAAAGGCGCATTACGAATACATCGGAAAGATGCAGCTGGAAAAGCTCGGCATATCAAAGCAGTACCCTGCCCTTACCCCCGACATCTGCCGGAGATACGGCATAAAGGAGTGGGAATGCGAGTGGAGAAAGTTTGACCCATACGGCGGAAAGGAATATCCCCTGAGAGTCACACCCGACCTGCTTTACGGAAAATATGTTCCCATGGGCTTCGAGAATTTCAAGCTTGAGGGCAGAAGTGCCAACATGATGCTTCTGTGTGAGCAGATAGTCGATTATATGGCAAAGCCCGAGTGCAAGGACAAGCTGAGATATGAGATAATGGTGGCAGCTCTTAACAACAGCGGACTGAACTATTGATCCGAAATGAAAAATATGGGCAGTTTTTAAATATTTTTTATAAAAGAGCTGTAAAAACAAATTTTAAATTTGTGCATTAAGGATATTGAAATTGCCTGTGAAATGATGTATAGTATTATACAGACCACGGAAGGGCCGGGTGAAAAGCCGGTGGGCTTCGGGTGATAAAACCCGGGAACATTCGCAAAATCCGCTCTTTTTGGGCAAAAAGTGTGCATTAAAGATAAAAAGGCTTTGGCAATTTTGTTGTATATGTACATTGACATGAACGCCCGCAAGTGGTACAATAATAGCGTGATACAACGTGAGCAGAAGCACAGTATCACCATATATTTGATTTCCATACATATTTGGAAATAAATAAAGAAAACCAAAACAAAACAAGGAGGAATTTTTCATGAACATGAAAAAATGAGTGTTGCAACAGACTTAGGTCACATAACA
>ERZ1034920.1360-NODE-1360-length-15946-cov-4.446920_pt1 | contig 15946 bp, 16 predicted proteins | sample MGYA00520688_ERZ1034920 | MGnify/ENA primary metagenome ERZ1034920 (study PRJEB33766, sample SAMN09781785) | gut metagenome | biome: gut microbiome | host: Homo sapiens | place: Madagascar | study: EMG produced TPA metagenomics assembly of the PRJNA485056 data...
ATTGTCAACGTCCGGATAGGAAACGTCTGGTACTTCAACGCTTGGGGAATCCGGCTCATCAACAACTGGTGCCTGGTAGCTGTTCATGTTGCCCCAGAAGTTGCTGCTCCAAACGGTGGTGCCGTCTTTAGCAGTAAGAACAAGAATGCTGGTGCCAGAAAGGCTGATGGTATCGTTTGGAATGATGGCCTGGAAGAAACTCAGTGGCACGTAGGTAACATTGCTGACGTTCTTCACTGGGTAAGTGGTACCGCCCTGCTGAATCTGCAGGCCGCTGCCGTCAGCGGTGAGGTACACTTCGTAGGAAACAGAAGCGTTGTAGAGCTTCATTTTCTGCTGGCCGTCTGCCTTCCATTCCACCTGAAGCGCTTGATCTTTCATGGCTTCGAGGGTGGCACGCAGTGGTAAATAGGTTTGACCGTCGATGGTGGCTGCCGGATTGCTGAGGCTGACGTAGTCAACACCAACGGATTCGGTGTCACCATTGCCTGGTTTCTGAGCGGTGTTGTTGTCCGATGCAGGACCAGATGGGTTCTGGCTGCTGCCATTATTGAGCTGCTGAGTAGCGGCTGCCATGGCCTGAGCGGCTGCTTCAAGGTTTGGTGATGCACTTTCACCAACAACGGCGGTGTCTGCAGCGAGAGCTGGTGCCACGCCGGAGGTGCCGCAAGCAAAAGTTACAGCGCAGAGTGTCAATACGGTCGTCCATTTTTTCAAGTTCAAAGAGGTCACGTCCTTCCTTTGACGGGGCCCGGTCGATGAGGATTAAGTGTTGTTTGTTCAATAAAAAGCTGCCCGTCAAATGTCCTTTTTTTCGAGTGCGTATGTGAAGATTCGCACACACACTGTTCATACTCGTCATATGTTCGTGAAACTTTTATTATAATACAGGAAAAACTTGCATTTGAACAGCGTTTGCAAGGAATTGTCACTAAACTGTTGCTGACTGTAACAATTGGACATTGCACGGCAAAATCGGCTGAAAAAGGCGCTACGAAGGGATTCGCAGCGCCTTGGCTTGATGAAATATTGAGCTGAGATGGGAACATAGGTTCCCCTATTTTTTCTAACTTCGTGATAAAAGTAACAAATTTTTCAGGATGTTTTTAAACAATGCGGCCAGCGCTGGTGAATGGGTAAGCGCTGTAGCTCTGGATGCAAACGCTCTGGCCTGGAGCTGGAGCATGGATGTATTTGCCATCGCCAATGTAGATGCCAACATGGTACGCGCTGCCACCCCAGAATACGAGGTCGCCTGGCTGCAGATTGCTGAAGGAAACCGGTGTCGCTACAGCCTGCTGGCTGTAAGTGACACGTGGGATGGAGTAGCCGTTTTCTGCGTAAACGTATTGTACGAGACCGCTGCAGTCAAAGCCGCTTGGGCTGGTGCCGCCCCATACGTATGGTACACCCAGGTATTTCATAGCGGTTTCTACAATTTTTTCGCCAGCAGTTTTTTCCACATAGGCGGCATCAATGCTGTAAGCTTCGAGCGTTTTCCAAAGAGCACTGTCGTCTACTTTGATAAGCATGAGGGTGTTATCCTGCACGGAAACGACACGGTTGGTCAGTTGCTGAATGAACGCCATTGGCACGTAGGTGGTATTGTTGATCACCTTAACCGGATAATAGGTACCGTTGGCAGCGGTGGAAATAGCTGTTTTTTCGCTGTTGTAGTAAAGCTGCATGTCGCCGCTGGAAGTGGTGAGTTTCAACTTACGCCCCTGCTTGTCAGGATTTGTGGCAACAACAGCACCAAGATTGTCGAGGGTGCTGCGCAGTGGCAGATAGAGGGTGCCTTCGTCGTTGATGACGGAGGACGATAATTGATAACTGTCAATATGATAATCACTTGAAGCGCCATTGAGTGCGGAGGTCACTGCCGCGTCGTCTTCGATGATGGCGGTGTCGTCGGCTGCAAATGCAGGAGCGGCACCGAGGCTGCTAATACCAAGTGCGAGGAGAAGCATAGCTGCGATGGATTTCTGTTTCATGATGGGGATCACGTCCTTTTCTTTGTGTTTCTGTTTTCATCGACAGGCGCTATCCTATCACACATTTTTTGCCTTTGGCAAGCTTTGGAAGGAACATGTCAATTTATTGTTAAGTATTAAATTCCTGCTTCAATCAATTTGTAACGATGGCCAAAGTCCCTTTCTAATGCGGCTTTCAGCGTTTTTTTCTCCTATATTCTCTAAAAGATTACAGAACAAACGTTCCCATCTTTCTCGTGAAAAATAACACGATCGTTTCCGCTGTAACTTTTGTTACGATTGATCCTTTTTTCTCGATGCTAGAGAAAAATTCCCGAAAAAATACTCGTTTTCGCTCATGATTCGCAGCCAAATAGACCGATTTTGAGGCTCTATAGCAGTCTGTGACGGATTTTCTATGGGAGACGTGTGGGTGATGCCAAAATAAAAAACGACAGCGCGCCATTTGTAACTAAAAAATGGTGCACTGACACTTTTTTGTTGCTTATTTTGCGCCTATATTATAGAAGGAAAATGATCGACTGCATGAAAAAAGCGTTCAGAGAGGCTCTCTGAACGCTTGATGTGTCTATTAAAAGAAGCTTTGTGGGTCCACGGTTTGACCATTGACGATGGTTTCAAAGTGGAGATGTGGACCGGTTACGTTGCCGGTTGCGCCGATATCAGCGATGACCTGACCCTGGGTGACGGTATCGCCAACAGAGACATGGTACGCGCTGAGATGCGCATAACGGGTGATGAGACCACTTGGGTGCTGAATGTCTACACAGTTCCCATAGGTAGAGAACCAGGAAGCACGAATGACTTTACCGCCCTGTGCTGCGTAAACAGGATCACCAATGGAACCCGCAATGTCGAGACCTAAATGGAAATCACCAACGATACCGCCGACTGGGTCGATGCGATAACCGTATGGAGAGGTGATGTAATGGCTGGTTGCTGGCCAGAGCAGGCTGTCGCCAAGTGCACCGCCGTTGTTGCTGCCACCATTGTTATTGTTTCCACCATTGTTCCCGCCGTTATTGGAGCCGCCATCGTTATTGTTGCCACCGTTGTTGTTATCTGGTGGGGTAACGATTGGATAATCAATATCTGGCTCTTCTGGTTCTGGGTCAGGAGTTGGTTCTGGATCTGGCACAACAACTGGTGCCTGATAGGTGTTCATGTTGCCCCAGAAGTTGCCGCTCCAAACGCTGTCGCCGCTCTTAGCGGTCAGAACGAGGATTTGGCTGCCAGAGAGACCCAAGGTCACATCTGGTGTGATGGCCTGGAAGAAATCAAGTGGCACGTAAGTGGTACCATTTACATTCTTCAACGCGTAAGTGGTGCCGCCCTGCTGAATCTGCACACCGTCTTCTGCAGCGGTGAGATAGACTTCATATGCTGTCCCATTGCTGCTGGTGAGCTTCATTTTTTGCTGGCTTTCTGGTTTCCATTCAACCTCCAGCGCTTTGTCCTTCATGGCGCTAAAAGTGCTGCGCAATGGCAGGTAGGTTTTGCCATCGATGGTCTGTGCCGGATTGGACAGGGACACATAGTCCACGCCAACGGCTTCGGTGTCGCCATCGGATGGGTTCTGGGAAGAACCATTGTTGCCGGAAGAAGCACCACCACCGCCGGAACCGTTGTTCATCTGGTTCATTGCGGCACTCATGGCGTCGGCAGCAGCCTGCAGATTAGGCTTGGTGTTAGAGCCAACAAAATCGGTGTCGTTTGCGGCAGCTGGCATAGCTGTGCAAGCGAGAGTCACTGCGCAGAGCGTCAGTGCACTGGTCCATTTTTTCAAATTCAAGTAAGGTCACGTCCTTCCTTCGACAGGTTGAGGGCCTAGAAGCATCTTTGTCAAAGCCATTCTCCATTGGACACCTGTCAAATGTCTGTTTTTCTGTTACTTAGCTTCAATTCCGCTTTTTACATACGTGAAACTTCTATTATAATACCGCATAATCCTTAATTTCTCCATAGAACCTCCACAATTGTCACAGAACTGTCATTTTCATACAAAAATAAGAGCGCTCGCAAAAAAATCCCTGTGCAGCAACCTCTGCACAGGGAAAAATTTACGGTTTCTTTTTTTATTAGTTGTCTTCAACACGCATGCTTTGCATGTCCTGCCGCGATAAGCCGTTTTTCTGGCCATATCGGTCCCAATATTGACCGGACGCTTTTACAAAAAGCAATTTGGGTAAGGGCATTTTCGCTTGAAATTCGTCGTATTGCCAGTCCGCAATGGAACGCGCGAACTTTCGCATGGAATTAGTTACAAAACGTTTAAAAGGCGTGTCTAAAATGGCCTCTCCACTGCCAATGCGAAGAACGGAGCCAAATTCGTAGCCGTTCTGCCGACAAAACAGCTGCACCATGCGCACGGCGACATCGTTCTGCTCGTATTCCAGAAAGCCGCAGTTGATGAGCACCGATAGTACGGGCTTGTTTTCAGGAGGCTGAGCTTCGAGGGTTTTGAGAAATTGAAGCAACGACGTTGGCAGTCCGTCGACATAGAGTGGAAAGATGAGCACAACGTCGGAGTAATGGCTCATGGCATCGATGAGCGAACGGTGATCGCTGCCGCTGAGCTGATAATAATCAGTAGCCATTGGGCAAAGGCTGGCAAAAAGCTCGGCGTAGCGTTTGGAATTGGAGCGCGAGGCGCGTGGGCTGCCATTTAGGAGCATTATTTTTCCCATTTTCTCACCTCATTTGTGACGATGTCCTGCACATCGCATTCTCTGGCAAAAACGACGTGATGGCGTTTAAAATTCATGTTGTGGGCGTTGCGATCAATGAAATCTTCGAAGAGTGCCCGCTCTTCACTGCTCTTAGCGCCATAAGCGATGATGGCGGCTTTTTTAGGCACCACTGCTCGCTGCACATGATGCGTTTCACCGTGATGAATGCGCAGATACGCTTGCTGCAACGGCAGCGCACGCTCCATCATGGTTTTCATGATGGTGTCATACCCGCCGTATTTGACGCGACTGACGTAAATGAGCGCGTCGCTTTGAGCCATGATGGGCGTGATGCGGGTGGCGTCATCACGAATAACGCATTGGCCCGGTGTTTTTGTCCAGCAGCTAAAACAGCCAACACAGTGCGCAATGTTTAGGCTGGACAGATCGTAAAAATGGATGTCGTTGTTATATATGGATAATTCCAGTGGTCGGTCGCTGAGAATGAGTTTCATCGTTGCATCCCTCCTTGAACAGGGTCGTTCTCTAATGTGATACATCAAATCCTATTTTACCATATTTTAGCGTTTTCTGACACGTTAGAGGAGACCTTAACAAAAACTCCATACTTTCACAAAAAAAGCAGCCCGATGCAACGGTTGCATCGGGCTGCTGAACGATTTATTGCTGCGTGTTTTGCGCTTTCTTGCTGGCGCGTTCAAATTCCTCTTTGGTCATGACGTCAACAACGCGGAAATTAATGTCGCGCACATCGAGGCCGGTCATTTCTTTGACTTCACGACGCACTTCTGTTTTGATTTTATCAAAAATCAACGGTGCGGAAGCGCCATATTCAAGAATGGCTTTGATTTCAATGGACGCTGCAGCGCCATCGACCGAGGCGGTGATGCCCTTAGAGGTTTTTGCACCGCCACCAAAGCTGGAAGCGAAACCGCTCATCAAGGAGCCTTTCATATCCAGAATGCCTTCAATGCTGCGAGCCACAACAGCGGCGATTTTTTCAATGACACCATCATCAATGATGAGGGTATCCTGTTCTTGAGGAAGGGTGGTTGCCTGTGGTTGTTCGCTCATAATCTCAGATCCTTTCTAGTGTCTGTCGTTCATAAAAGGGTTGTCATCAAGCCAGTGTTCGCGAAAATGCTGAATGCGTTTACGCAGCCGCGGATTGCCATCGCGCCAGCCGCCAATCAGGTATCCGGCACCGACGCAGCAGGCAACCAGCAAGGTGCGCCAAAAACCGAAGCCCAAAATGCTGCAGGCAATGAGAAAGCCGACGAGCATGTAAAGCGTGGTATGAAGATTGGCATTGATCCAGTCGCGAATCTGATCAAAGGTGGTGAGACGGCGTGGATTGCTGCCAGAGATGGGGTCTGATGCAGACGGCGCTTCCGGAGCAGCGGCTTCCTGTTGCGGCTGCTGCACGTCCGGGTCCCACCATGGGGTGTCGTTTTGTGTGCTCATTGTGGGATGCCTCCTTCGCTGTGTGCGCTGGTGGTACGGGCGGTATAGAAGACAATGTCCACGCGCCGCACGGGAACACCGGTGCAGGTTTCCAATGCGTCGGCAACATGGCGGCGAATCTCGTTGTGCTGCGCCGGCAGGGTGGAATATTCCGCAATGCCAAGCCAGATTTTCACACGATAGGTGGGATTGGCGCCGCGCAGCACGCGTACTTTGACACGATCTTCGAGAATGCCGCTAAACTGTTCCACAGCTACATAGGTGATGTTGCGCAGGGCTTTCGGATGGACAAATACGGTGCCGCCATCGCGGTTATTCGCCAATGCTGGCAGCCGACGACGGCTGAGCACGCCTTTGGCGAATAGCAGGAAGCCAATGATGGCGGTAAGAATGAATCCCGCCAGTGCGCCAATGATGAGGACGTCTTGACTGAGCCAGGCTGGCACCCGACCCCAAAAAAGAAGATCGTAGGTCAGGAACGCATAAGCCATGAGAATCAGGCCAGCGAGACAATAGATGCATTTGGTGATACGCTTCACGGGCGTTACCTTCTTTCACAAGGGGTCATTGATCGTCGAGGAGAGCCTGGTAGATGGTGCGCTTGGATTGGCCGCTCTTGGCCGCGGCTTCCTTGGCCGCTTGGTTGGTGCTGGCGCCATCGCGCACCAAGGCGCGGGCCAGTTCAAGAGCAGTTTCCAGGCTGTTCTCGCTCATCGCCGCCGGATCGGCACCGGCAAGCACGAGCACAAACTCACCACGTGGTTCGTTGTCCTGGAAATGATCGCGCACAACGCTGGTGGTGCCACGCACAATTTCTTCGAAACGTTTGGTGATTTCGCGTACGGCAGCGCATTCGCGTTCCGGCCAGCGTTTCGCAAATGCGTCCAGTGTCGCCTTCAGGCGATGCGGCGATTCATAAATAATGGCGGTCGCTGTCTGGTTGTCGAGCAGGCTGAGGCGTGCATCGAGATCCTTTTTCTTACGTGGCAGGAAGCCTTCAAAAATGAACCGATCGCTGGCAATGCCACTGAGGACGAGAGCGCTCAGCGAGGCACTGGCGCCAGGAAGAACGGTGTAAGGCAGGCCTTCACGGCGAAACACATTGACCAGATCAAAGCCTGGATCGCTGATGACTGGCATGCCAGCATCGCTGATCAGCACCACCTGTTTGCCCTCGCGCACTTGTTCGGCAATGTGCAGCGCCCGTGATTCAGGCGAGTGATCATGGTAGCTGGCGAGGGGTTTGCTGATTTCAAAATGACGCAGCAGCTTGAGACTGTTGCGGGTGTCTTCACAATAAATCACATCGGCTTCTTCCAACACACGCAGCACACGCAGTGTGATGTCTTCAAGGTTGCCGATGGGCGTGGCTGCCAGATAAAGCATGCCGCCTGGCGGCTGATTGGTGTCTTCCATAGAGTTGGCCTCCCTTCGTTGTTTGCAATAGTGGATGGTCTTATCGTCCTTTCAGGACTAGCTATGTTCTTGGTTCTTTCTCAGTTAGTGGTTGTCGTTGCCGGAATACCAGGACTGTATCGTTGGGCGATATATGCCCGCGTCGCCCTTTCAGGACTAGCTGCATTCGTGGTTCTTTCTCAGTTAGTGGTTGTCGTTGCCGGAGTACCAGGACTGAATCGTTGGGCGATATATGCCCGCGTCGTCATAGATGTAGAGGGGTTCTTCGATCACGAGGTCCTGGCTGCCGAGGTAGCAGCATTCCAGCAAAAAGAGCTTGGCTGCTTCACCGGTGCGTGCGTAAACAGGCTGCAGGCGCGTAGGCTTGCATTTATGCGCACGGGCGCTGGCAAGCACTTCGTCGCAGCGAGCGGCACGATGAATCAATGCCAGCCGCCCCCGCTCACGCAGAGCATAGGACGCAAAAGAAAAAACGTCGTCGAGGGTGCAGGTGTGTTCGTGCCGTGCCAGAGCCGTTTCCTTGTCTGGATTGGCCGCGCCATGCCCCACTTTGAAAAACGGCGGGTTGCAGGTAATGAGATCGAACTGCCGCTGCAAATGCGGCGCTTTTTCGCGCATATCCTGCACTGAGAAAGAAAGCCGCTCGTGATCAATGCCATTGCGCACGGCACTGGCGCTGGCCGCATCAATGAGCTGCGGCTGAATATCAATGCCCTGGATGCGTGCCTGCGGAAAACGGGCCGCCAAAATAAAGGCAATGACGCCGGTTCCGGTGCAGGCATCCAGGATGCGGGCCTTCTCTCGGCTCTTCACAAAATGAGCCAACAGCACCGCATCAATGGAGAAACGCAGGCCGCCGCGTCGCTGGTACAAGCCCCAGCCATGCAGCGCCAGATCGGTCCACTCGAGATCGTCAGCAGCGTTACTTGGATGCATTGGATTTGTTGGAGCCATTGTTTTTATTCCTGTTTCGTCCGCCGCGGCTGCCACGTTTGCGTGGTCTGCGCATCTTTTCTTCTTTTGGCAGGGCATCGTCCTGCTCGGCAGCGGAGCGTTTGGTCTTTTTGTTTTTCTGCGCCGGTTTATCGCTGTTGTGACGATCGCGGTTCTTATCGGACGAACGGCGGGAACGGTTGCTGCCATCGTGTTTGATGGCATTAACAGTGGACGCCACCAGCGATGGATCGTAATAGGTTTCAACGGTGACTTCGGTTTCTTCGTCTTCCAGCACCATTTCTTCTTTTTCGTCCGGATAAGCGGCCGCATCCAGGCTGGCTGCCAGAGCCGCTTCTTTTTCAGCGGCAGCGGCTTCCTTAGCGGCACGGGCTGCTTCCTTGGCGCAGCGGTTGGCTTCGACGTAGTGCTCGTTTTCGTAGTTCAGGCAGCAGAGCAAACGGCCGCAGCAGCCACTGATTTTGGTTGGATTCAGAGACAGGTTCTGTTCTTTCGCCATCTTGATGGAAACCGGCGAAAAGTCGGTCAAAAAGCGGTGGCAGCACAACGGTTCTCCGCAGATGCCAATGCCGCCGATGATTTTCGCTTCGTCGCGCACACCGATCTGACGCAGCTCAATGCGGGTATGGAAAACCGCAGCCAATTCTTTGATCAGTTCGCGAAAGTCCACGCGTTCGTCGGCCGTGAAATTGAAAATGACTTTGGCGCGGTCGAAGGTGTATTCAACGTTGACCAGTTTCATTTCCAGACCGCAGTAAATGATTTTTTCCTGGCAGATGGCGTAAGCCTCTTTTGCTGCTTCGAGGTTTTCTTCGTAAATGGCACGGTCTTCATCGTCGGCCACGCGAATAATTGGTTTCAATGGTTCGGTGATGTCTTCTTCAGGCAGCCAATGGGTGGCCAGGCTGACCCGAGCGTATTCTACACCGCGGGCCGTCTCGACAATGACGTGTTCGTTGGTGTCGATTTGTTGGCCGCAGCTGTCGAAATAGTATATTTTTCCAGCGTTTTGAAATTGCACGCCTATGATTTCTGGCATGGTGGTTCTCCTCTCTATTGGCGGCTATGACGCGCCATTTCTATGAGTAAAGCGCCCAATATAAAGGCCGGCTCTGCGTTTGTTTCGAGTCGATTGAGGGCGGTAGTGGTATCATGCAGCACCTGCACAGCTGGCGCCAGATCGGTGCCATCGCGCAGAGCCGTTTTGAGTCGTGTGTCGTAGTGGCGGCGAATGAGCAAAATCTCATCGCGCACGCCCTCGCGGTCACCCATGAAGGCATCCGCAAAGCGCAGCAAGGCGCCATCGTGACGCGTTGCCAAGCCGTTAAGCAGTTCTTCCAGTTCCTCGCGCCGCGTCAACAGGGTGGTGCGCAGCGTGTCGTCCTCCAGCACCTGTCGAGCCCGGGTAATGCTGCCGCCAGCAAGATCCACGGCAATGCGTCCGGCGCTGGTTTCAGCGTCGCTGCCAAGAAGACGGCTGAGGCTGGCTTGCGACAACGATTGAAAACGCACCAGCTGAGCGCGTGAACGAATCGTATCCGGCAGACGATCTGCCTGCGTTGTAATCAGAATGAAGCAGGTTGGGCCCTGTGGTTCTTCCACCGTTTTCAGAAAGGCATTGGCGGCTTCCAACGTCATGGTGTCGGCCTGGTCGATGATGACGACGGTGTAGCCGCCGTAGTTGGCCATGCCGGAAAGACGAGCACGCAGGTCACGAATCTGTTTGATTTTAATGCTGCGCCCGTCGGGTGCAAGCTGATAGCAATCGGGATGGGTACCAGCATCGAGCTGGCGGCAGGACAGGCAGCGGCCGCAGCTGTCGGCCTGCTCCGGCTGTTCGCAGAGCAACAGGGCCGCCAACGCGCGCGCAGTGGTCTGCTTGCCAACGCCGTTTGGCCCGTCGAAGATGTACGCATGGCTGAGCCGCTTGTGCTGCCAGGCGCGCTCAAGCTGTGCGCAGGCTGCCGGTTGACCGATGATGTCTTGGAATCGCATGGTGCCTCCTTGGTGCGTGATGTTGTTTCTATTATAATGGGTTTTTCACGCGTTGTCGAGAACATCGACGGCAGTGTCGCCATCGCGGCCGCTGGCCACCCAGGCATCGCATATGGCTTTCGTGATGCGCTCGCCCGGCAGAAGCAATGGAATTCCTGGTGGATAAGCTTCCAGGATGGCGGCAGCCACCTGTCCCACAGCCTCACGCAGCGGCAGGCTATGGCGCGGTGCCAGCCAGGCGGCATCAAGGGCACACACGCGCTCCGGCGCAGCGGTGCAGTAGCAAGGCGCCGGTATGTCTTCGTGCAGTGGGGCCAGCTCTGCGTCCACAGCAGCAAACACCGCCGCCAGCGCCGGGTCGCCGCCGTCCAGCGGCAGCATCAGCAGACAACCGCGGCCGTCGCTCATTTCTGCCACGCAGCCGTGGGCATCGAGCAGACGGGCGATGGTTTCACCGCTGGCGCAAGGGCTGGTAAGGTAGACTTTGAACGGGTCCTGCTGCCATTCTGCGCGGCGCTGCAGCTGCAGGTGCTGAAGCCCTTGCAGAACCGGTTCCAGCTTGTCAATCTGCGCCAATCCCGCTTTCATGACACGCTCGCCGTTGTTGTCCAGCCAGGCGCCAGCCTGCTCCAAACTTGCCATCAGCAGATAACTTGGCGAAGTGGTGTGAAGCAAGGCAACCGCTTGCCGCAATGGCGTCACCAGAGCCTGCTCCCGAATCAGCATGACGCTGGCCTGGGTGAGACAAGGCAGCGTTTTATGAGCGCTTTCAATGACCACATCGGCCCCCAGCGCCAGCGCCGACGGCGGCGTGGCAGCGCTCGTAAAATGCGCCCCATGGGCCGCGTCAACGATGGTCGTTAAGCCAGCCTCACGAGCGATCTTCAAAAGAGCAGCGTTCTGCCAGGTAATGCCATGGTACGTCGGATGCACGAGAAGCAAGTGCTTGCAGTCTGGATTCGCGGCGATGGCTGCCTGCAAATCTTCCGGTGCCACGCCCAGCGGAATGCCCAGTTCGTCATCAAAACGCACCGGCAGCGTCACCGCCTCAGCGCCTGCCAGCGCCAATCCCTGATACACGCTGCCATGCGCATGGCGCGGCACAAACACTTTACGCCCGCGGCAGAGGGCCAGCAATGCCGCTTTGATGCCCAGCGAGGTGCCGCCAAGAAGGTACTGTACATGGGCACAGCCGCGCGCCTTTGCCCAGCCAGCCATGGATTCCGCCAGGACGCCCTCGGGATGAGCCAGGTTGTCCAGGCCGGGAATTTCTGTCAAATCGAATTGCCAGACGGCGCTTCCCCAGGCGCTGCGCAGCGCCTCCGGTACCAGTCGGCCATTTTTATGTCCAGGCGTATGAAAGCTCGAGGCCTGACGGCCAACCGCCGCCTCCAGCGCCTGCCAAAGAGGAGTGTTCATGGAATAAGCCCCTTTCTTGAGGAGAATTGAAAAAAACGCGTGATGAATACTTGAGATGATTATTTGAACGATTTATAATAGCAGTTGAGGTTAAATGACACATCATTATGCCGGCCTGGCCGGCCAGGAGATCATTATGAGCAACGAACAAACCGAACGATTACATATCGATGCGCTCTATACCGTCGCTGAAGACATCAGCCGTTTCGCGCCCTGGGAAGATGGCATTGCGCCCTTCGTCCTGATCGATCCGGAACATCCGGAGGCTTACGTGCTTGTGGTTATTGAAGACGACGGAGAGGGCACCAGCGACATTCGTCTGATACTGGGGGCCGCAGGCATCCGCGCTTGGATGGTGGAGCAAGACGACGCCAGCGCCGAAGACGACGAATTTTCTGTAGAAAGCTTCGTCAACCGCTACGAAGGTTATTATCTTGAAGTTGGCTACAACATGCCAAACCTGAACAATTTCGAAAAACGCCTGTTGGATGGCTATGAACAACGCATTACCTTCCGCCGCCAGCGCCCAGGGTACGGTCTTGCCACCATTGTGGATAATCGCGACTACGCGCATCTGGAGCGTTATTTGCGCGCCATTCTGCAGCTTCTGACGCAGCAAAAGCTTGGACTCGCCACCAACAAGTTCTACCGCCTGCGCATGCATGGTCCAAAAGACATGCTGCAGACTGCTGCGTTCACACTGGGCGACGGCTTGCTCGAATTAACCGAGCCTTTTATACTGACACAAGATGATTGGATGGATCATTCGGCGCCAATCATTGATGAATTTACCAACGCTCGAGTGAAGCATTTGCGCTGCGATGGGCGCATGTACGAACTTTTCTATTTTTATCTGCCACAGATGGTATCCACCAAAGGCGCGCTGCCAAAGGCGTTTTTCCTGGTGGATCTGGAGACCGGCTTTCTGGAATGGAACGACGTCATTGTTTCTGAAAGCGGCTGGCAGGAAAAGCTGCTGCGCGAGTTGTGGGAATTTTTCCTAAATCTTGGCGCGCGTCCACAGGATCTGTTGCTGCAAAACATCAACACCTATTGCAGCCTCAGCGAAGACATCGCTGCCGCAGGCATTCGCCCTGTTTACACCCCACACACCTATGTGGGGCAGGAACTGCTTGACAGCTATCTGCACGCCACCCACATCAAACAGCATCAAATGATGGATGATCACTTTCCGCGTGATCCATATTAAGAATTCAAAAGGGACAGCAGGACCGCTCAGCGGCCGCCGTCCCCTTTTTTTTGCGCTCTTATTTTAAGAGCGCTTTTATTATTTTCAGTTATTTTCGTTGCTGTCCGATGCTGCTGTATGAACCACCTTGCGAATGGATTTTTCCAGTTTGACACGGGGAATCCAGGCTTCGTGGCCACAGCCACGACAGCGAATGCGAAAATCCATGCCAACACGGGTAATGTCAAATTCCTTCGACCCGCAAGGATGTGGTTTTTTCAGCTCAACAACATCACCAACCGCAAGTTTCATAGGCATAAGAAGGACTCCTTTCACACATTCAGCTTATCTGCTGCTGCAAACCAACGGCGCTAAGAGCGCGCGTACTTTCTTCACGCAGAGCACGCAAAATGGCATAGGTGTCGCCCTTGGTGCTCTGGAAGGTCAGACGCATGATTAAGCCGGTACCAATGATTTCCTGTACCCCCAGCAGACGACAAGGCTGCACCATTTCTTTCTCAAAGCGATGGTTCACAATGGCGCAGGCTTTGTTCAGGGCTTCCTTGCCATCATCAATGCGGGAGGCATCGTGAATGCGCACATCGAAAAACTCTGTCACAGGGTTCTGCGTATAGTTCACAACAATCTTAATGGAGCCGTTTGGAATGCTGACGGTTTCATTAAAATCGGTTTTTATCACGGTGTGACGAATGGTAATGCTCTGCACTTCGCCGCAAAACTCGGCAATTTTAACGTAGTCGCCGACGCTAAACTGACGCTCAACAAGGATGAAAATACCATTGATCCAGTCGAGAATGACGTTCTGACTGATATAAACCAACGCCGCACCAGCAATCCCTGCGGAAGCCGCCAGCGCCCGCACATCGAAACCAAAAATGCCCAGTATCGCCATTACGCCAATGATAATGAAGGCATAAAAGATGACACTGATGACCATGCGTCGCGAGGTTTCCAGCTGTTTCATGTTGTCCTCGCTCATGCGTCCCACTTTGTAGCGGGCTTCGTAAGCACGGTTGACCAACATGCGCACCAAACGATAGGACAGCCCCAAAACAATCACAATCACCAGAATGCGCACGCCAATGCTAAGTACATTATTTAGATTAAATATGGAAAGGAAATCGCCCAACATATGCAGCTGATCCACTGCATTGTCTGCTACCGTCTCCGCCGTTTCTGTGGCAGTATCGGCCACATCGTCGACCAGCGAAGGGTCGGAGGAGGCGAGCAACAATTCCATCATGAGTCAACACCACCTTTATTCTGAAAGACGCTCTCACTGAGCCGCCAGATCATCGATCAGCGCTCCGTTGAGGTAGTTGAAGCGGCTTCCCTGATAGCTGCCGCGGCGTTCAAATTCTTCATTAATCGCGTCTTTGATTTTCCACCAGGAGGTTTCCCAGTTGCAGAAAATGAGATTTTCCTGCGGCCCTTTGCCGACCAAACGCTGAATGACGATTTTCGGATCAAGGTGTTCCAGAAAATCCACGACGCGCCCCACGTATTCCTCCAAACTGATCATGTCAAATTCGCCCAGCACATACTGCCGCGCCAGACGGGTGCCGCCGACAATGTAGAGGGAGTGGAGCTTAACCATGTCCACATGCAGCGCCGACAACATGCGTGCCGTTTCAATGGCATCGCTGCCGTCATCGCCCGGCAAATTGAGAATGACGTGAGCACAGGTGGAAAAATCACAGGCACGGATGCGCGGCACCGCGTCAACGAAAGCCGCCAGCGTGTGACCACGGTTGACCGCCGTCAACGTGTGGTAATTAACGGTCTGCAGGCCCAGCTCAATATCGATGTCCAGATCGCCGCGGCGTTCTCGCAACTCCATCAGCGCCTCCAGATAGGCAGGATGCACCAGATCCGGGCGCGTTGAAATCGAAAGCCCTACAATCGCTGGATCAGCGGTGGCTGCTTCGATCACACGCTTAAAGCGGGACAACGGCATGTACGTATTGGAAAACGTCTGCAGATAGACGATAAAGTGCTCGCATTTAAAACGGCGCTTGTAGAACGCCTTATTCTCTTCAATCTGCTCCGGAATCGACCAATCATCCGGCAGGCATTGGAAGCCAGAACCGGTGTCATCGCAAAACGTGCAGCCGCCTAGAGAGATGCGGCCGTCACGATTGGGACAGGTGCCGCCAGCAAGATTGACGGGGATTTTATACACCGGCTCTTCGTAATAGTGTTTTAGAAAGGTCGAATAGTCGTTGTAATACAGCTCCATTAGAAGAAGACGCCTCCCTTGAGCAGCACGTCCATGGCCTGATTCAGCACTGGGCCCATAAAGCTGCTATGCAGCGACCGTCCCAACCAGCCAGCCGATTCCGGCACGATGAAAATTGCAATAGAGGTCACAATCGCAATAACGACCATCACCAAAAAACCGCTGGCAATCGCACCCAAAAAACGGTCGATGATAACGGTAACATTGAAACGGTGAACAAAGATGCCGCAGACTTCGCCAATGAGAATCAAGAGGGCAAAGAATACAATCGTTCCAATAATAATCAACACCACATGCCACAGTGGATCGGCAAGGACGCGCGCCACCTGATTGTAAATGCTGACGTAAATCTCGCTGGCCGAGTCGTCGATGGTGCCGTAAAGACTTTCTTTCAAAGAATCCGGCAGGAAAAGGTTGCCCACCCATTGCTTGAGACTTTCCAGCTGATTGTTTGGATTGGAAGAGACCTGTGAGGCAAAGTACCCCTCCAGCCATTCACGGATTTCTTCCTTCCCATTGACACCAAACGTGTTTGACACAAAGCTGTCCAAACCATTCACGCTGA
>ERZ1034920.1362-NODE-1362-length-15936-cov-27.767017_pt1 | contig 15936 bp, 40 predicted proteins | sample MGYA00520688_ERZ1034920 | MGnify/ENA primary metagenome ERZ1034920 (study PRJEB33766, sample SAMN09781785) | gut metagenome | biome: gut microbiome | host: Homo sapiens | place: Madagascar | study: EMG produced TPA metagenomics assembly of the PRJNA485056 data...
ATATAATATGTATATTATATAATACCTATATACAGTTTGTCAAATACAAAAAGGGACCGCCGCAGCAGCCCCTCACTATTACTCTTTCATTTAGCCTTTATCTGGCACAAATTCATGTGTCATTTTATTTTCTTTCCGCAGCTTGTCGTTCTCTACTTCAAGATTTTCATTTTCTTCCTTGAGACTATCATACTCATACACCAGCTCTTGAAACTCCTGCTGTAGATACCACAAACTAGACTCCGCATTCTTTAGAGCATTATTCAAGCGAACCATCGCATCAATAAACATCTCACAATGAGTACACTTCTGATAATACAATTCCTCGAAGTTAGTCTCTTCTATAATCATCCTTCCATTCCCCAAGATACTCTGTCTTGAACACCTTCTCAGCTAGTCCAGGGAATTTATCTTGTAGATATTGCCGCATTTCCATTATATCTTTTAAACGACATTCCTCGGTTAGTTGGTAGTCATAGTCAAGCCCACCCATGAACTCTTCTTTAGTCACCTTCATCATACGGAACTCCGTTCTGTAAAGCAATTCTCTCCTCTAAATATTGAATATACCAATATTTATCTTCACACTCTTCTTTATACTTAGCAAGCTCAAGCTTACATTCCCGCAACTCTTGTCGTAGAATAAAAAACTTTTTGACATAATCATTGTTCTTCTCATACAATGTATTATTCAAAGAAGACAAATCCTTTACCCTTTTTACCAAGGTTTCAGTAACACTACTCACTTCTTTTCTCCTGGACGTTTGTGAAACAAACACCTGCGAACGCAGTTCGCGGGAATGATTCTAAATATGATATATACGATAATCCAACCAATGATACCACCGCTAATACCAACTCCAAACCACCAAAAGTCATGTAGAAAGAATAATCCTAATCCTCCTACAATCAGCCCCAGTAGAACAATAGAAAGTATCACAGTGGCAATAACAACTACTTGCGGCCCATGGTCCTCAGAATCGTAGTCCATTGTCACTCTCCAACCAATCATAGCCTGCCTTAGCGGCCACCCATACGGCTAGAGCAGCAAAACCGATACCGCAAGCGTCCTGGACTGCGCCAAGAGAAGAAAGAATGATACAAGTAATCAATGCGCCGCATACAAAACAGGCAATCACTACATAAACGATATTACAACACTTATGATAAAAGTCAAGGTGATTATCATCACTATACTTCTTAGCTTTGTCGTATCGCTCAACCAAGTCTCGATACGCCTGCTCATTGCTCATATATCGAGGAAAATCTGTCTTGTAAATTGTAAAGTCCCCGTCAAGCTTGATAGACTTTACACCATCTGTCTTGAATCGAATTATATTTTCTCTAGCTACAAACCAATCATTCTTATCAGTCATATCTTATCCTCGCAAAAGGTCAATCATTAGATAAACAAAATAAGCTAAAAGCGCAAAAAAGATAACAATCCCGCAAAAGGACACTACATTGCCCCACTCCACATCATTGCTTTCTTCTACTGGAGCAACAGTCTCCGCAGTAGTATGATTACTATTATTCATCATCCACAGATACGGAAACGTTGTATTGAAAGCATTATTGCCGCAATAACCGATTGTATTATAATCCTTATATGTATTGCTATACATATTTGAATTTGCGGCGCTATATTGCGCGAAATCATGCGGCGAATGCTTAGTAATTGCCTTTCCAGTCGAATGAGAGCCATTCTGAGCTTTAGTTTCACTCTTAGTAGTACCCTTACTCGTCTCAGAAGAGGATGAGGCCTTAGAACCGCTCTTAGCACCTGTACTGCCGCTTGACTTAGGAGTAACAGAAGCCTTCGGAGTGACTGTTACATGTGGCGTTACCGTTACATGAGGGGCTACTGCCATTACTTATCAGTCCCTTCAAAATAATCATCATCACCAAGCTGATAACCATACCAATCATTCATGTCATCAGCCATGTCTTGCGGCATATCAATATCGCTCTTATATAACTCCTTGATAAGGCCGCATGTGATATGACCAATCATATAATTGAAACGAAATTCAACAATATCGCGAATCTTCTCATATGCATTGTCTTTGAACATAGGATTGCGGCGTTCACCAAGTTCGCCATACATATACACAATCTCTTCCTGATGCTGAAAAATGTCCCATGTGGCTTCTTGGCAAACTTCATTGAAAAAATCCTTAGCAAGAGTTTCATCATCGAAGTAGTTCATTTCAGTATTGTAGTCCTTCATGCCGCAATCCTCTCTACTCAGAGCCTTTCTCCGTCTTACTTTCTCTTCTACTGGATAGATGCTCAATAAAACAAAAACTATGCCTTACATCCAAAAACAAGCCTTATAAACGGCCTTCATAATCTTATCAGGCTCTCGATACTCATGAGCACGACAAACACCTCGGCCATTTACATACCACTTCTTGATATTAGAATCAAACTCTACCGCCACGCCATTGATAATGAAATGGCTCCAATTAACCTTTTCCATGTTCATAGCGTTCCTATCAACCATCCACTTGAGTTGCTTTGCAATGCAGTCAATATGATTCTTCATATCTCTTTCCTTTCGACAATAGTATTATAACATACTATTGCGGGATATGTCAACAAAGGAAAGCAACATCAATACCAAGAATAAGGATAATAGAGACAGCGATAACAACAAAGATAACAGGGTTCATATCGCTATTATTGTCATAAATTCCAAGAGCAATGATAGTCAGTAGACAAATAAAGATTATGAATAGTCCCATGTAACTCCTTGCGCAAAAAAATCTTCATTAGCATTATCTAATGCCTTGCCGCACACCCAAGTTTCTTTTTCCTCTCGGAAAATAAGAGCAAACGCGCAAGACTTGAGACAATAACCTTCACTGTAAGGACAGGTATGCGTAGACTTGAATAGTGGAGTATCATCTAGCACTACTGGAATGAAGTCATCTGTATCATCCATGCGGCCCTACTTTCCAAACTTATCTATTACAATACGCTCGATTGCATCACGGTTATCTTCAATAATATATGTACGGCAAACGCAATCTACATACTGCCGACCCTTCTTCTTGCCTTGGCAAAGGTAGCTGAGATTGACCATTCCGCCACAGAAACTCATTGCTTTATGGAAGAGTGAGTCATAGATAACATCATCAATGAATTCAGGAAGGGAATGAGCATTAAGGCCGTTATTACAGACTTCATCGCTAATTAGCAGTTCTTCGACGATGTCCCATACCACTGCTACCATATCGGTATATCCATCTTCATCTGTGTACTTATCCATAAGCTCGCTGACAAAGGTGACATTCTCTTCAAGCCAGTGGCGAGTGTCCTCAAGAACCTCATTCTCGTAGTAATTATAGAAATCCATCTAGTTCTCCTTGCTAACGCACTGCATGGCATTGTGAATAATCTGCTTATATTCATCGTACTTTTCGAGATACATAGCTTGAATAAATAACTCATTGAGATATTTTTCACGTTCTTTTGCGGTCTTCTTGGAAAAGAGTTTTGGTTGCCAGCTAGTTCCATAATATTTTACTACCATATCGAAAAGATTATCATCAAAAAAAGCCTTTTGTGCGATAGAAGACCGATTCCCACAAAATTCTGTATAGATACGGCCTTTGTCAAAGAGTTCTTTTCTTACCTCGTAGATAACCTCAAAATCATAGATTATACCAGAAGAAGAAGCAAGAAATTCTTCTACGACTTCTTCAACAGCGCCAAAAATAAGACCTTCATAAAAACAATAACTAACTGACTTCATTACTAAAACTCCTTGATACCAAGAATTTTGCTATCTACCGTGCGGCACTTCTTGTATGCCTTCTTTTCAAGCTTTTTCATATGGTCATAGACTTCTCCAATAGAAGAAAAAGAAATCTTCTCATTCTTCGTATACTTGAAACGGCCATCACATTCATCGAAGTAGTCAGAACGAATTTCAGCAACCCAAGTCATACAATTCTCTTTTCTTCTGGATTCTTACCTTATACTAATATTATAACATATTTTCAAACTGTGTGTCTAACAATAGTTTTCCACAACGGTTTCAAGAATCTTTTTCTTGTCATCATCAATATCTAAGGTAAGAAAAATATCATTGTACCGTTTATCATACACATCAGTAACACATTCTTCACCATAATAAACTTTTTTAAGCCAACCATGACTAAGAACAGTAATTTCAACATCTTCTCCAAGAGGAGAAATACCTACAAAATCAATGTCAGCAATACGTAATTCACAATTGTTCTTCACAATTTCTTGACATTCTTTTTCAAGGAGGTTGATATATTCTGCGCGATAATCCCAATCAGGTAAATACATTACAGCTCTCCAAACACAAGAGAAGGAATAAGATTCTTTTTATACATCTCAGTCAAACATTCAATACAGGCTTTTTTTGGATTCGGGTTATTACTCGCGGCCAATTCATTCCAATCAATGATATAACCATCATCATCACCCCAATAAGCCTTTGCTTCTGGACTAGGCGTGTCAAACATTTTGTCACACCATTCAATAACAAAGTTCCTGCCGCAATTTTTAAAGTGCCATTTACGACAACCACACCCAGTAAAGCCATCAGAATAATCCTAGCGATTAACCAGTTTTGTTGTCATGTCTTTCCTTTCTGCGGCCTATTTATAACAAAAAACAACGTGCATCGTCTTGTTTCTTGTTATAAATTCTACTCAATCAAGCCCTTTTCGCGCATAATTCGCACACACTCATGGAAAGCATCTTCTGGGCAAGCAAGAGTGGAACTAGCGAGGTCATCCCAATGAGTAACTTCGAACTTCTCATTACACCAGAACGCCATTGCTTCAGGCTGAGGAGCTACATCATAGTCACTTGTATAAATACCATTGATATTCTCATTCCAGTCAACTACGAAATGCCTATTCTTAGAATCAATACAGTTGTATCGCTTGCTCTTGGAGTTGGTAATATCGTTGTGAGAATCAACAATCTGAACAGCGAGGTTCTTCATAAGATTTCCTTTCCTTCCCTCTGACATAATATATTATATCATGTTCGAGTAACAGCAGTAAAGTGAGAATCTTAGCGCCAAGACACTCTCCATTGGTCACCATCAACAAATACTTGATAACCGCCACGCTTACGGAGACGTTCTGCGACCTTCTTAGCATTCTTATCAGATATTCTAAGTGTAAATTCGCACTCATACTTACCGTCAGTACACGCCTTCTTAATTTGATACTCAATGAACTCGGCAATGTTACCAGTAAAAGTGAAGTTCTTACATGACATAATCTTAGCTTCATTAGCCATTAGCATTGTATTACCACCAACTCACAATCCATTCGAATTCATCCCATTCAATCTTATATCCTAGAAAAAGTAAATCTTCTTTTACAGTATCACACTCTTCTTTGTCTGTCCCTTCTGGAATCTCAATTCTTGTATAATGATTACCCAAAGACACAGCATAAAGAATCTCACCAATAACTATTTCTTTAAAGTCATTGAAAGAACCAAGCATAATGTCAGAATAGAAGTGAGCATCTTGCGCGCTAATAAACATTGCGTTCCTCTTTCTCTAGCCAATCACCCTTATCAGCACATTTCTTTGCGCCCTTCTCTGTACCGCAATAGGGTGTCACCTTTCCTTCTGGATTAGAACAATACCACAGATTAAACATTTCTCCAGTAGGAGCATCAGTAATCCATATCATATGGACAACATAATCAGTCTTCAACATGACGGCGCTTCTCCCAAATCACTCGTGCGGCCAATGCTTTTGCTCGCTGATACAACATTATCATATCAAGATATGAATTGCCAGAATAAATATCAATAGATTGAACACTATCATAACCCATATATCTTGCGCTTACTTGATAGCCAGTATCATAAAAATAAATAAAGCACAAAGTACAACCAGTAAGGTAATCCAAAACACAAAGGGTATTTGAGGATTCATCAAAGCTAGTATCACAATTGTGTCCATCATACCACCTTTTCAGAAGAATAAGAGTTTCAAAGCAATTAGAGTTTTCCCTAATTGCCGCAATCATGTCATTGATTACATCATAATCAAAACCTTTTTCTGGATTGACCTTATCCATCTTTTTCCTTTCCCTTTCGCTGTAATAATATTATACCGCATTTATCAATTATCTGTCTATCAATAAAAAAGAACCCGCTAAATTACTTTAGCAGGTTCCAATTTTCATCTCGCATACTCTTCTGGAGAGCGCGACTTGCGGCCAAGTCAATCTTACGAGTTACAGGGTCATATACGAGGTCATTCCTATCACTTAGAATCTTATACTTATCAGCATAAGGTTCCCATAAGAACCGCATATTGCGGTCAGGTAGTTTTGCGAAAACCTTATTGAGGTCGGTAAACTTATATGGCTTATAATTGACCAACTTAGCACTTACGCATACATGATTGTTTGAATCGAGTGCTGCATTATGAAGATGGCCACAAATATTACAACAAAAGTCTGCCAGCGGCCACACAGGTTCATGAGATAAGATTAGCTTTTGACTTAGATAAACTGGGTATTCATACACTTTATCAAAATACTTTTCAAATAGCGGAATATCTTTTGCGGATTCATGATTGCCAAAGATAAAGCATAAGCGAATGTTCTTGTCAGGAACAGTGAGTACGGCCTTATATGCTTCAAGCATCTGAGTATCACCAAAATCACCCAGATTCCATAGAGTACAATCATTAGGCGCTTTCAATGCCCATTGCCGCAGATTATCTAAAATGAATTCATCATGCTTCTCCTGGGAAATAAAGTTTGTGCGTTCCCAGCAAGTGATACCTTTATCATTGAAATGAAGGTCGCTGATGACAAAATTCTTGTTGAAGGCTATACCGCTCACAGCCAGATACCTCGTTTCCACAAATTAAATCTTAAATCATCGTACTTCTTACTATAAGTCACATATACATATCCCGCCAATAGAACAATATATACTGTAAAAATAATATCCGCAATCATTACTTGCTCCTAAACATGCGCTCCCATTCTGCCAAAGACTCTTGAATATCCATGTCCTGCGTCCAATGCCACTTCAAAAATTCCTCAAAAGAACAATCAAATTTGAAATCGCTAATATCATATGAATTGAAATGCTTTTTATAGTGACTGCCGCAATCGACCTTATCTTTCTTCATCGCTTGCCGCACTCGCTTATTCGCAAGTCGCTTCATGCCTTTGTTCTTATCTTTTACCCACACATTCTTTTTGAAAGACCGACTCATTGCTCTCTTCTCCTGGATAATAGGTGGTTTTCTCTGTCCACATCGGGATTGTGCTCAATTCCTCGTGCGGCGATTGATACCTGACTTTTAAGTATGCCTTAGCAAGAACAAACATATAAGTCATAAAAGTAAAAATAATAAGAAGAATACCAATAATCACTACATCAGACATAGCTTAGCCCTCTTCATTTTCTTCAAAGCCTTCATCATCAGAATAAAAGCCAGTTTCACTATTATAAAAACCATTCTCTTCAAGCAAATAAAGGGCATCAAACCAAAGAAAATCATTCATATCAGTTTCAGTGAGCATACAGTCTGAGCATTCTTCATATTCATCAAGATAGTTTTCAATAAACTTATATGCTTCCTTATGGAGACGCAGTTCGTTGAGAACTCGAAGACCACCACTCCACGCTTCAAAATCGGAAAGCGAAGTTTCAACTACATAACGCATTACAGCACCTCAACTTCTTTGACACATAAAAATAACACATATCATACTAGATAATATTCCAGTTTTCACGAAAAGCTTGTTCATTGTGATATGGACAGCGGCTCGGGGTACCACCTAACAGTTGTAAAATTGTTTTTCCAATTTCCTTATGCTCCCAGTTCACCCAGATATATCTAGCATCCTTAGTAATTGTAATATTGTAAACCTTCCCATGACGGAGGCCCATACTACCATTGCTCCCAATAAATTTTGCTTCCATTAGTGGACTTCAACTTCCTTGATGTACACGTACTCAGTACCCCAGTTATACGTGTTAGTATGTCCAGTAGAATCAGTATACTCCTCAATGTCCTCGTGCTGCCAGAATTGCGGCCCAAACCATTGAGCTTGAATAGAATTCTCATCGCCAGGAACGTAGCCCTCATCCTCAATAAGCTTGATAGCATCTTCCTTCTTCATGAAGAGCTTGTACACACCACTGTAATGGTCCTCATAAGACTCACCATTGTCATAGTAAATTGCGAAGACATTCATATAAAATCCTTTCGTTCCCTTTTCTATAATTATATTATACCACGAGAAAGAACAGAAGTCTAGATTTTATTCGATATATAAATTATCCAGCATAAGATTAGTATAGGAAGAATAGAAAGAACAATCAGCGCAATGGTAACAATCAACATACAGCCTAGTGCTTGAAGAATTGTTGCTCCATAAGCAAGAAAAAGTAAGCCACTACAGATACCAAGAAGAAAACAGAGGAAAGCCACTACAGTAATTAGGTCAATAGTTCTCATTTCTTGTTCCTTATGCAAATTTTAGAAGTGTCGTACAAATATATGCAGTACATCCCAATAGAAGAAGAAGAAAACCGATAACTTCTTTCATTTCTTATTCCTTACATATTCGCGATAAATAGCAAAAACTCCAACAGATAGCACTATCTTTATTTCTGTTGTCATTTTGTTTCATCCTTCAAAGTTTGTCCCAAAAACAATTTACTAATTCAACCATGATTGCAACAATACCGCTCAAACCAGCTGTAACGACAACGTTATTCATAAACATCATGAATAGCATGTCCCAAGCATTATGCGCGGCAATACTCATAATAAGCAATATCATCGTGCCGCAAAAATACAGGCTAAAAGTTTTGAGCATCCGAACAAAGTTCAACTACCTCGACTCCCTTCTGGGTAATCTTACGGCCACGAGGTCCCTTGGTAGAATAGCCTTGACGCATCAGAAAAGGTTCAATTACCATTTCGATACTCTTCTTGTCAGTTCCAAGAGCAAGAGAGATTGATTCAAGGCCCGTAGATTTGCGACTATTATACAAGAAGCTGAGATAACGCATGTCCATACTGTTCAAGCCAAATTCATTGATATCCATCAAGTCAAAAGTATCATAAACGACTTCTTCATTGATAACGCCATCATTAGTTACCAGAGCAACATCATATACTCGACGGCAATACGAATTTGCATTACGTGGAACTCCTCGTGTACAGCCCGCAATCAATCGCGCACATTCATCATCAACCTCTACTTTCATGGCCTTGAAAATGTTCTTGACAATATCAGTCATTCGTTCATCAGTATAAGGAACAAGATGAATCTGAAGCTGAAAACGATTGCGCATTGGAAGTTCAAGACCACTAAGTTCAGTGGTTGCACCAACGACAGTAAAGCGCGGCAGCTGTTGGCAGATAACTTCACCATCAATATTTGCGTTCAACGTGAAGTTTTCCATGGCAAGAAAAAGAACTTCCTGAACAGGCTTTCGACAAGAATGAAGCTCGTCAAAAAAGAGGCAGTCACCCTCTTCAATTTGTTGAAGAATATCGGTCATATCCGCAACAGTCTTGATTGCGGGACAAGAGAATTCCTTCAGCTTTTGACCACTCTCATTTGCAATAATGCGGGCGATAGTTGTCTTGCCGCAACCAGATTCGCCAGAGAGAAGAATGTTATCAAGTGGCTCGTTTTTCATCTGCGCGGCCTTGATAGCAATTTTCAGAATCTTCTTTGCCTTCTCCTGACCCTGGTAATCATCAAAAGTCTGCGGACGGAAATTCTTTTCAGCTGCCATAAGCAAAAATCCTTTTCTCTCTCAACCTGATAACTATATTATATCAGATTATCTATCCAGAAGTAAAGAAAAGATACTTTGTATACTACTTCATAAATTCTTCCCTAATGCCACCCCAAAAAGCATAGTGTTCTTCATTGTCCTCATGGAAGGTCGTGCGACTAAAGCCATTGACAGTGTTTTCGCCAAGACGATAAAGATAAATTTCATCGGGCTTACCCAACTCTTCCCAATTGGCTCTGTAGCGCACACCTTTCTTTGCAACTTCAAGAGCATCTTCGCAATGCTCAAAGAAAATAAAGAATTCGTCATACGCGGCGCTTTGACCAATAAACCTACAACATTCGAGCATCCACATATTTCTCTCCTAGTCACAAGAATAGCGATAATCTTCTTCTGCTTCTGCATCTGCACGTGTAGCAAGAATCCATTCATCGCGGTGTCCTACCCAGTCATATTCCATGAACACGCCACATTTGCGCAGCTTCCTTTGGCATTCGAAAGCAGTCTCAAGAGCCATTTCATCAAAGTCCATCAACAGACCATTGATTTCGTTCTGAGTAAGCCAATAGTAGCTCAAAGGATAATCTTCAGAATGCAACATCTTCATAATCTTTTTCCTTTCCTTTTCTGTAATAATATTATATCATGGGAAAGAAACAGCAGTCTATGAAAATAAAAAAGGGGAGCAGAACTAGTCTGCGTCCCCTAGAAAAGAACTCTTTTCCTCTTGTGCCCTGGCGTTCATTTTTGCTTTGCGGGCCTGCCGTACAGCTTCTTTCTTATTATTGATAGCGCTTTTGTTTTCCCGAGGAAATTTTCGAATTACGGTTTCATCGTCATCAAGAAAATCATCTTCATAATCTTCAAGACGAGACAGATTTAGCTTCATTGCTAGCCTTTCTTAGTGAGTTCTTTATATTTCAACTCCTACTGGAGTTATAAATTCAATGATTGCATTCCCAGATTATACTCGCTACGCTGGACCTTCCCGCTCATGATACGGGCTGTGCTAATTACTACCAGAATGCTCACTCCATGATTTGCTCCCCTCAAAAACTAGTAAGTACGTCTACTTATTCAGTAATTGATTCGTTTCAATCATCGCACGCATAGTGGGTGACGGCTGCTAGGTTCTCCCACCATTCCTCTGCTCCGTGCCGCCTTGGAAAATATGTCTATCCACGACTTACTTATGCTTTCAACATACCCAGACTGAGATACCTTGTAGGTGCGTGGACAATCGCTAAAATAAAGAATCAAAGTAATAACTTTGAGTGGGCCATACAGAACTCGAATCTGTACTGGTGTCTTAGGAGGACACTGTTCTTTCCAATTGAACTAATGGCCCAATCAAAGTGCTTGATTACTCAAGCGTCTTTGACTATTATAACATATAAAATTTTATATGTCAAATACTTTTTACTTATCAATACATCCGCATACGTAGACATACGAATCATTGAGTCGAGGAAAAGTATAAATATAAGTTCCAATAGAACCACGCCAACGCAATCCAAAACCAATATTAGGAGCCTTGATTGCGGCAGCATATTCAGCTACCTGCTTGAGCTGGTTACTAGGAACTCCGATAATCTCAGGATGCGGCTCAGGTGGTTCAGCATTACTATCATAAAACACTGCGTCAAGATTCTCTACTACCGACTTTGCCATACAATCATCAGTTATATCTCTAAAAAAGTCATAATCGTTAGCTTCCTTGTTCTTTGACCAATGAACAAACATCTTTTGTCCATTAGACTCAGATAGCTCACAATCATCCTGTGACAGATAAAATTCATCTGATACTAGAATCTTAGAGAATAGCGTATTCTCTACAGTATAAATCTTATCCTTATCAAGCATATCATTAGTATCATAAGGAAAAACGACACCATGACAAGTATCAGTCACATAAATCTTATTGTTATAGAACAATGGAGAACGTAGCGGAGTATGAACATTGTTCTTATTGGCCGCAAACGCCATTATTGCTTTCATAATCTTACCATCAATAGAATTGGGAAACTTGCCCATACGTTTTCTCCTTATGAAAATTAGTAAAGCTTTTCGTACACAAAAGAATTTCCGTCACCAGAATAATAAAGATGTCTAATCCCCTTATCCCGCATGAAACCACGGCAAGCAGGACAGCTACAACTATTTCCCTGATGGAAAGGCAAACCCTTTGAGTAACGATATACATAAACCTTTACAGAAGACCAATCAAGATTTACCTCAACACACTTTGGGATATTTATTAGTGCCTGAATCTCAGCATGGAGCGAGGATTTCACAGGCTCTTTTCCCTTGCTAAAGGTACGATACTTCTTATTGTACTTCTTTTGGATAGGGTGAGTTTTATTACTATTAGCTCCAGTAGAGATAATCTTATTCTTATAAACGACAACACAACCTAGTTTGAATGATTTGAATTCACTCGTCATAGCAATCCTACGTGCCAAGTCAAAGTATTTATAATCATTCTTAGTAAAATGTGCCATTTCAAAACTCCTTTTACTTTCTCAGTGATATAATTATATCACTTTGAATTATTAGGAGTCAAGAATGTTTTTATCACTTGCAATCATTTCTTCAATAATACTCAAAACATTGTATTTCTTTTCAAAATCAACAAGGATAGGCGTAGAAGGAAGACCTTCAATATATCGCTTCGCGGTATATTCGTAGTCGTAGAAACATGTGCTCCAAGGATTGACAGGACTATATTCAGCATACTCCTCTTTTAGCTGAAAACTATCTCGTGCGGCAAATAAGTTACAAGTAGGATAGTCAGTTTTATACACATTATGTGCATTATATCCCTTTTGCGGGAACCACATTACCCATTTACTCAGGTTCAAATATTCTTCTACAGACATATTGTAAACCTTTGGACCCCACTTTTTCCATCTCTCAATTCCAGTAGAAGAAAGATAATTGCGGCCAATGCGCTTGTATTCTTGGAACGGAATCCCGCAACAACTAACAATGATAATATCATCATCAATAAATTCGTAATCGAACTTAGGCTTATGGCATATGACAACATATTGCCGCACTTGCGCATTGTTCATAAAACTAATGGTGTTTTCATTTTTATAAATGCTCACGCCGTTATTGTCTCGATATACCTCAACAGAAGCCATTGAATCTCCTAAATACAAAAGGGAATACTACTTTATCACTCAATACCTTGAAATCACTAAAACTAGGATTATTCATGATATACTTCAAATCATCTAAATCTTGAATCATTGATACTGTACGACTTCTTGGCTTTCCTTCAATAGTAAACGAACAAAGCCAGTGCGTATTATATACATCCAAATCCCGCGTACAATTACTCTTTTTTAATGGATAAAGAATGGATACACAGTCTGCTTACTGTATACTTTGAAATCAACATTGCGGCTATCTGCCATCTGTGCTCGGAACCATATATCGTCCAAATCTGGCAAGGCATAAGCATAATACTTGCCAGTATAAGAATCAATAAATGAATAATACCACACAGTATCATATACATACAAATCTCGTGGCCTGTAATTATCCAAGACGATACCTCCTGCTATATTCTGCCATGATAACACTTGCTGCACAAGAAACGTTCATTGACCTGACACTTCCAAACTGTCTAATGAGAATCATTTCGTCTGCCATTTTCACTGCTTCTTCTGGAAGACCATCACCCTCATTTCCAAATACGAAGGCAGACTTAGGAGGATAAACCACATCAAGATAATTCTTAGGTTCAGTGCCTTCTGTATTATCTACAGCATAAATAGTATATCCATCTTCATGAAGCTTATCATATACCTCTTGGAAAGTATCTGCGTGATAAACGTGCTCATAATGAATAGTTCCCGCAGCAGAACGTCTGTCTAAACGCCTGCGGCCCACCACATACACGCATTTACCAAGAAAAGCATTATTAGAACGAATCACAGATGCGATATTAGTATTATAGTCAAGATTATGGCAAATACAAACCATATCAGTTCTATTAGGGTCAAGGTCAGCACGAATTTCTTCCTGCTGCCACATCTTGAAACGCCTAATAACATTCTCTCGGCCAGAAGGACACTTGTTTTGTCCATAAGAGTATTGAGTAATCATTCTTATTCCTTACCAAATAGTCAGAAGCGAACGGAAAGCAAGCTCATGCTTACTCTCCCCATCTCCAAGATAAGTAGTCTCGAATGGAGTGTGCGGAAATACATTATTCCATTCTTTCAAGAAATTAGCGCCGAAGTCACTATCAAGCTCATGCCACGACATCTTATTAGGGAGAGGAAAACCGATAAACCAATCATCATCACAGTAGCAATTGAGCATACGGATAAAATACTCGTGCTCCTCAGTAAAATCATAGAAAAAAAACCTATCATCTTCAGGATAATCCACAGGCTTCTCTCGCAGAATCAGTTCATGCAGCTCTTCTGGCTCAATCAGAATACCAAAGCCAAACATAGAACCATAATCAATACTCATACTAACTTCCTTTCCTCTTGGTATATTTATATTATACCATAAAAAAAAGAACCCGCAAAAGGTTCTTTTTCTTGAAGCTTTATTGATTTTCTTTTTCTAAATAATCATATAAATCCTCAGCTGTCCGCATATAGCGAATAGTCGGGTCTTTTGCGCCATAACTATAGCCACAATCTAGCGTTCCAAATTTAGTATCATAAACCCACCAATAAATCCATCCGCCATCATCGTTAGTAATAATAGAAAGCAAGTCAATGATGTAATCTATATTAACATAAGTATAGAAGTCATACGGTAAATCAAGCCTTTTATATTTGCGATTTAGTTCTTTTACATCTTGCTCATAATTTTCAACATCTTTCAAGTGCTGAAGAATCTCTAGGAATAATGGTTTAGAAATTTTCAATGTCATACTTATTGTCCAATGCTAATCTTACGCGGATTCTTTTGCTTCTTCTTCTTGCCTTGAAGAAGCCATTTCACATCTTCTTTTGGATGCGTTTCAAGCCACTTATCATACTCTTCTTGAGTAAAGCAAGACACCAGTTCAGGAATACCAGCTTGAATCTCTTTCTTCATATAAGCTCGCTCTTGACGACCACAGCAATCATCAGGAAGTTTTTCACCAGTCATCTTCTCATATAGAAGATTCCAATTATAGCGACTATTCTTGCGGGAATATTGACCAACCTCAGTCGTAAAGCCGCATGAATAACACTTAGAATACCACTTATTGTGCTTCTTGAAGCCATTTACATTATGCTCACCACAGTTAGGACAAGATGCCATTCGCATTTATTATTTCCTCTCTATTGGATTATCGTATAAGTATATTATAGCATAAAAAAAAGAGTCTGTCTATATTATTTTAATTGAAAATTGTTTAACAAATGTTTTATATATTCTTTACTAATATTTTTAAAATCAGTATATGGAATTCTAATTAGAAAAATGTTATTATTTTCACAATATTTATTTTTTATTTCATCTCTTTCTTGTATTTTAGATAAATCATTACGCGAATCTGACTTCCGCACCCTCTAAAATGTTGCTCACCATCGTATTCTATACAAGTATTATAATCTGGTAGGTAAAAATCGAAACGTAATTTATTTCCGTTATAAGATAAACAATCATTAAAAGTATATTCAGTAATGAACATAATATTTAATTCTTCTAAAATATCCTTAATCTTTTGTTCTCCTCTGCTAAGCCCCTTAATACCAAGTGTATTCCCAGAAAGAACTTTAGTTACAGTGCTTACGAATATTTTTTCTGTGTCTAAATTTTTAAATTTATAAATTCTAGAACCAAAATTATCATGCCCCTCATCTCCAAGCAAGATAATTCTATATCCATCAACCTTTTTTATTTTATTTTGTTTCCAAATTCTTGTATGTAGATTTGCTTTTTCACGACTCAGACTTGGTGGATATTTTGTATGTCCAGTACGAATGTCTGATAGATTAGATTCAAAAATTTCTCCATTTTCTACTGATTTTACCTTAATCTTTCTATGATTTTTATCATTAGAACATGCTTCATCTATGTATATAAATTTCTTATTATCATCAACAAAATCTCCTGTTTTAAAATACATAAATGCGTCATTTGGCTTCTTGATCCATGTTAAATTTTTATAATAATCA
>ERZ1034920.1366-NODE-1366-length-15898-cov-8.225147_pt1 | contig 15898 bp, 15 predicted proteins | sample MGYA00520688_ERZ1034920 | MGnify/ENA primary metagenome ERZ1034920 (study PRJEB33766, sample SAMN09781785) | gut metagenome | biome: gut microbiome | host: Homo sapiens | place: Madagascar | study: EMG produced TPA metagenomics assembly of the PRJNA485056 data...
CCTTTAAAAAGTAATCTAAATGATTTATCTTTTAAAGGTCTTTCTTTTAGCGGGGCTGACACAGTACAAAAAACAGCTCAACAACCAGCTAAAAAATCTCCTAAAAAAGATGATAAAATGAAACCACTTCTTTATACAGTTGGCGCTCTTTTGGCGACAGGCTTGGCTTTGAGATTTGCTCCCAGATATAAAGAGGCTGGTAAATACAGTATAAAAGAGTTCCAAGAATTCTCTCAAAAGTATATGGGAATTGCGAAAGACAGCAAAGGTAATCCAACTCAAACATCTATTGGAAAAGAATTGTTAGACCACGTTAAAAAATCTGATTTGACTAACGAAATGGTTAAAATAGACGGTGACACAATTACTTTTCGTAAAAAAACAATTCCTCAATTAATTTGGGACGGTTTAATTTATCCCGTAAAAGTTTTGCCGGCTGATATTTTAAATGGTACAGTTGAGTTAATTGGCAAAATTAAGCCGTTCAAAAATTGGGCTCAAAATACAATGCAAAAACCGATGTTCAAAAACATCAGACAGCGTTCAAAAGTTGATTCGCAAACAAACTCTTTGCGTGGTCTTTTTGAGACTATGAAAGGGCTTGAAGGGAAAACTGATGCAGAAAAATCTGCTGCAATGTTTGAACGTTCTGTAAAAATGTTTGATCCTAAAACCGGTAACTACGATACCAAGCACGAACGTTCTTTAAATAGACTTGTTTCAGGTTTGCCACCTGCAATTTTCCTTGCAAATGATGCTTACAACTTGTCAAGAATGATGGATGATGATAAAAATTCTGCAACTCATGAACAAAAAGTTCGTTTCAAACAGGAAATGGCAAGAATTGGGTTTAACGCATATATTACTCTTGTTACATTAGGTGCTTTAAACAAATATATTAATAACTCCAAAATGGGTATTATGTTAATGACAGCATTGACAACCCTTACAACAGAAGCATTTTCACGTGTAATTAACGGAAAACATATTACTAGATTAACTCCAGAAGAAGCTCGCAAAGAAAATTCTAAAAACAATGCGCCGGAAGCTAATATTAAACCGGATGTATCATTTAAAGCATCCGAAAATAAAGCAAATACTCAAAAAGCAGATAAGGAAAAAGTGCAAAAACCGTTGCTTTCATTCAGCACAATTATGAAAGCAGTTGGTACGATTATTGTTGGAGGTTTTGCAATAAAAGGTGCAAGAAAAATTGATGCGGTTGACGATGCTTGGAAATCATTCTCTGGTTACTTTAAAAACCATTACAATAAATTGACTCAAATTGAAGATTATAAAATTCCTAAAGAAAAATTTGACAATATTACGAAAGTGTTGGAAGAAAACGGATTTACCGCTCTTGCCGAAAAATATAAGAAAGTTGCAGAAACAGCGAAAAATTCTGATGGCTCAATAAGTCTCGGGAAAAAAGATAAAAAAATCAAACCGGCTGTAAACTTTGTACTCGCACCGTTTAAATTCATCTGGAAATATGGAACTTTACCATACAAAATGGTGAATGACGCAGTAGAAATGGTCGTAAAATTATTCTCAAAAAGCGCACCAAAAGCGGCAGCTAAAAAGCCGGATGAACTTTCAGCTCTAGCAAAGAGTGTTGATAATATCAAAGATATGGCAGATAAATATGTTGAAGGTAAAATTACCAAAAAACAATTCCACGATTATGTAACAGATAATACATTGAAAGCTTTCAACGTTGATACAATGTCAAACGTTTCAAACAGCGAACTTTCTAACATTGCAAAAACCGCAGCACTTGCCGCAACTATTTGGTTCTTGATGACAGATAACTACAACATGGTTATGTTGAAATCAAACGGTAACGATGTTGAAGGCGCAAAAACTAAATTCAAAGAAAGATTTGTTCAGGAAGGTTCAAGATTGTTCTACCAAACATTATTGATTGACTTGTTCAACACAACATTGAGCAAGCAATATCACAAATCATTGTTCGGAATGAGCTGGATTACATTGACAAATACAACAATCGGTGAATGGTTGACAAGAAAATCAGTTGGTGTTCCTGTAGGCACACACTCTAGAGATCAACTTCTTGCAATTGAAGAAAAACAAGAAAAAGCAACAGGCTTCACTAAAAAATATTATAACTTTATGAAACGTTTAACTGGTAAGCGCTCAATCAAAACCTACGAAGTCGCACAAAAAAACGAAAAAGTTGCATCATAGGGTAATAAAAACAAGAAGTAATTATAAGCAAAGATGCGTAAAGGCATAGTCTGCATCCGTAAAAATGTAAACTAGATTGAATTCTTAGCTCAATATCATTAGTTTATAAATGTTTGTTCTATGCAATAACTTGTTTTGTTAGTATTTTCTTTATTATTGTTTTGCCAAAAGAAAATACCGACTGCGATTGCAACAACAAGAAGGATTATAAAAAATACTTTTGTCAATATTGCAAAAATTTTCCCAACGATAAATAAAACAATAACTACGCACAGTCCGATTAAAAGTACTGTAAAATCCATTATCTCACCCTGTTTTCTTCACCTTTAATAAGTCGCTGTATATTTGCTCTATGTAACCAAATTATATAAACAGCTCCCAATGCACAGTATCCGATATAAGCAATTGGTGCGTGAAATGCCCACATAATAAATGGAGACAACGCAAGTGCAATAATTGAACCTAAAGAAACATATCTTGAAAAGAAAGTGATTACTGCCCAAATTCCTGCAATAATCAATCCAACTTGCCAATTTAATGCTAAAATAGTTCCAACTCCAGATGCTACAGATTTTCCACCGGTAAATTTAAGGAATATTGATTTACTGTGTCCTAAGATTACGGCAATTGCTGCTAATACCGGTAATAAACCAATTCCTGTAAAAGATTTTGCAAACAAAGATGCCAAAATTACAGGTAAAGCTCCTTTGAAAGCATCTAAAAGCAATGTAATAAAGAACCATTTTTTACCCATTACACGTTTAACGTTAGTAGCGCCGGTTGATCCAGAACCAATTGTTCTGATATCTTGACCTGTAAATGCTCTTACAATAATATATCCAGTCGGAATTGAACCGATAATATATGCACTAATTACAACAGCTAATAATTCTAATATTTTTTCCATAATCTCTCCTTGTTCACAAATTATAACAAGGATATTGTAATAATTCAAGAATATATTATAATGTAAATATAATGAAAAAGATTTTGGTACTTATAATATGTTTTCAAATCCTTGCATTACCGGTGTTTGCAGAATACGATTTTTCTGATGAAGCACAGGCAGAATTTGATAGACAAAAAAATCAATCTATAAACAATGCAACGCCAATTGATTTTACTAAAAAACGAAATCGAACAGAGATTAAAAATAATCAGCTAATACATCAAAATCCACCAACATTGCTGGACGAGATTCAAAATAATACATATACGCAAACTAAAACTCAACCTCTAAACGGGTATATTGTGAATATTCCAGCAGGTACATCTTTTCAGGTTACGTTTGATTCTGGTATAAGTTCTGGTAGTTTAGAAAAAAATGACAGGCTTACTGTGCGTTTAACAAATGATTTGCGATATAACGGTAAGCTTATTGCGCCGGCAGGCAGTCTTGTTTATGGGACTGCAACAGATGCTCAAAATGCTGGTTTTGCCTATGGAAGCGGAGTTATAGAACTCGCATTCAATGAGATTTTGACTCCTGAAGGTTCGCAAATAATGATTTCTACAGAGAAAGTCTATCTTAAATCAAAAAGTGAGCGAGCAAAGAAAATGACTAGAGATGTAGTTGTTGGGGCACTTGGCAGTATGCTAGTTGGAGCTGCTCTTACTGCTCTTGGGGGAGGAAGTGATGACTGGGGTAGAAATATGCTTATTTTCGGAGGATTAGGAGCTGCCGGCGGTGGACTGAGAGGATCAATGCAGCATGGTGAAGAAGTTCAAATTCCGGATGGAACTACAATAGAATTAAAATTATCAGAACCATTAAATGCGACGACATTGTAATGTTAAAAATGTTGTTTGGGTTAATATAATAAAATTTTTTTATCCAACGAACTATGCTTCTATGTATTTTTACACCTAATCTTCTTTTCTCAATCTTGCTAAAACCCTAAAAATATGCTATATTGTTCTTATAAATATATTGCAATGGGTGGAAAGATGAAATTAAATAAAAGATTAGTAACTTTAGGATTAATTATACTTGTATTGTCAATAGCAATAAAATTCGTATGGGCAGGATTAAGACAAATTAAAGTTGACGATTTTCATCCGTCTGCAGTTATTTTTCTAATTGATTCATCTGCTTCAAACCAAAAACAGTTGCCGGAACAGAAAAAAACATTGCGACAAATCTGTAATTTGCTTGACCCTGAGGACCAGATTAAGATTTTGAGAGTTTCTGAAGATGCTTATTTAATTTATGAAGGTAGTCCTATGAATGGGAGTACAATTACAAAATCAATGGATGCTTTTACAAAATACGAGCAAAAAGATTATGGAACGGCATATGGAGTAGGAATTAAGAAAGCTTTTTCTCACGCTTTGACAATGAAAAAAGAAGGCTATGTGCCTGCAATTGTTGTGATTGGCGATCTTGAAAATGAAGGAGCTATAGAAAAACAAATCAACTGGAATACATTACCAAGCAATGTTCAGAATGTAAAAAAATATGCACCGGATATTTCTATGATGTTTTTGGATGCACATCCTGCCAAGCTTGATTTGGTAAAGGAAAAATTGACTCCGGTTTTAGGTGAAAATCATTTGATTGTTGCACCTAAAGAAAATATTGACAAGTCTATAAGAAAATTTCTTCACGCAATCGGAAGATAGAATTTGAGAGGATAATTAATGACTATAGTAATAACAACTTCACAAGGCGAAAAAGTTTTTAATAAAGATGTAATAACTGCCGGAACAAATCCTAATTGCGATGTTATTTTGAATACCGGCTACGATGTTTTGTTGACGATGGAATACAAAATTGCAGAAAACAAATGTTCTATTATCAATACTTTCAAAAATGATAAGGTTTTGTTTAAAGGTCAACCTATCAAAAGAGTTGACGTGACTAACATTTGCAAGATTATGTTTGGCGATTCAGAAGAATTTTTGGCTGTAAAAGTTATTGCTGATGCTTCGTCATCTAAACCGGTAAAAACGATTACTTCTATTGGTAAAGAGGATTTGACAGAAGAAGATATTAAAGGCTTGTACGGCAAAGATGTCAATGCTGTGACTAAGGTTAAATTAGAAAAACAAAAAGAAGATTTAGAGGACGCTCGTGTTGCAATTATTAAGCAAGTTGCTTTCCACATAAATGATTTAAAACAAAAATTGTCAACTAATTCCAAAACAAGTATTTTCTTACACATTGCAATGTTTTTTAGTTCAATGATTTGTGCTTTTGGGGTATCAAATTACCTTATGGGACTTGAAATAAAAGAATCTGCAAATTTTTTACATCTCCCGACAAATATAAAAGTTTGGGGAATGTATACAGTATTGATTTATGGAATTTGTTTGTTATTGAAGCAAGGAATATATTTGTACTTGCAAAGTAATATTCAAAAAGAAATGTCAAAATCTGCTAAACTCGGTCAAAGTTTCATGTTGATTTTTTCATTGATTTTTGTGCTTGGTATTTATGTTGTAAACCTTGTTTATTATATGAATTTAAATGATTTTATGACATTTGCAATTTTTATTTCATTCTTCTTTTCTGGTATTATGGCAGTTCTTGCAATTTCTTGCGGATATTTCAAATGTAATGGTACTGAATGGACTATGACGCTTGATAAATATGAGTATAGAGAGGATTTTGAAGGGGTAATTAAATCTTATAGGCAATGGATTGAAAGATATATAAATAGTTTAAGCAACTCTAAATTGCAGTACATTAAGGATAAAATGTTCAACCTTCAATTAAAATCTGTTGGAGAGACAATTGTAGGAATTTTAACAGCACCATTTTTGGCTTATGGTGTTTCAAATACTTTGGCAATGTGTTTCCCGGAAGCTGCTGGCTGGGTAAGGATTTCAGGTTTGAGAATAAGCCCTGTATTCCTAACTCTTGCTACATTTATGATTATTTTTGCGTTCTTTTCTTTTGTAAACGCATTTTTCTGTACAAAGAAAGTTCAAGGTTCGCAAGTTATTAAACAGGATGGTTTTTCTGACTATCAACATCATGGTGTTACAATTTATGGGCTTGAAGGTGTTCGTCGGTTAAATTCAGAAAAAAATCGCTCGCTTGCTATCGGTTGTGCAATTATTTTTATAGAATTTGCAATGAACGTTTCATATTTCATGACGGAAATCGGCGGAGATATGCAAGGTATTTTCTTGAGTTTGGTTGCAGCGTTAGTGCCAACGGCATTGTTGATTGCTGAAACGTTAATGTTAAGCCAGACTAAATTTGATATTTATGCGTGCGATGAATTGCTTTCAAAAGTAGATAAAGACTAATTATGGATATATTGAAAGTTTTAGTAATAATTGCATTTATTATCGTAACTATTTGTACGGTTAAATTGCACCCATCAATACATCAGCCTATGATTATTGAAGATGCTGATTTTAAGCTGACAAGAATTAGTGATACGCTTACACCTGATAGTGTTACGACAACGACTGCTACAGTAGAACCGCAAAATATTCAAACTACTGTTCAAAATCAAAACTTTCAGAATATACAACAGACGGTAAGTACGGAGACTCAACCGGTTTCTACTCAGAATATCCAAACTCAAAACAATCAAGTCAGGTATATTCAGCCGGAAGATGTTGCGCCTCATAGTTCTAAAATAAAAAATGTTAGACCTAAAACGCAACAAACTTCCAATCGGAATAATGATGATGAAATGTCTGATTTGGAAATGGTTAACCAAATTTTGAAGGGAATTCAAGAGCAACAGCAAGCAACTCGTCCAACGCCTTCTCCAAAAGTTAATCAAAATCATCAAACAACTTCTACACCAAAGCAAAGTAGTAATTTTAAAAATCCATATATGACCGAGCAGGAAGAAATTATTGCTTGGAATAAGTGGCGAAGCAATCTTCAAAACCAAATTATGAATGATTCAGATATTGATTACGCCCCACTTGGTACAATGTTTATGTTTACATTTGTTGTTGATAAATATGGCAATGTTTCTAATATCAAGGTTGAATGTTCTAATCCAAACTATATGAATGTCGCAAGAAATAATGTGAAACCTGCAATTGCAAGATTACAGAAAAAGTCGATATTAAACTTCCCTCGTGGAACACAAAGAACTTCAACAGTTGTAACGGGTGTGTTCTTAATTGGGACACAAAACAGATATTCAACACCTAACGATTATTCAGATTACGAAAGGGTAAAATACTAATGAATACAACTAAAATACTAACAATAACAATAGTTTCACTCGTAATCCTTGGAATTTGTACAACGGTTATCGCTGTCGTAAAACCGCATATGCACAAAACTATTATGCTGGAACAAATCATCTATAAAAGGGCAAAATAATGTTTAAAATATTTTGTGTAATTTTACTGATTGTTTTAGAAACTCCGTTCTATTTTAAAATGCGTCAGGCAAAATGTGATATTATCAGACAAACGGCAATTACGGTGATTATGATACTAATTGCGTTATTCGTTGCTGGAATTTATTCATTAAGTATGTTTATGCTAAGATAATTTTGTTATGTATATATGTAAAGAATGCAAAGCTGAATATAAAGAAAAAGTTGAATATTGTGACTGTGGAAATAATACATTCGACTATATTGAAGATGAGCAGGTCGCTCAATCACTTAAAGCTACTAAATCTAGACGAACACTGACTCTTGAACAAAAAGCCGAACTCGTTTCAAGATGCTTTTTCGCCATTTGTATAATTTTATCAATAATCGTATGGGCAATTCCGATAGGCAAAACTCCTGCTAAAAAATCATCAACAACTCAACAAAAGCCTGTTTCTACTTCAACACCAATTCCAAATATTGATAAAATTTGGAATGATACACCGATTTACCAGCCAAAATCAAGGCATAGACAAGAACAGGTTCAACAGCAAAATCCGCTTGATAAATTAAGACAAGAAGTTCCATTGACATTCTCCCCTGTAGAAAAGAAAAAGATTTCTCAAGCAGAGGTTCAAAAAAAAAATAATGAGCTTGTAAAGCCGAAAACTCAATCACGAAAAACAAAGCAGGTTCAAAATACTAAACCGGTTCAGTCGTCAGCAAAGTCAACTCAACCTAAACCGGTTCAAGCAGCAAAAACATCTGTACAACAGCCGAAAAAGTTGAATGAAGCACCTCTTTATAAAGAACCGAAAAAAATGACTTATAATCCAAATAGCGCGGAAATGTTGCGATATAAAAATAATCTTCGCTCTGCGTTGTTTACTCATTTTGCTGTTGGAAGTATTTCTGGTTCAGGAGAGTGTTCTGTACAGTTTGCAGTCGACAAAACAGGAAAGTTGATTAATCGAAAATTTTCTCAAGAATCTTCAAATAAAGCATTAAATGACGCTGTTTATTATATGTTAATGAGTGTTCCGAAATTCACAGCGCCACCGGCAGAGTATAATGCTCAAACAATCAGAATGCATTTTAAAATTGATAACGGAAATTACGAAATTTCAATATATTAATTTGCAATAGCAGCAATTATCGCCATTCTGAAAAGGCAGAAAATCTAGTGTCCAGCGTAGATTTTCGTCTTATTCAGAATTTTACAATGTTGATTTAATAACAATACTTTAATCAAAAATCTTCTTCTTTTTTACCAAAACCTGCTTAATATTACGAAATGTAAAAATGAATTTAAAATAGCCTCAAACCCAGTTATAATGCCTCTATGCTATGCTATGCTATGCTATGTGGGGTGCTGTGTCAATAATTTCAGCTTTTATGCTTTTATAAAAGAGTAAGGGAAATCAATTTTCAAAAAGTAAGAAAAAATCATAGGAGAAATATTATTATGGTAAATGGAACAAAAATTATGTCTGGAGTTAACCGTGAGGCACTTATTAAATACGCTAACACACCAGAACTATTTAGTGTAGCACCTGGAAAATATTTACTAAAGGCAAAATCTATAACTCCTGAAGTAGATGCGTATGTTAAAGGAGCATCAAATTCAATAAAAGTTGATGGGGCACTAGAAGAAATATCTCCAAAACTAGCCAAAAAACCTCCATTATGGAAGCTTGTTATAGGAAAGATCTTTGGTTAATAAAATATTACATAAAAATATGGAGAGGAATATGACCTCCTCTCCATTTTTTATTATAATTTTTATAAATCCTTAATCACTTCAAGCACCAATGACTTAAATTTTGCTTTAGCTTTATTGGCAGAATCTATTACTTCTTCATGAGAAAGTTTTCCGCTTGTTTCTGAACTTGCGGCATTTGTTATACAGCTTATACCTAAAACATCTAGTCCGCAGTAGTTAGCAACAATCGCTTCCGGAACAGTAGACATTCCGACAGCATCTCCGCCGAGACGTCTAATCATCTTTATTTCTGCCGGAGTTTCATAACTTGGTCCAGAATTTGCCCAATAAACACCTTCTTGCAAAGTAATTCCTAAATCTAATGCACATTTTTCTGCCAGTTTTATTAAATGTTTTTTGTAAACTTCTGTCATATCAGGGAATCTTTCGCCTAAAGTGTTGTCATTAGGGCCAATAAGAGGGTTTGAGCCCATGTGATTGATATGATCTGTAATAAGCATTAAGTCTGCAGGTTTGTAGCTTTCATTTACTGCACCTGCTGCATTAGTTAGAATAAGAGTTTTGACTCCCAATGCTTTTAAAACTTTTACGGGATATGTAATTTCTTGCATAGAATGTCCTTCGTAAAAGTGATTTCTACCTTGCATCATTACAACATTTTTGCCATTAATTTTGGCAAAAACAAGTCTGCCTTTGTGACCTTGTACCGTAGAGGTAATAAAATTTGGAATATCTTTATAAGATACTGCTATATCGCAGTACTCATCAGCTAATTCGCCAAGTCCTGATCCTAATATAATTCCAATTTCCGGTTGAAAATTGTTTGTTTTTTCATTAATAAATGCAATACTATTTTCCATTTTTACCCCTAAAATATTTTTATACACACAAAAAGGCACAAGCCTATAAAACTTGTGCCTTAAAGAAATTTTTTAACCTACTAATCTATCTTCATCTGCTTCAGCAGCTTTTACCATAATAGCGTGTTCAACAGGATTTTCTTTTTTGTAAGTAGTGTCAAAGTTTTCTTCAAAATTAAAATCATCATGAGCTTTTTTAGCCTGATTTTCATCAACAAGTTTTTTTGCAAGTTCAGCAATTTCATATACCAACTTGTATCTGTTATCAGTGTTATCGTTTAAGTCCCACGCAATTTTAATTATTTGATCCATCATAAGTTAATAAACCTCACTTTTATTTTATATATTTATAGTATAATACAAAAACTTTTTTGGCAAGTGGCAAAAAATCATGAGTTGGTGTATAATTGCGGTATGAAAATTTTTAGTGGAATGCATAAATACGTTTGGCTTGAATTTGCAATATGGTTTTTAATCCTTTGTGTTTGCATTTCCGGAGTGCGTATTCACAATTATCGCAAGGAAAAAGCTCTTGTTACATATCAAATCTTTATGCCGGATGTTGACGGTCTTGTTGTCGGATCGCCTGTAAAATTTATGGGAGTTCAGGTCGGTTTTATCGAAAAAATTAAAATTGTTCGTGAAGAAGTTTACGTAAAATTTGTTATAACTGATAAAAGTGTTACACTTCCAAAAGGTTCTGTTGCGACTGTTGAGTTTAACGGAATGGGTGGTTCAAAGTCTTTAGAGGTTTATGCCCCGACAGAAGAGAGTCTTGCTGAAAAAAAACTCCTCGTTGTACAAAACCCAACAAGGCTTAATGATGCTTTGGGATTGTTGAGTGAAATGTTTGATAAAATTGATTCGATTACTACCAGAACGTCATTCTTTGCGAAAGAAACCGGCATGGACAATATGGAAAGTGGAATAAAGCTTGATGAAATGCAGACCAATATGAATGTTTTTGATAAAATAATAAAAAAAGTTTCGGATATTAAGAATGAAGGAGTTGAAAATGAACAAAGCGAAAGTCAGGATAATCAGTAACCCGGTAGTACTTCTAAACTTGTGTACAATGCGTGACAAAGATACTGATAGTCAAGGTGTCAGAATTGCAACAAGAAAAATTACAAGATGCCTTTTATATGAGGCTTCAAAAAATTTGCCGCTTGTTGATAAAGAAGTTACAACTCCACTGACAACTTTCACAGCCAAGACTGTTGATCCGAATATTAACCTTATAATTTCACCAATTTTGCGTGCAGGGCTTATCTTTACGGATGAAGCGATTGATATTTTACCACAGGCATGTATCAGACATATTGGGATGTACAGAGATGAAAAGACTTTGAAACCTGTTTGGTATTACAATAAAGTACCTATGGAAGCTCCTAATCCGGAAAACTTTTATGTATATATTACAGATCCAATGCTTGCAACCGGAAATTCATTGATTGAAGCTATAAAATTATATGCAGATAAGGGAATTCCAATTGATAATATCAAAGTTATTTGTATAATTGCTGCTCCTCAGGGTATTGAAAATATTCAAAAGCATTATCCGGATATTGAAATAATAACAGCAGCAGTTGATGATCACCTGAATGAAAAAGGGTATATTGTTCCTGGTATGGGTGATGCAGGAGATAGAATTTTTAATACATAAGTTTTTATGGGGTAAAAATTGCCTCTTTTGAGATGAAATGGAATTCAAAATGAATAAATTTGGATTTTTTAATGAAAGATTTATTTTAATCTCGCCCCTTGAGGGAGAGAAGAAATTTCTTGGTGAATTGAATGAGCTTAGTAATAAAGGTAGGTTGGGCATACTTGCCCAACGTGAAACGGGTTTTGAACCCTCTCCCGCATTCGTAATGCTCACAGGAGTTCGCAAACGACTGCTCCCTCTCACAAAGAGAGAGGGCTGTGACTCCGTAATCAGCAATAACTTTTCCGATACGGTCTTTTCACGTAAATGCACGGCGTTTACCCTTGCCGAAGTTCTCATAACTCTTGGAATTATCGGGATTGTTTCTGCTTTAACTATGCCAAGTTTAATTAATAGTTTTAGAGCAAAACAACTTGAAAATCAGTTTAAAAAAGTAGATTCAAACTTGCAACAAGCTATTCAAAAAACTGTTACGGAAATGGGGTATGATAAAATTACTGATTTTAATAGTGGTGGTAGTGATTACTTTGTAACTGATACACACAAATATATTTCAGAATTTACAGAAATTTTTCTAAAACAATTTCCAGAAGTAAAAGAATATAATTGTATGTTGTATTATTATAAAAATTTGCCTTGTAAAACTTTAACGGGAGAAAATGAAGGGAATTTTACTGCCTGTTGTTCTCCGTATGCAAAAACATATATACTTCCAAATGGCTTTTTATTTCAAGAGCCAAGTGCTTTTGCTGGTGAAATATCTATCTATTTTGATATAAATGGCCCGTACAAAGGTCCAAATCGAACCGGTCATGATAGGTTTACATATTCGTCCAAAGCTTATAATAATACAGCTGATACCGGGCTATACGATATGTGTAATCCTAATATTCAGAATTCATGGAAACAATCCGGTTGTTACAGGTATGCAACCAGAAATATAAACCCGCTTGATAGTTCAAAGCCTTATTGGGATATTTTGTTCAAAGATGCAAAATATTGGAAAAATAGTTCAAACTAAATATCAAATAATTTATGCAATCTTGTAACTATATCTTCTTCGTCAAGATCTTGTGTGATTTTGTTCAAATCTATTGCCATTTGATAATAATTAGCAGAATCATTGATAAATCCCATTGCTTGAGATGCTCTACCGGCATTGAAATATGCAAGTGTGTAGTTTGGATTTAATTCGATTGCTGTTTCAAAGTATTCAAGCGCTTCTTCAGCATCACCCAAACCATCAAGATATAAAATTCCTAGATTGTTTTGTGCATATTCGTTTTCTGGGTTTAAATCAATTGCTTTGTGGAAAGAAACAAGCGCTTCTTCTAAATAATCTTTTTCCCACAATGCAATTCCTGCTTTTGAATATGCTCTGTAATCCTCAGGATTAATCATAATTGCGTCGCAATATGCTCTGATTGCGTTATCCAAATCATAATTTGCCATATGTACATCCCCAAGTGATAAATACAGACTGTAATTATTTGGATCTAAAATTATACCAGCTTGGTACGTTGAAACTGCAGCTTCAATATTTCCTTTTATTTGTGCATAAATTGTACCTAATGCTTCACAAACAATTGAAGTCCATTCTTTATCAGGATTGATTGAAATTGCTTTTTGGTAATGTTCAATTGCTTCATCATACAATTGTGCTTTTGAATAAGCATAAGCCAAAGAATTGTTGTAGAATGGATTTTCGTTGTCTCTTTCTAGTGCAAGCTTAAATGCACTAATAGAGTTGATTTTATCTTCTTTTTTTAGATAAAGATGCCCTAGTTCGTAATAAATTTGAGGAGTATCAATATCAAATTCTAAAAGCCTTTCGTAGCAATCAATTGTCTCATCTGTATTCTCCGGAAAATATGTTTGCAATACTGTTGCAAGCTTAACTAAAACTTCTCTGTTAAGAGGATTTGCTTCTAAAACTTTTTTATAGCAATCTACGCATAATTCTGTTTCTTTATTTTTAAGCGCCAAATCCCCCATTCTGTCATAAAAAATTTCACCATGATTAGTAGATGTGATAGCTTGTTTATAAATATTTTCTGCGGTTGGATAAAGCTTGAATTTTTCTAAGAATTTTCCAACTGTGTTATATGTAAATACAGAAAAATCATCTGACATGTTCTTATAGAACATTTTCATGGAAGGTCTATCCCAAGCCAGCATTAAACTTCCTGATAAGAAGTAATATAAGAAGCTTATATAATCTCCGACATTTCCGTTTTTAGAATTTATTTTCTGCAAAATAGACTGAGATAGAATTAGTCTAGGACGTGCCGAATTTAGAGTGTCCATTTTAATAGCGGATTTGAATTCTTTTTCTGCTGATTTGAAATCATTTGCCATTTTCATGAAAAATCCGGTATATAAGTGTGCATTGATGTTCTTTGGGGCTAGAGAAATAGCGGTTTTACATTGTTCAATTGCAGTATCTAGACTAATTTGTCCTTGCTCCCACATTAAAGTTGCAAGGCGATAGTATGCTTCCGGCATAGTCGGATCATATTTTACTGCATCTATGTAATATTCTATTGCGTCCTGTAAGTCAGTATTTTGCTGGCGAATAAGATATTTTTCGTGTGCTATTCTGGCTTTTTCAAGTGATTCTTTAGCTTTATCTGAGTTTGCCGTTTTTATCGGCTGTAATAACATTTGTTCTGACATCAATGAGCTCCAATAAGATGTGTGTCTATTTTATATTTCTTCTAACGATATAAATAATTCTAATCTTTAGTAAAAAGAAATAATATCATCCATGTGGAGGAGAAAATGTTTTTTTGTATTATAATTGTCTTGTAAAGATTAGGAATGTGGAATAATGAATTATCTCAATAATAAATACGATATAATTGTAGTAGGTGCTGGGCATGCCGGCTGTGAAGCAGCTATTGCGTGTGCTAAACTCGGTGCAAAAGTTTTACTTGCAACATTAAATGTTGAACATATTGCGCTTATGCCTTGTAATCCTGCCGTTGGAGGTCCTGCGAAATCAACTCTTGTAAGAGAGATAGATGCTCTTGGTGGAGTTATGGGGGAAGTTGCTGATGCAACTTATATTCAGATGAAGATGTTAAATTCGTCTAAGGGGCCTGCGGTTAGAGCATTACGTGCGCAATCAGACAAGCGTCAATATATGGACTATATGCGCAATATTATTGAGAATAACGAAAATATTTATGTAAGACAGGCTTGTATTACCGATTTGTTGGTTGAAAATGGTAGAATTATAGGTGCTGTTGATGAATTTGGAATTGAATATTCTGCTGGTGCTGTTGTTTTGACAACCGGAACTTCTCTAAACGGTAGAATTTTTGTTGGCTTACGGTCATATAGTGCCGGTAGGCTTGGCGAAAAAGCAGCTTATGGCTTGTCAGAATCATTAATCAAGCATGGAATTAACATCAAAAAATTGAAAACTGGTACTCCACCTCGTGTAGATAAACGAACTATTGATTATTCAAAGATGGACTTGCAGCCAGGGGATGAAACTCTTCACTTTTATTCTTTTAGACCGAATAGACCTGTTCGTCCGCAATATCCTTGCTATTTGACAAGAACTAATGAAGAAACTCATAAGATTATTCGTGGAAATTTGGATAAATCTCCAATGTTTCAAGGACTAATTCACGGTGTTGGACCTCGCTATTGCCCGTCTATTGAGGATAAAGTTGTTAGATTTAGTGAAAATCCTTCACACCACATATTTATTGAACCGGAAGGATTGGGAACTTATGAAGTTTATATTCAAGGATTTTCAAGTAGCTTGCCTGCTGATGTTCAGGTTAAGATGCTTAGAACTCTTCCCGGACTTGAGCAGGCACATGTTATAAAACCTGCTTATGCTGTTGAATATGATTATGTTCCGGCTGTTCAAACTACTCATTCTTTGATGTCTAAAAAAATCAAAGGCTTGTTTTTTGGCGGTCAAATTAATGGTACAAGTGGGTATGAGGAAGCTGCCGCACAAGGTTTAATCGCAGGTATTAATGCATATAACTATTTGAACAATTCTGAATTACTAGAACTTTCTAGAAGTTCTTCGTATATTGGAACTTTGATTGACGATTTGGTTACAAAAGATATTCAAGATCCTTACAGAATGCTAACTTCTCGATCAGAATATCGT
>ERZ1034920.1375-NODE-1375-length-15814-cov-20.104004_pt1 | contig 15814 bp, 13 predicted proteins | sample MGYA00520688_ERZ1034920 | MGnify/ENA primary metagenome ERZ1034920 (study PRJEB33766, sample SAMN09781785) | gut metagenome | biome: gut microbiome | host: Homo sapiens | place: Madagascar | study: EMG produced TPA metagenomics assembly of the PRJNA485056 data...
GGATAGGGGGCTGGGGATTTGGGAGTGGGGACTCGGGAATTGTGGCTCATGAGGGGGATGCGGCGTATAATGATGGTAGGCAGTAGAAATCCGGTGCGAAAAGTTTCTGTGAAGCATATGGGGCGGGAACCCTGCCGTTTCACAGGGAACTCCTTCTCCGTGGATATGGCCGCCATAGGCGACAAGCTGCAGGGGGCCAAGGTCATCCATAACCACCCGGACAACAAAGAGTATTACGGCGACTGTTTCAGTATGAATGATTTTTGTACATCTTTCGAATGTCATTGGATGGGCCCGCGGAATACGATATGAGGAGGAAAATCATGGAAGAAGAAAAGCGTAAACTTGACCCTCTCGGAGCTATCCCCGTAATATGCAAATGGTGCCACTCATGCGTATACAGAAATGGACCATCTCCTTGAGCAGATGACCCCGACAAGAATAATTGTTTGCAATATCCATTTAATGAAGAAGATATAGATTTCGGAAAGCCGGATGAGGTAGAGCGTGGCGAGAAGTGCCCGCACTATAAACGGGACCTCGGAGTGAAGCGGGATGAAAGCAATAGGTGAGCTATGGAAACGATTATCAAGACCATACCGGTCAATGACGGCAGATTATACGCGGTTTGCAATTCCAATCGGTATCTTCTGGCAAAGTGCGAGATGAAAATCGTTGTTATGTAAAAATAAGATGGCAGCTTACAAAGAGGCACCCGAGAGAGCGCCCTTTTTGAGTGCAGAAAAAGCCGCCTATATGGTGTCCGGCGGAAAACGGATAGCGGTAAGCGGACAGCACTCTGTACTGTCCCACTTTCTCACTGTCTAACCATTCCCCATTCCCCAGTCCCCAGGCTCCAGCCCACCAGCCCACTAATAAACATTTATTACAACGCACATTTTACAAACGGGGAAAGTATTGTATAATAATAAAAATTAAGTTTTGACGATATGGGAAATTGTCAAAAGAGAGAGGATGATGTATATGTCTCAAACTGTATGGTCTCTGGTGCCGCCAATTGTCACGATTATTCTGGCACTGGCCACCAAGGAAGTGTACATGTCTCTTGCTATTGGTATCTTTATCGGTGCCTTTATGTTTGCAGGATTCAGTGTACTGGGTGCTATCGATACCATGTTCCACATTATGTCGGACAAGGTAGGCAGCAATGTGTATATTCTTGTGTTCCTGGTTCTTCTGGGGATCATGGTGGCAGCCATCCAGAAATCCGGCGCTTCCCAGGCCTATGGGGATTATGCGGCCCGCAATATTAAAGGGAAGAAGAGTGCCCTCTTCGTTACCATGGCTCTTGGTATTTTGATTTTCATTGATGATTATTTCAACTGCCTCACTGTAGGTACGGTTATGCGTCCTGTAACGGACCGGTTCAAAATTACCCGTGCGAAACTGGCTTACATTATCGATGCCACCGCAGCACCGGTATGTATCATCGCTCCGGTATCCAGCTGGGCGGCAGCGGTTACTTCTTCTCTTCCTGAAGACAGTGCCATCGACGGTTTTGCTCTTTTCCTGGAAACCATCCCGCTGAATCTCTATGCCTGGCTTACTATTATTTTCATGATTATCCTCATCGCTTCCGGCCATGATTTTTCCCGTATGGCCAAGTATGAAAAGCAGAGCGGCGGCACCCTGGTGATTCCGGCGGAGTATGCGGACGATGAAAGCACGGCACCTGTTGGAAATGGGAAAATCATCGACCTGGTTCTTCCGCTGGTAGTCCTGATTGGCGGGTGTGTATTCGGTATGCTTTACACCGGCGGCATTCTGGAGGGAAAGGGCGTGGCAGAGGCCTTTGCCAACTGCGAGTCTGCCAGAGGCCTTGTGATTGGTTCCTTCATTGCCCTTGTATTTACCTTTATCCTTTATATTCCCCGTAAGGTTTTAAGCTTCAGTGCATTCTGCAGCTGCTTCGTGGAAGGCTTCAAGCAGATGACCTCCGCCATTATGATCCTGTCCCTGGCATGGACACTGTCCGGCATTGTAGGTAAGGAATACCTCAATATCGGCGGCTATGTGGGAAGCGTGGTATCCGACAATGCCACCATTGCCATCCTGCTGCCGGCTCTCTTCTTCCTGGTAGCCATCGGCCTGGCATTCGCCACCGGCACCTCCTGGGGCACCTTCGGTATCCTCATTCCTATCGTACTGGCTATTGTGTCCAATGATACCCATCTCATGATTATGACTGTGGCAGCCGTCCTGGCCGGTTCTGTAGGCGGCGACCATGTATCCCCGATTTCCGATACCACCATCCTGGCTTCGGCGGGGGCCCAGTGCCACCATATCGACCATGTGTCCACCCAGATTCCCTATGTGCTCGTAGTGGCTGTCAGCTGTGTAGCAGGCTACCTGGTAGATGGCATTACCGGAAATGGCATCCTGGGCGATGCGGCAGGCCTGGTATGTATGCTCATTATCATGGGCTATTTCCTGAAATTCAAATCCCATAAGACCGCCGACTGACAGGCAGTAAAAAAGCGCATCGTTGATGTCTTTATCAATGATGCGTTTTTTGTATGGAATAGGTGGTGAAATTTTATGGTTGAAAAGAATTCCTGAAGTCTGACGTCTGATTTCTAACGTCTAATCCATGCCCGTATCCTCCGCCCTCCGGCGCCCCCTTCTAGAGGAAGGGGGCTAATGCTCTCCGTCAAGCAGCACCTTTGACAGAAGAGGTAAGAACGTAACGCAGGCTCCTTCCCCAGGAAGGAGCTGGGCGAATCCCTGAGGATAGGTCCGAATAATGCTCTTTGCACCTATGTGCCACATCAGGCCCTTTCAGGGCCTCGGCCTTTCTTCGAAAGGCCTGCTATCATCCGGCGCCTACGGCGCCACCTTCTTCCAGAGGAAGAAGGTTTTGGCACTTCGTTGTGCAGCACTGGCGACACAAAAGTAAATCTCGTAACGCTGACTTTATACTCATCGCCGCAGGCGATACCACACCCTCTGAACCCTTTGAACCCTTTGAACCTTCTGAACCCTCAGAACCCTTATATTCTATTTTTTATCTTATATATAAGGCTTACCAGGGTGAGAATGGCAACGAAGGCGGTGATGGTCATGGACCAGGCTACGCCTATGTGCATGTAGCCTTCGAAGGAAAAGTCCCAGGAGAAGTACATGATGGTGATGATGGCGGCAGCAATGCAGCCGATGGCCAGCATAGTGGGCTTTTCTCGGTAGGTGATAAGGAAGAAGATGCCGGCGAGATACCCGGCGGCTCCGGCAGCTGCCAGCAGGTCATCGTGGTAGAGGACAAGGGAAACGATGGAAAGAATGAATGCGTATTTCATAGATGCTCCTTTATTTCACAAGGCTTTGGAAATCGCTGTCGCCGTGAAGCCACTGGAAGTGGTCCTGGACGGCGGCCTGGGGTTTCACGTTCTTCGGGTCCAGTTCGATGGCTTTCTTCAGATATTTCAAAGCATTAGGCTTATCCCGCTTGTCGGCATAGCAGGTGGCGATGCCGTACCAGGACCAGGTATTTTGCGGGTCTTTGTCCAGTACCTTCTGGAAATAACGGATGGATTCGTCATAATGCTTTCCCAGTTTCTGGGCCATGGCCATGTCAAAAAAGGCCTGCACGTAGTTTGGATTGATGGAAAGGGATTGGTTAATGGTTTTAATCCCTTCCTCCGGCGATACGTCGAAGGCCTGGATAATACCCTTGAGGGACAGGGCTTTGTAGTTTTTGCTGTCCTTTTCCAAAGCCTGATTGGCCAGCTCCAGTGCGGAGAGGTGGTTTCCTTTTCCGTAAGCGGTGACGGCTTTGACATACAGGTCTTCTGACTCTTTGGAAATGGTATGGATTTGAGGGGCAGAGGAAGCGGCCGGCGCAGGCTGGGAATCACTTTGATTTGAATTTCCGCATCCGGCGGTTCCCAGAATGGCAGCCAGCAGGGCGGCAGCAATGATGTATTTCATAGCAGCTCCTTTGATTCTCCGTGGAAAAAGGCGGGGAATCCAGTATAATAAAGGGGAATCAGTTTTGCATTCTATTATAGCAGAAAAAGAAGGAGGATTATCATGAGTTCGTTTGCATTCATTACGGGAGCCACCAGCGGCATCGGCCTGGCTTCTGCCAAAGCGCTGGCAGGGAAGGGCTATGGCCTGGTGCTGGCTGCCAGAAATGAAGAAAAGCTGGCAGCGGTGAAAAAGGAAATCGAAGAGGAAATGGGGGTGCCTGTCATCTGCTACAAGCTGGATGTCAGAAATCCCGACGAAATCCGGACGGTGGCAGACCGCTGCCTTCGGGAAGCAGGGACGCCCCGCATTCTTCTGAACGATGCCGGCCTGGCCAGAGGGCTGGAACCCTATGGGGAAACGAAGGAGGAGGATATCCTCCAGATGATTGATACCAATATCAAGGGGCTCTTCCTTGTGACCTGGGCATTCCTTCCCGCCATGCTGGAAAAGAATGAAGGCCATATCATCAACCTGGGCTCCACGGCAGGCCTCTATGCCTATGCAGGGGCTGCGGTATACTGTGCCACCAAGGCGGCGGTGAAGACATTTAGCGACGGCATCCGTATCGACGTGATTGACAGCGACATCAAGGTCACCACCATCCAGCCGGGCATTGTTGAGACCCCTTTCAGCGAAGTCCGTTTCCATGGCGATAAGGAAAGGGCCGCCAAGGTGTATGAAGGGGTGGATGCCCTGCAGGCCGAAGACATTGCCAATATCATTGCCTTCGCCGTAGACCAGCCCAAACGGGTGCAGATCAGCGACATCGTCATCATGGCCAACCAGCAGGCCACCGGCTTCATGGTGAGTAAGAGGAAATAGTTTCCTGTCGGTATGAACAGCGATGGCGTCATGTCGGGCAGGAAACTTTATGTGAATAGTTTCCTACTTTGATGGATGGCAATAGTGTCAAGTCGAGTAGGAAACTTTATGGGAATAGTTTCCTGTTTCGATGAATTGCAATAGTGTCAAGTCGAGTAGGAAACTATTTGCGAATAGTTTCCTGTTTCGATGAATAGCAATAGCGTCAAGTCGAGTAGGAAACTTTTTACTAACAGTTTCCTGTCTCGATGGACCGCATTGGCGTCATGCCGGGCAGGAAACTTTATGCGAATAGTTTCCTGTCGCGATGGACAACAAATGTGTCACGTCGGGTATGAAACACAGGAGTGCCACGTCGGGTAGGAAACTATTTGCCAGCAGTTTTCCTGCCGCCATGGACAGTAATGGAGCCACGCCGGGTAGGAAACTATTCGCCAGCAGCTTCCTGCCCCCATGAACAGCAATGGGGCCATGCCGAGTAGGAAACTATTCGCCAACAGTTTCCTGCCGCTATGGATAGCAATGGCACCATGCCGAGTAGGAAACTTTACGCCAGCAGTTTCCTGCCGCCATGGGCAGCAATGGAGCCAAGTCGAGTAGGAAACTTTCCGCGAAGCGGATTTCCTAAAAAAGTATTTGCTTTTTCATTTCCACTCTTGTATAATAAATGAGCTTGTTATTTTACAAGTAACTTCCTGGCCCGCAGAAAGTGTGGGACATAGGTCCGAAAAGGAGGCGAATTTCGTGAAAAAGTATGAAGTTATGTTCATTGTGAATGCAGCTAATGATGATGTTATCAAAGCTGCTGTCAAACTGGTACAGGACACCATTACCAGAATCGGTGGTACCATTGACAATACTGATGAATGGGGCAAACGTCATCTTGCGTACGAAGTCAAGCATCAGAGTGAAGGATACTACGTAGTAGTAGATTTCCAGGCTGACCCGGCGCAGATTAAAGAACTTGACCGCGTTATCAAGATTCATGAAGAAATTATCCGTCATATCATTGTAAAACAGGATGACTAAGAGGTAGCACAATGAATTCAGTTCAAATCTTGGGAAATCTTGGACGGGATCCGATTATTCGTGCCACGAAGACCGGCCGTTCCGTAGCATCGTTTTCTGTAGCAGTAAGCCGTAACTACACGACCCCCCAGGGTGAACAGCGCGAGCTTACAGACTGGATTAATGTTGTTGCCTGGGGTCCCCTGGCAGAAGCTGTTGGAAATCAGCTGAAAAAAGGCAGCCGCGTATTTGTGGAAGGACGTATTTCCAGTCGTTCCTACGATGCGCAGGACGGCACAAAGAGATATGTAACAGAAGTCGTTGCCAATATCATTGCCGTTCCATTGGGCACGCCCCGCAGTTCTTCCTATGGGCAGCAGGCCCAGGGTAATTCTTTCGGCGGCGGTTTCGGCGGAAATAACAATTTCGGCGGAAACAACGGCGGTTTCGGTGGAAACGGTTATAACGGCGGAAACGGCGGATATAACAATGCTCCAGCCGGACAGGGCGGCCAGCCGGGAGGAAACTTTGGACAGTTTGGTACAACGTCCAAGGATGAAGATATTCCGTTCTGATATGCATTGATTTTGGAGGATATAGAAAGCATGATTAGAAGAGATAGAGTAAGAAGACCGAGAAGAAAGGTCTGCCAGTGCTGCGTGGATCACGTAGACACCATTGATTATAAAAACGTTGCTGCACTGCGTCGTTTCGTTTCCGAAAGAGGCAAGATTCTGCCCCGCCGTGTAACCGGAACATGCGCAAAGCATCAGCGTAAAATCAATCTCGCTATCAAGAGAGCAAGAGCTATCGCTCTGCTTCCCTTCAGCGCTGACTGATAACTGCAAAGCTCCCGCTCAGGCGGGGGCTTTTTTATTGGATTTGACAAGTTACTTCTTTTTGGATATACTGGAAGAAATTCATAAAGTGCGATGAAGCTCCTGTTTCCCCTTATATATAGGGATAGCAGGAGCTTTTTGCATCATAAGAAAAAGTGCCTGCTCATGGCCGGAGCCTATTTAGCTCCTTGATGAAATGGCGCTTCATTTTTTCCCTTCCTGGAGGTGCCTTATGAATCAATCGGAAGGATTTGGTAAGAAGTACGGTTTGTTTCTAGCACTGGCGGCCATGGCCCTGGTGTATCTGTTTCCTACGCCGGCGGACCTGCCTACCTCAGGCCACCGGCTCATCGGCATTCTGGTATTTGCAGTTATTATCTGGATGACGGAAGGCGTGTCCTATCCGGTCAGCGCTTTTGTTATCGTTGTGTTTATGGCCTTTTCCCTGGGGCTGGCGCCCAATCCCGCCAAGCCGGAAGTGATTCTTGGCACCAGTAAGGCCTTGCAGATGGGGCTTGCCGGGTTTTCCACCACTGCCTGGGCGCTGGTGGCAGGAGCCATGTTCCTGTCGGCGGGCATGATGATCACAGGGCTGGATAAACGTATCGCCCTGGTGGTTATGTCCCACATCGGCGTGAAGTCCAGTCACCTGGTCATCGGCGTCATTTTCGTAGGATTCCTCCTTTCCTTCTTCGTTCCATCCACCACGGCCCGCGTATCCTGCATGGTCCCCATCGTAGTGGGCATTATCCGTGCCTTCGGCCTCCAGAAGGGATCCACCTTTGCGGCGGTGCTCATGATGGCGGTGGCCCAGGCGGATTCCCTGTGGAATATCGGCATTAAGACGGCCGCAGCCCAGAACATGGTGGCCATCGGGTTCATCCAGCAGGTACTGGGGAAAGATATCAGCTGGCTGGAATGGTTCATTGCAGCCGCTCCCTATGCAGCCGTTATGTCCGTAGTGCTCTATTTCCTCCTGATTCATGTGATGCCTCCGGAAGTAAAGGAAATGCCCGGCGGCCGGGAAGCGCTGGAAAAGATGCTGAAGGACCTGGGACCTGTTTCCAAAGACGAAAAGAAACTGCTCCTCATTTCCGTCCTGCTCCTTTTCTTCTGGGTCACAGAGAAGAAACTCCATCCCTTTGATACCACCACTGTCACCATTACAGGCATCATGCTCATGATGCTGCCGAAGGTGGGCTTCATGACCTGGAAACAGGCAGTGCCCCATATCAACTGGGGCACCGTCACCCTCTTCGGCGTGGGCATCAGCCTTGGCACCGCCCTTTTGAAATCGGGAGCCGCCATCTGGCTGGCCAACCATTTCGTGGCCCTCTTCGGCATGGAAACCATGTCTCCTCTTATGGTTATTGCGGTGCTGGCCTTCTTCCTTACCGTCATTCACCTGGGCTTTGCCAGCGCCACGGGCCTTGCTTCGGCCATGATTCCTATCGTCATTGCGGTTCTCCAGAGTGTGAAGACACCGGGCATCGATGTGCTTGGCATGACCATGATTCTCCAGTACACCATCTGCTTCGGCTACATCCTTCCGGTGAATGCGCCTCAGAATATGATTGCCTACAGCACCGGCTACATTACGTCCAAGGATTTTCTGATTACCGGCATTCCCTTCACCGTGCTGGCCTATGCCATGATTCTCGTCTTCTCCGCCACCTACTGGCACTGGCTTGGATATGTGGGGTAGGGGAGACGATAGAAGGTAGACGATAGAAGTCAGAGGTCAGACATCAGACTGCGTTACGGGCTTACCTTTCTTGTCACAGGTGCTGCATGACGAAGTGCCAGAGCCTCCTTCCTTTGGAAGGCAGAAGCCCTGCAGAGGGCTTCTGAGCCGGGCTCTTATTTGAGCATAGCCTGCACATAAAGCGAACACCTTAAAGCCCGGCCGTTGGTGTCGCCGTCAGGCGACGGAGGATAGCGGCTTTTCGCAGAAAAGCCGAGGCCCTGAAAGGGCCTAATGTGACTCATAAGTACAAAGAGCATTATTCGGACCTATCCTCAGCCCTATCGGGCAGCTCCATTCCGGTCGGGCAAACAAAAGGAAGGCCCTTTTATGGGCAGGCTAAGGGCCAACTTTGCACGACTTGGCAATCCTATGCAGGATTGCCACCTGAGGAAGGAGCCTCGTTACGTTCTTACGCTTTGTGTCTCTGGTGGTGCTTCCCTAGCAACTAGCTGCCAGCTTACTAGTTCACCAGCCCACCAGTTCACTAGCCCACCAGTTCACTAGCTCACTAGCTCACTAAAAAAGCACTTCCCTTGGGAGGTGCTTTTTATGTGGAAAAATGAGGAAAAGAAGGGGAAAGCCTTGACATAGAGGGGTATGAATGCTATTCTAATAACGTAAGTTAGCACTCGAAAGAGATGAGTGCTAATAACAAGGTGATAATCATGGCACGCAGAACAAACAAGAATGAACCCCGTTACGGGGCCAATGAATTGAATGAAAGAAAGCGGAAAGTATTGTGGGCAGTGGTACAGGATTACGCCGATACCGCTGAACCGGTAGGCTCCAGAACTATTGCAAAGAAGTACAATCTGGGCGTCAGCAGCGCCACTATCCGGAATGAGATGCAGGATCTGGAAGACGAAGGATACCTGGAACAGCCCCATACTTCTGCAGGACGTATCCCTTCCATCAAGGGGTATCGTTTTTACGTGGACTGGCTCATGCAGCCCGCTCCTGTTTCCAATGAAGAAAAGTCCATGATTGACAGCATGCTTCTGGATCATGTGACGAAGGTGGATGAAATTTTCCGTAATATGGCAAAGGCTGTTTCATCCCTGACCCATAATCTTTCCGTCGCCACATCTGCAGGTATTAAGAAGAAATTCAACTATGTCCGTTTCCTTCCCCTTGACGGAGCCAGGGCCATTCTCCTGGTGGTGACAGATCGGGGAGACGTTTCCAATGCAGTGGTGGACATTCCTAAAGGCAGCACCTTTGATGAAATGCAGCTCCTGGCGGACAGGATGAACCATTTCCTCCACGGCCGGGATATTGACAGCATGGATGAAAAGGAAATCCTATCCTTCCAGAAGGATATAGAAAAGAATTTAAGTCCCTATATGAATGTGTTCAAGACCCTGCAGAGAGTGCTGACACCGCAGCAGGAAGTCTATTCCGGCGGCGCATCCCAGCTGATTGAACAGCCGGAATTCAAAAATGTGGAAAAAATGCAGGATATCCTGAATCTCCTGGAGCAGCGGGATATGCTGGAAAGCATGCTTCTCTCCAGCTCCGATCAGCCCATTGCCGTCCATATCGGCACGGAAAACCCCATGAAGTCCCTGTCCGATTTGTCTATCGTGAGGGCCCAGTTTTCCTCCGGCGGCAGAGTCATAGGTTCAGTGGCGGTGCTGGGACCGACACGCATGCAGTACAGTAAGATTATCGGCATGATGCGGTTTATGCAGGACAGACTGGATCAGCTTTTAAAGAATAAAGAGTAACATAGGAGGCTCCCCAATGGCGAAAAAAGAAGATATTAAAGTAAAAGTGAATACGGAGGAACCGAAGGAGAAGGGAAAAAAGGCAGAGAAAATGCCGAAGCCTACGGTAGAGGAACTGCAGCAGCAGGTCATTTTCCTCACCAGACAGGCAGCGGATGCCCAGAAGAAGGCAAGGGAAGCGGAAGATAAGGCCAAGTCGGAAGAAACGAAACTTCAGACAGCCCTTTCCCAGTATGTAAGGCTCCAGGCGGATTTTGACAATTTCCGCCGCCGCACAAAGGAAAGCGAAGCCAAAGCGGCCGATACCTACAAGGCGGAAACCTTGAAATCCTTCCTTCCGGTACTGGACAATTTCGAACTGGCTCTTTCCCATATGAAGAAAGATGCATCCGGCGAGGCCTACCTGAAGGGGTTTGAGCTTCTCCAGAAGCAGATGGTGAAGATCATGACAGACTTCGGTGTCAAGGAAATCGAAGCCAAGGGCAAACCCTTTGATCCCCATTTCCACGAAGCGGTGATGATGGCCGCATCCGATGAAATGGATGATGACACCATTGCCATGGTTTTCCAGAAGGGCTATCTCTATAAAGATACGGTTCTTCGTCCTGCCAAGGTCCAGGTTGTGAAGAACAGCTGACATTGGCAGTTAAATATAGAATTTCAGTTTTAGAAATACATAGGAAAGGAGACATTTTAAATGTCAAAAGTAATTGGTATTGATTTAGGTACAACAAACTCCGTAGTAGCTGTCATGGAAGGCGGCGAACCTGTCGTCATTCCTAACGCCGAAGGCTCCCGTCTGACTCCATCCGTTGTAGGCTTCTCCAAGAACGGAGAACGGCTGGTAGGCCAGCTGGCAAAACGCCAGGCTGTATCCAACCCGGACCGCACTGTCGTTTCCATTAAACGCCACATGGGCAGCGACTATAAAGTCACTATTGACGGAAAATCCTATACTCCTCAGGAAATCTCTGCCATGATTCTGCAGAAACTGAAGGTGGATGCAGAAGCTTATCTGGGCGAAAAAGTAACGGAAGCTGTTATTACCTGCCCGGCTTACTTCACCGACAGCCAGCGTCAGGCCACCAAGGACGCCGGTGCCATTGCAGGCCTTAAAGTTCTCCGTATCATCAACGAACCGACCGCCTCTGCCCTGGCATACGGCCTTGACAAGATTAAAGACGGCAAGGAACACCGTTTTCTGGTTTACGATCTGGGCGGCGGCACATTCGATGTGTCCATCCTGGATCTGGCAGACGGCGTATTCGAAGTAGAAGCTTCCAGCGGCAACGGCCATCTGGGCGGCGATGACTTCGATGCCCGCGTGATGGACTGGATTGCAGACACCTTCAAGAACCAGAACGGCTTTGAACTGAAACGGGATCCCATGACCAACCAGAGACTGAAGGAAGCTGCTGAAAAAGCAAAGATCGAACTGTCCTCTGTTATGTCCACCGACATTAACCTGCCCTTCATTACCATTGATTCCAACGGACAGCCGGTTCACTTCGATGCAACCCTGACCCGTGCCGTATTCGACCAGATTACGGAAGATCTGGTACAGGCTACCGTAGAACCTATGGAAAGAGCCATGAAGGATGCCAACCTCACCATTGACGACATTGATAAGATTCTTCTGGTCGGCGGCTCTTCCCGTATCCCCGCCGTACAGACCCTTATCCGCAACAAATTCCATAAAGAACCGTCCAAGGGCGTTAACCCTGATGAATCGGTAGCTGTAGGTGCTGCCATCCAGGCCGGCGTTCTTAAAGGCGAAGTGAAAGACGTACTGCTTCTTGATGTCACTCCGCTGTCCCTGGGCATTGAAACCCTGGGCGGTGTATTCACTACCATGATTAAGAGAAATACCACCATCCCGACCTCCAAGACCCAGGTATTCTCCACTGCCGTAGATAACCAGCCGTCCGTAGATATCCATGTACTCCAGGGCGAGCGTCCCATGGCTGCTGATAACAAGACCCTTGGCCGTTTCGAACTGAGTGACATTCCGCCGGCTCCCCGGGGAGTTCCGCAGATTCAGGTCACCTTCGACATCGATGCCAACGGTATTGTCCATGTTTCTGCAAAGGATCTGGGCACCGGCAAGGAACAGAAGATTGACATTACCTCTTCCTCCGGCCTCTCTGATGAAGAAATCAAGAGAATGCAGGATGATGCCAAAGCTCATGAAGCAGAAGACAAGAAACGCAAAGAAGCCATTACTGCCAAGAACAATGCAGAAGCCCTCATTTACCAGGCTGAAAAGACCGTCAAGGAACTGGGAGACAAAGCAGACCAGGGCAAAGTGAAAGAAGTGAACGATGCCATTGCCAAACTGAAAGAAACACTCAAAGGCAATGATACCGAAAAGATCAAAGCCGATGCCGAAGCTTTGACCAAACCGCTCCATGAACTGACCGAAAAACTGTACCAGCAGGCACAGCAGGCTCAGCAGGCACAGCAGCAGGCCCAGAATGCAGGCGCCCAGCAGGGACCCCAGGCCGGAGCCAAAAAAGACAAGGACAATGTAGTAGACGCAGACTATAAAGTCGTGGACGACGATAAGAAATAAGGAATAGTGTGATTTCTTTATGGCAGACAGCAAGGATTATTATGACATCCTTGGCGTAAGCAAAAACGCCACCGATGATGAAATCAAAAAAGCATACAGAAGACTTGCCCGCAAATACCATCCGGACCTGAATAAGGACCATCCTAAGGAAGCGGAAGAAAAGTTCAAGGAAGTCAATGAAGCCTACCATGTACTTTCCGATGCCGACAAGAGAGCCCAGTACGACCAGCTTGGCCACGACGCCTTCCAGCAGGCATCCCGTGGTGGAGCCGGCGCCGGGGGATTCGGCGGATTCGGTCAGGGCGGATTCAATGGCCAGGGATTCGACTTCGGCGGCTTCGACATGGGGGACATTTTCGACATGTTCACCGGCGGCAGCCGCAGAAGAAACAATGGTCCCCAGCAGGGGGCGGACCTCCGCTACGATATGACCATCACCCTTCGGGAAGCCTTCACCGGAGTGAAGAAGAAATTCTCCGTCACCAAGAACGACACCTGCAGCCACTGCCACGGCAGCGGCGCAGAACCGGGCTCCTCCGTCGATACCTGCCCTGCCTGCCACGGCACCGGACAGCAGCGTATCGTAAGAAACGGCCCCTTCGGACAGATGGTGAACATCGTCACCTGCCAGCAGTGCGGCGGCACCGGCAAGATTATCAAAAACAAGTGCAAAGAATGTCATGGCAGCGGCACCGTCAGGGCCTCTAAAACCATTGAAGTCAATATCCCCGCCGGCGCCGACAGCGGCGTCCGCATGAGAGTGTCCGGCGAAGGGGAGCCGGGTCTCCGGGGCGGCCCCAAGGGCGACCTTTACGTATACATCTACGTGGAAGACGACCCGGACTTTGAAAGGGAAGGGGACGACCTTTACAAGACCGTCAATATTTCCTACCCCGTGGCGGCCCTGGGTTCCACCATCAAGGTAAAGACCCTGGACAAAGAAGTGGAACTGAAGATTCCAGCCGGCACCCAGACAGGCACCCGCTTCCGCATTTCCGGCGAAGGCATGCCTCATCTGCAGTCCTCCCGCAAAGGGAACCTTTACGTGGAAGTCCATGTCACCGTGCCTAAACGGCTGAACGAAGACCAGAAGAACGCCCTTCTCCACTATGCCAATGAAATGGGCGAGGACTGCTCCCAATACAAAGGGAAAAGCTCCTTCCTTGATAAAATCATAGATAAGTTTAAACAGTAAGTAAAAAAGCCCATCGGTTATCCGGTGGGCTTTTTTGTGGTGGGGAAGGGGGCAAGGGGGCCGCGAAGCTGACCGGGTTCAGAAGGGAATGGGAAAAGGTTCTCAAGATTGACCGCCCTTCCGGCCGGAGGGTTCTCAGGTTTGACAGCCCTTCGGGCTGAGGGTTGTGGTATCGCCCTGCGGGCGATGAGTATGAAGTCAGCGTTACGGAATTGCCGTTCTATCACATAAGTCACTCTAACCTTGGTGGTAAATCAGCCGCCTACGGCGGCTTTCCCCCTTTTGGTGCCTACGGCACCACCTTTCCCCCGCTGTGCGGGAGCACAACAAAGCTCCGTATAGTATTCCACTCATAAGCGGCTCTATAGTAAGCACGGGTTGTTGTCCCACCGCTTGCGGGGGGAAGGTGGTGGCATCAGCCACCAAAGGGGGAATGCATTTCCCACGCGCCAAAGGCGCGGTTTGCTTGTTTTCCCACGGGCGAAGCCCGGTTGTTTGGTTTTTCCAGCCGCCGGCCACCAGCCATAGTATAACAGGGAGATTTCTCCACTGCGGTCGAAATGACAGCGGGGCGGGGAGGCATCGGTATCATTTGTTTCCTTTCCTCTATGACCGTAATATGTGTTTCCGGTAAAAAAGACACGAAAAAAGAGGAAATGCTTCGCAAAAAGCATTTCCTCTTCTGCATCTGTCGCAGTCCACAGAGAACTATTACTTGGAGTACAGTTCGACGATGTTGGTTTCGTTGACTTCGTCTTTGTAGGGGAGTTCGTCTCTCTGGGGGAAACGGGTCAGGGTTGCGGTCCAGTTGTCGAAGGACTTTTCGATGTAAGGGAGATCGAAGGTCTTCAGTTCCTGGAAGGACTGTTTGAACATTTCATTGGATCTGTAGGATTCCTTCAGGGAAATCACCTGTCCGGGACGAACGGGGTAGGAAGGAATGTCCACTCTCTTGCCGTCAACGGTGATGAGGCCGTGGGTAACCATCTGGCGTGCCTGACGGATGGAACGTGCAAAGCCTGCACGGTATACAAGGTTGTCCAGTCTGGTTTCCAGCAGGAACAGCAGGTTTTCGCCTACGACGCCGGACATTCTCCTTGCTTTATCATAATAGCGGTAGAACTGCTTTTCCAGCAGATTGTACATCGCTTTAACCTTCTGTTTTTCGGACAGCTGTACGCCGTATTCAGACTGTTTCTTCTGACGAGCGTCAGCGACCTGCCGTTTTAACGCTTTCGGATGGCCGTAAATGTTTACGCCGAAACGTCTGCTTGTCTTAAAACGGAGATTTCTGTTTGTTGCCATTGTGTAAATCACCTCTCTAAAAATTATGCTGATCGAATATGAACAGCTTTTATATTATATAGGATTCATGGAGTGATGTCAATATGGGGTTAAAAAGTGGGCTGGTAAAGCTGGTAGGCTGGGGGATGAGGAATCTAAGGAGTTCTGGGGAAATGGTAAATGGTGAATTGTAAATGGTGAATGAAGGTGGCGGTTTCGCCGCCAGGGAAGCGCTGATTAAATCACTGTCTGCTTTTATTCTTGGATTTTTATGCAATGCAAGGAATGGGACGACGCGAATAGCGAGCTATTTAAGGAGTCCCATGACGAAGCAGTGCATAAAAATTCTTATAAAAGCAGACTCTATGAATTAATCAGTGCTTCCCTAGTATTAATAAAACCCAAACAACGGCGCCTGCGGGCGGCTCCTTTCCGCCCCCCGATGCAGTCACCCGGCTCAGAATTTCTGCTCAGAATTTCTCTGCAGGACTTCTGCCTTCCTAAGGAAGGGGCTCTGGCTCTTCGTCATGCAGTAATGGTGATACTAAGAGAAAGCACGTAACGTAAGGCTCCTTCCTCTGGAAGGAGCTGCCCGATAGGGCTGAGGATAGGCCTTTGCGCAGCAAAGGCGCC
>ERZ1034920.1377-NODE-1377-length-15808-cov-9.780232_pt1 | contig 15808 bp, 20 predicted proteins | sample MGYA00520688_ERZ1034920 | MGnify/ENA primary metagenome ERZ1034920 (study PRJEB33766, sample SAMN09781785) | gut metagenome | biome: gut microbiome | host: Homo sapiens | place: Madagascar | study: EMG produced TPA metagenomics assembly of the PRJNA485056 data...
GATGATGGGAGGGGTGGTGGGTTTGAGGATGTTGGCTAGGGTTTTGGCTACGGTTCCTGCGTTGGAGTCGATCTTTTGCCAGTTTTCGTTGAGCATCGTTTGGACATTGAACGTGTCCGCCCCGTCGGTGGACGGGTTTTTTATGAGTAGGTTTAAGTTTTCAGTGTTACTTGCCATGTCAGGTCCCTCCTGCGAAGCTTGATAGCGGGGTTGCGTTGAGCTCGGCCAGGGTCATCACGTCGTGTACCTCCCGGATGAGGAGGTAGCGGTAGGCGTAGTCTACGTAAATGTGGGCGGGCACAGCGCGGATGATGGCGGTTTTGAGATCCTGGATGTTCGCCGGGACGCCTACGTCTCCGATAAATTTCAGCGTGAGTTCGCCGGGGGTGTAGGAGCAGATCACGCCGCCCGCCTGCCAGGCGTCGCAGATGCTCTGCATCGTTTCCAGGCTGGGCTTCTGGGCGATGTTGTAAGCCGCTTGGATGGCGGCCCGCCGGTCAGGCAGGGCTTTGTTTTCGTCCTGTTCCAGGCCCAGCAGGCGCTCATAGTAGCGCACGCGCTCGATGGGCAGCTCGTCAAAATTCTCGGCGTTGTAGATGGCGACAATTCGGTCCGCCAGGGCGTCCAGCGTCACGCCGCCCGCCGTCATCACCGACTCGATCCAGGGGTCCTTTTGCAGTACCCAGTGGAGCTGTCGTAAGGCGTAATCTTTAACTAACAACGGTCAAAGTCACCTCCCCCAGCATCGGCGTCTCCCGGTCGCCCAGGGCTACGTTGGTCGTGCCGCCCGCAACAGTGAGGTTACTGTGGTCCAGCACGCCTTCTGTCGCGTTGATGCGGCTGGCGATCTGGGAGTACGAGACGTAGGTGCCGGTTTTCTCAAAGGCAAGGCCCCGCAGGTACTCGGTCAGGGCCGCTTGCACTTTGGTTTTTACGGTCCCGATGCTGGCCCCGTCGGCTAAGGTGATTTTCGCCACCACGTCGATGTATTTGGCCGTCCCCGTGGTCACCGTGCAGACCGCCCCAATGGGGGCCTCGCCGGTCCCGTCCCCGTTGTGGTTGGGGTCGATGAGGGCCTGTACCTGCTGGATGAGGGGAGCGCCTGCAGGTTCCTGGTTGGCGTCCAGGATGCAGACTTCCACGGTATTTTTTCCCTGGGCCTGGGGGAAAAATTTCACCCGGCCCACCCCGGCGACGGAGGTCGCCCAGGCGATGTAGGCCTGTTGGTTGGCCCCGTTGTTGGGGTTTTGCAGGTCGTCGTAGTAGCGCTCCCGCAGCTCATCGTCTGTCTCGCTGTCATAGCCGCCGGTAGACGGCTCCGGGTTGGTCACGGCGGAAATGCCTGCAATGGTGATGGGCATGTAGGTGATCGTGTTGGCCTCCACGTTGCCGGTCTCCCCGGCGTTGTAGGCCCGCACGGTAAATTTGCTCCCGGCCTCCACGTCGCTGTCGGCAATGGCATAAAACTGCACGCCGCTCTCGGTGGAGAATAAATCGCCCGCCGAAATGCTGCCCGCCCCCGTGACCACCTGCATCTCTGCCGTGGCGTAGGTGGCGTATTTGCGGATAATTCCCCGGTGCTGTTTCACAAACTCATCCAGGGCCACCCCGGTGAGGTTGTCCACGTTCAGATTTGCTTCTGCCGTGGCGATGTCATCATCCAGGGACAGCACCGCCTGGGCAAAGGCCGCCGTGAAATCATAGGCCGGGAACCCGGCTGTTTTCTGGTAGCGGTCGGGGATGCGGGCCAGCATCTCCCGATGTACCGTATCAAAATCAAGGGACAATTTGTATCACCTCCGTGATTCCATCGTCGTTGTCCTCCAGGGTCAGGGTGCATTGGATCGTCTCGCCGTCATACCGCATCTGCCCCACGTCCCGGATGCCGGGATTGTAGGCGGCGGACTCTGCCAGGTGGCGGCGCAGCTCCGAGAGGTCGTAGCCTTTCGGGGCCTTCTGGCCTATCAAATCCTGCACGGGCGCTCCGAAATCCGCCGGGTAAATGGGGGAGCGCCCCTGCCGTGTCCGCACGACAAGCTGCACCCACTCTTTGATAGCCGCCACGCTGTAGACCAAAACGGGCGTCCCGTCCTGCATGTTCAGGCGCTGGTTCTGCCAGTCAAAGGCAAACCCCATCCCGATCTCCGTCTCCGGGCGGGTGGCTGTCATGGCCTCCTGCTCCTGGGCCACTGCATCGAATAACATTAGATCACCCCCAGCAGTAAGATCGTCTGCCCACCGGCAGACTTGCCAAAGGGGTCCCCAATCAGGGCCACGGTCTGGGGGGCGTACACCTGCGGCACATGGTCCAGCGGCCGCAACTGCTCCGCCCGCAGGATGATCTGCCCATCAAAGGCGCTGACGATCAGCGGTCCGTGAAAACTCACTTCCCCTTTGTTGTTCACCGTGCGGATAGGGGACTGGACCTTCCCCGCAAACCAGGCGTAGGTCGTGGGGTTATCCCTTTCTTTAAATTGTTTCGCAATTTGATGCTCCCAGCTCATTGGTCACACCTCTCCATCGTCAATGTCATCATGTGGACGGGGGCCAGCTCGTGGCTCACGGCAGTTACCCAAAACTCGCCCACCTCATCGGGGATATTTACCTTCATCCGGCACCCGGCAACCACTTTGTCGCTCCCGTACACCCGGCAGGAAAACGTCTCTTTCGTTCGGTTTTTCTTGCCCAGCAGGTTTTTTGCTTTCGCCGTGGCGCTTACCGTGTCGCTGTCGGAAAACGTCTCCAGCGCCGTGCGCTTGCCGTAGCGCTTGATGCTCGCCTCACTGGAGGCCACGCCCTGGATGGAAACGGTATCGTCCTGCTCACTGTATACGGTAATGTGGTTCCGCAAATCGGAGATATCCCAGGATACCTGTGGGCTTGCGATCTCCTGCATCACGTCAAAGGCTGCTAGGTTGCTCTCCTGCCGGTACCACGCCGTGATACATTTCTGGGCGTAGGAGCGTATAACCAAGGTGTTCCCCATCATCCGTGGGAAATAGGTCACGCCGTTCTCACTGGTCACGGTCTCCAGGATCTTCTGAATGATGTTGCTGGTCGTATCTTTTTCTGTTCCGTAGACGGAGGAAATCAGATTCGGGCAGGAAATGCGCTGGATGCCTACCTTGTTGGCCAGCTGAGACAGCGCGTCCTTGGCCGGGATGTTATTAAACTGCATAATCACGTCGTTGGTGGTCAGCAGCCGCCCCGCGTCGTGGCACACGATGCTCATGCTCTCGCTGTAACTGCCTGATACGCTCTGCACCTGCCCCAGGAAAATGCACTCCCCGGAGGCCAGGTTGCTCACGCTGACCAAATCGCCGCACATGATCCGCAGGGGCGGGAAAAATTTCTCCCCCCGTGCCTGCAAAACGGAAAACGTAAACTCCACCGCCACGCTCTCGCTGTCATCCGTCAGGGTAGGGGAGCCGCAGCGATCCGTGATATCCCGCGTTCTGCCGTTGTTGCCCAGGGCCTGCCACACGATTTTATAGCGGTCGGGGTTTTTATACGGGGTATCATCGGCGTACACCGTGTAAATTTTCTCCGTTTGCGGGATATGGATCACGGTGACTTTTTCGTCCGCTTCGTCCGTGGTAGCCGAAAACCCATCTGTCCCGGCGGAAGCGATCGGCCCGCCGGTGTATTTGCCTGCTGTGTCGCTGTACTTGACGTAGTTGGACGGGTTGACCGGCGTCCCGTTGACATGGACCTCAAAATGGAGGTGATACCCAGTCACGCCGCCCGTGTTGCCCACTCTGGCAATGGTCTGCCCGGCCTGCACGTTCTGGCCCAGCTTGACTCCGATGCTGGAGCAGTGCTGGTAGAGCGTCGAGATGCCGCCGCCGTGGTTAATCACGCAAAATTTGCCCCTGGCCTTGGACGTCCAGACCTGCGTCACGTTGCCCCCACGGGCCGCGATGATCGGCGTCCCGTTGGAGGCTGGAATGTCAATGCCTGCATGATTACTGGATGACATCCCGTTGGACGTTTTGAAAGACTTCCGGTAGCCAAAGGGGGACGATATGCGACTGTAACCCGGCACCGGCCAAATCATCTGTCCCATGTTCGTCCTCCTCTCAGTTTGGATATGGTGAAGTCACGCTCTTAAAATTCCAGCGCTGTGCCCGTTTGCAGGGCCAGCTTGGGTAAAACCAGTTATGGCTTCCATCCCCGGCGTACCATTTGTACTGCTTCGGCAGCACCCGGCCCACGTTGGTCTGCCCGGCTTTCTCCCGGCTCCAACGATCCAGTACGTCGGTGGCCAGTGCTACCAGGTCATAGCCGTGGTCGCTGACTGTCGGTGCTCCAGCTTTGTAATAAAACTGGTTCGCCGCCAGGGCCACCGACTGGATGTTTTTTCCCATGCCTGCGTCCACGCGGTTTAGGATACACCAGGCAATGCAGGCGATCTCCGTTTTGCTCTTGATGCCTCGCGCTTCTCCGTACATGATTTTTGCAATGATGGTAGCGTCGCTCTTGGTGTACCGTTTGGTAAATGTTCCCCCGCTGGAGGAGCCGGTACTCGCGTTGAGCTGTGCCGCCGTCTGGGTTTTCTCGCCCGCCGCGTCCTTGGGCTTGCCCAACGTGGCGGCGGAGCCATTGGCAAAGCGATACTCCTTAAAATCAATGGTGTACCCAATGTCCCCGGCCTGGTCGAGCCAATACTCGAAATTCTCCACTGTCACCGGGAGATTGAACACCTCTTGCCCGTTGTTGTCCAGGTGCAGCGCCCGAAACGGGATTTTCCGTTTTCGGACGGCCTCGATCACCCGGACATAGTGCCAGCCGTTGATGCTGGAATAGGGGCGTAGGAACGAATAGCGTTTCAGCGGAAAAAAGCTGGTGATGCTGAAAGTGGCCAGCTTCATGTTGCCAAGGGCTTGCAGTTCATGGTTGATGCCGTCAAATGCCTGGTTGTCCTGGTCCCTGGATAGCTGGATGCCCGCGTTGGGCACCACCGGGAAAACCAGCACCTCCTCTTTGTTGTTGTAACTCAGAGTAAAATCCATCAAACCACCCCCTGGGCCACCAGAATTTTGTTGGCAATGTACGCGCCGGTCTGCTCCATAAACGCCCGGTTGCCGATCACGTTTCCTTGGATCGTCACCTGTACAGAAATGTTGTTGGCCTTCTGTTGCTTTTTGGCAACGTCGTGGGGGATGATCTGCGTCCCGTTGGGCAGGTTCATGATCTCGCCGCGCCCGCCCTCATTGACTCTGGTCAGGCCGCCCCGGAAATACGGCGTACCCGTGGCCTTGCCGCCGTTGGCAGACAGGGAATATTGGCTCCCCGTGTTGGCAGAGCTGCCAAACCCCAGGTTTTTCAGGCCGTTTTTGATTTTGTCGATCAGGTCGATCATCGGCTGCAAAAACTCGCGGATTTTTTCAACAGCGGATTTGATTTTCTGCTTGATCTTGTCGAACACGCCAACGATTTCGTTTTTCATTTGGACGAAAGCATATCCGAGCGTCAAAACGAAGTTTTTAATACCGTTGCCGAGTTTGTTGACGAAATTTCGGAAAGTTTCGCTCTTCTGGTACAGCTTCACAAAAACACCAGCCAGCAGCAAACCTATGGTAATTGCAAGGCCGACCGGCCCCATCAGAGCCGTCAAACCGCTTCCTGCCAACTTAATGACGGCAATCGCACTTTTCGCCGCATTGACCACTGTCATGACTTTTCCTGCAATGTCCGCAACGATGGAAAGCGCAGATACAGCCGCAACAACTTTCAGGATCAGCGGGATGATGGTGTCGGCGTTTTGAATTAACGCCATGACCACCGGCTTGACGTAGCCCCAGACAGTAGAAATACCGGTTTCGATCTTCTGAATTGCCGCCGTGATCTTGTCGGAATACTGGCTCACGTCGATACTCTCGATTTTTGCCTTGAACGCCTCCGACTTCTGCATGATCCACTCCAGCGCAGACCCGGACCGGATGCTCCCATCCTCTGCCACGCCGAACAGCTCCCACAACTTTCCTTTGGCGATCACGCTGGCCTCGCCCAGAGTGCCCGTCACCTTTTGCATAGCAACTTCACTCTGTCGAGCTTTTACCAGTGCCTTGTTGTTTTCATAAAATGCCGCCGCTGCCCCTTCGTAGGTTCCGGCCAGCGTTTCCATGATTAGTTTGTTCCGGGCCGCTTCACTACCAGCAGCGGCCAACTTCTCGTTGAATCTATCTTCTGAAATGCCCGACCAGTTCAACGCATCGGCCAGAACGCCCGTGACCTGTCCAACTTTCCTTTGATACCCTCGGTTTCCCGATATTTATTAGGGGAGTAGACTATACCATCAACCGCGTGGGTTGCCGATTGGTAGTCGTTGAGGGCTTCCATCATTTCTAATGGCTATCCCTGCTGATTGCCCATTGTGTCATACCCTGCGCTGTTACGCTTCGGTGGCCGGGTCTTTAGGGTTTTCCAGCATATTCTCGGTTTTCTTTATACCTTTCGATACAAAGGGCCTGTTATTGTTAAGCCGTTTCATTGGTGGCCTCGATCAGTCCCTCGATAGGGAGGGAATCGCCGAATGTGCCGTTTACGCCGGCGGCGATCCGCGTCCATTTAGACACGTCCTGTTCGTTCTGGGTTAATTTGGATAAGAGCTGGGATGCCTCGGTTGCGGTGTCGGTGTCGCCCAGAATGGCATAAAATTGGCTGTACGCCTTTTGCCCTGTCTCCGCGCTGTACCCAGCGGCCTGGTAAGCCGTGTTCAGCTTACCCATGGCCTTGCGGTATTCCTCGGTGGATTCTGCCAGGCCGATAAACCCGGCAGTGATGCCCGCGAACGAAATCCCAGCCAACGCCGCCGCCGCTTTCCCGATGCTCTTGATCATGTTTCCCGCGCCGGTTCGCACCGTGCGGGAGAACTTCATGGCAGAACTGGCACACTTGTCCATAGCCCGCCGTTGTTCATCCGTGATCTTACCAGCCTTTTTCATTTTGCTGGTAAACTGGTCGTTCAGTTTCAGGAGGATGTTAACATTCTTGTTTGCCACTGCCAAACATCTCCCTCATGTATTCAAGTTCCAGCTCCCAACCAATGCGCAAAAAGGCCAGCTCCAGCGGCGACATTTTTACCAGGTCGTTCAGGGGCTGGCCCCTGCTTGCAAAATGGGCGATGGTCGCTAAGTCAGCGTCGCCCCTGATTAGTTTTTTAAGGCTTCCTCCTGCCCATCACCCATTTCATCATCAAAGTCCAGCAGGGCAGTGGCGATATCCATGATCTCATCCGGAGTGAAGAGCTTTTCCACCACGTCGTAAGGCTCCACGCACTCGCAGGCCTCCTGAAGCTGCCGATCATGCAGCAAAGGGCAAGCGTCAAAAACGGCGGTGGTCTGAAGTTTCATGGCTGCCTTGCCGTCCTCGATGTGGCGGCCAAAGCCCATTTTCAGGTCGTAATATTTATCGTTCGGGAGACGTTTGATCTCCAGTTCCATGCCCTTGATGTTGATCGTTTTCGTCTTTGGCGCATTTTTCATGCTCTCTGCCTTGTTCAGCAGAGCTTGCAAATCAGCTTTTGCCATATTGTCCTCCTCAGTCGATCATGTCCAGAGGCTCGGAGTAGCCAGCCGTAAACGGGACCTCTTCCTCCAAAACGGTTCTGTTCTCGAATTTGTTCAGGGTGATTTCGTCAAAATACACATCGTGCAGAGCCACGCGCTCCACACCATCGCTTTGCGGGTCGCTCAGGGATGCGACGATCTTGACCTCCGGCAGCTCGCCGGAGATGACAGCAGAATGGTAAAGTTTGAGAATAGCACTGTCGAATTTGTGCAGGGTCATGGTGCCTGCAATGGCATAACCCATATAACGTTTTTTCTGGGCGAAATCTCCGTTGATGTCCAGATCCTCGTAGTCAATCGTCATTTTCGCCTCAAAACTCTTCACGTTGGCCATGAGCTCCCCGTTGACCCACACGCGGCCAAAGGTGCCGCGAATGACTTTGTTATGACTAAATTTCCCCATGTGTCACACCTCCGTTAGCCCATCGTAAAGACCATCCGCATGTCCTCCATAGCGTCCAGGATATGCGCCTGAGCTGCCACAAAGACCTGAGAGCGGTAGGTCTTTTTCTTGACTTGTGCATCGGTCAGGGACGCCGTGGACGTTCCGGCGGCTTCCCAGGCCGCCCGCATGGCGGACACGTCGATGGAGACGCTGATGCCCTCGCTGTCTACCACGTCCTCATCTGCCAGGGCACGGAGATAGCTGGAGACGTCCGTCACAAACAGCGCCTGATTGTCCGCCGTGTTTTTCACCCGGCCCAGGTAGCTGCCCTTGAATGTGCGGATGATATCCTCCTGGATTAAGTCCATGGCCTCGACCACCGCGATCTTTTTCATGTCGTCCGTGAGGTCGCCCGTCACGGTTTTCAGGGTATTCACGCCGCGGGCGATGCGGATGGTGTCATCGTCGGAAAACAGGCACAGGTTGCCGCCGTCGATGCTGGCGTCCAGGCCGGTCACGGCTTCCACCGCCTCCAGGTCGTCCAGCGCCTGGAAGGTGACGGCCTCATCCATCGGGCAGGCGGCCAGGATACCGGCCAGGCGGGGCAGGTAGTTGTTGATGTCAATGGCAGTGCTCTCGCCCTTGACGGTGACCTTGGTGTTGGCTACATTGACGATGTGGATATCGTCCGCGCTGGACTGTCCGCTCACCAGCGCTTTCGCCTTGCGGATACGCCGGGGGGTGTTGATGCTCTTGACATAGGCCACAAGGCCCGCCTGGAACGCCGCCGGGACGGCGCAGACCCAGTTATAGCTCAGCTGGTCCAGGATGGTCTGGGCGTTCGTCATGGTGTCGTCGGTGCCCACCCGGACGGCAATGACCTGATAAGGCCCCGCCGCAAACGCACGGGAGAGGATCGTGTAGTTGGCCGCCGTCCAGTCCGCCTGCGCCACCTCATCCAGCGCCGTGTAGGTCTTGCTCGTAAAATTGGTCTTGGTGGTGTCCTGCAAGATCACCGCCAAAATCCCCCTGGCAGACCGCGCCGTTGCCGTGGTCGCCAACTTCTTAAATTCAACGGAGATAGTAGGTAAACCCATGTTATCCGTCCTTTCTGCTAACATTCAGCGTTTCCATCATGTCCGCTTCGTCTTCCTTCCGCAGCTGGTACGTCTCCACCGTCAGGGTGGTCCGCAGCAGCATATCCTCTCTCTCGATCTCAAAGCTCACCTCATCTGGGTAAAGGAAAAATTCATTTTCCACCACCACAGGCTCCTGCAAGGCAAGCGCAAGTTTGGCCTCCCACTCCAACAAGGATAAATACCCCTGCTTGGTGTGTTCTGCCATGCGGATGATCTCCAACTCATAGGTGTCATGCTGCATTTCTCCCTCTCTGGAGGTGTCCATGTAGTTCGGTTGGATGTAGGTGCAGGGGACCGTAAACCCCTCAGTGATATCTTTGGTTGTCGGCGGCTCCCCAAACAACGTCTCGATCAGGGCGGAGAGTGCCCGAATGGTATCTACAATCGTAATCACAGTTCCAGCCCCTTTGATAACAATTCATCTACAAAACCTTCCACATCCCGTGGAAACTCTTTCTTCAGCTGCTTCACGGTCGTGGCTGCCGGGTGTTTTCCCGGCACCATGCGGCCCGTGTTGTGCCCGTTGATCCACAGGATATGTCCATGCTCGATCAAATGGGCATGGGGTGCTTTGTTGTATACACGGATTTGGAAATCTCCGTTATATTTCTGCACCCCGGTCCGGCGGATGCCCTTGAGCAGGTTGCCGGTCTTCTTCTTGGTCACGGCCTTGGTTTTGGCCCTCAGTTCCCTTCGGCCTTTGTTGCCCTCCCGCTTCATAAAATCCTTTGCTTCGGCGGGGTAATCTTTTTCTGCAACGTGAAACATCCGCTTTGCCAGTTCATCTAGCTCACGGGTGTCCATTCCCTCGCTGATTCCCACGGATCCTCACCTCACAGAAAATCTCAAGCCACTCATGGCGCATGTATGGGTCTAAAATGTAGAGGATATCGTAGGTTTCCCCCTCGATCTCCAGCCACATGTCTTCCGTCAGACCCTTTCGGTAACGAATTGTTACCTTGTGGGTGGTTCGGGAAATGGCGGTTTCAGCCGCCCTCCCAGATAAGAGACTGCCTGTCTGGGGGGTCACACCCGCCCAGACCTTGGCAACCGTCTCCTCCACAACAGGGTATTGCCCCAGCTTGTCCCGCTCTTGGGACGTCGCCATGTGCTTGATGGTGGCTTTTTTGTTCAGCCTGGAAGATAGGCGATCAAAATACCAGTTCATACATCGCCCTCCACGCTGGGAAGCAGATTCGTGGAGTGCATGTCCAAAATCTGCTTTACCGTGGCGTTTTGTGCGCTGTATTGCTGCGTCATTTGCCGGTTGTCGTACATCTCAGCAGCCACAACAAAAATTGCATAGCCAATCTCATCGGGCAGCTCCTGGGATGTATCCAGTCCGGCATATCCGGCACAGTAGGCAACAGCCAAAGGGAGGATGCGCTGGAAATCCGCCTTATCCGCGCTGTCCAGGCTGTTGTAGTCGTCCTCGTCAAACGCTACCCGGCAAAACCGTGCCAGTTCCCACGGTTTCAAATCAGATACCAGCACATCCAACCCTCCTATCAGCCGGCCTTCATAGCCAGCGCAGCAATCTTCTGGGCGTTCTCGACCTTGGAATCCAGCTCCATCCAGCAAATCACACCAATGGCGTGCTGGTCGGCATACTTCTCACGCAGGACTTCCACAGAGGGAGTCTCGGTCATTTTCACAGCCAGACCGGTGGGGTCCAGGTACAGGATAGCCCGCTTGCCCGCAGCCATATCGGGCATATTGTCGCTGATATACACGTCTTTTCCGAACAGGGTATAGCCCCAACGGCTGGTTGCATCCTTGTTCAGGAGGTAGTTGTTTTGGCCGTCCTTGAGCTTGCGGATGGCGGTGCGGGTGGCCTTGGACATCACCCAGATGCAGCCGCCCTGATACACATCGGGAATGGTCTCCTGAAGGTCGATCAGCTCATCGGCGGTGACGGCGGTGGCAGAGGCGGCGGTGACGGAAGCAGCAACCTTGGACAGGCCCTCGATCTTGCTGGTGGTGCCGTTGATCAGCTGGTTCTCGATCCAGTAAGCGGCTGCTTCCGCCATCTTACGAACCACGAAGGGGACAAGGTCGAACTGGCTGTTATTTACCAGAGACTTAGACACCAGAGAACGAGCGCCTGCCAGGAAACCGGTCAGCGAGATGCTGGTGAACTTGCCGCTGGTGGAGTCAATGGTGGCAAACTCCGTGGCGTAGGCCATAGTGATCTTCTGGGTGGACTCATCATAGCTGGGGATGGTCAGGGTGCCGCCGACGTTGTAGTGGATTGCCATGGCGAACAGAGGGGACATCTCCTTGACCTTCTCGATGATCTTGTTGGCGATGGAAGAGGGGATCACAGCGCCGTTGTCGCTCTTGGTCAGGTTCACATCGGCACGGGTCTCCAGGTCCAGGGTGCCGCGAATGTAGCTCTCAAAAGCGCGTTCCTCCAGCTCGGCCCGGTCCTTGGTCTCGTCAGGCTTCTCGACAGGCTGATAGCTGCGCTTCTCGTCCAGCTCATCGGCGGCTTTCAGAGTGGCGTCCAGGTCGTTCAGCTCCTTGGTGATCTCTTCGTAGCGCTTGTTCTCATCTTCGTTGAAAGCGCGGGTCTCAGTCTCACAGGCCTCGACCATCTTCTCCATTTCCTCGATCAGCGCATTGCGCTTCTCGATCAACTGCTTGTATTTCATTGATTTATCTCCTTTTCAAATGGAAAATTTCAGCGCGTTTCCCAGCCAAAAAAGCATCGGCGGCTGTTTCGCCGGTGTCTTTCTTCTTCTCAGGCTCTTCTTTTTCTTCTTTTTCCCGAATTTCTGTAATGTCCGGTTCCGCGTCCTCCATGCGGAACTCCACCAGAGTTTCCGTGTCATCACGGGTCTCAATGCTGGTCGCAATGTAGGCCGGGGTTATATCCAAGATGGAGACCTCCCGCAGCTCCAGTGCATCCACAAATCTGCGCCGGGTGCCGTCCTCGTCGGTGGACCAACGGTCTGCCTTTTTCACAAAGCCGAAGGACCAGCCGCGCAAGGCCCGCCGTTCTGCCGCCTGGATCACGGCGGGGTCGGAAACAACAGCGTTTGCCAACAGGCCGATGCTGTCCTCACGCAGAGTTATCTCACCCGTTTCCGTGGAGCCAAGCACCCGATTGTGGTCAAAACGCAGCTCTACCGGCGTCCCAGATTGCAGCGCGGAACCAAAAGCACCGGGTGTGATCTGCTCGATGTAAGGGCCGGATTTATCATGCAGTGTCCTGCTGTCCCGGCCCACCACGTTCACGTAGCCTGTCACCGTCAATTCCTTCTTGTCCGTCCTCGGATTGGATCGGATTTCGACCTTCATCCTTTTCACCCCCTTTCATGGCTTCGTTGATACTCGTCCATTCCTTGGTGTTGGGCGTGTACATCTGTTTTGATTTGGGATCATAGATCACCGTGTCCAGGCCAAGCCGCACAAATTCCAGGCCCAACGGATTCTTGCCCTCCTGGTTCCGCACCTCGTCCAGCTGCATCCAGCCGTTGCGGACGGCTACCTCATACGCCTGGTATCTGGTCAGCATGTCGGTGTTATCCAGGTCGTCCATGTCGATCTCAAACTCAAGGACGCCTTTCTCTTCCTCCAACAGGCAAAACCGGTTGATTGCCGATTGCAGCGCCCGGACGATAGGCCGGATTCCAAAGCGGACGGTGTTTTTCAGGTCATCTGTCGATGCGCCGCCCTCAATCACCGACGGCACAATGCCGAAAATCTGGTAGATTTCATGGTCGTTGGTGGCCTTGTTCTGGTTCAGCTGACTGTCTACCGCCGTCTGGCCTGCATCCTGGAACTCAATGCCGTCGTTCAGAACTACGGTGTTTTCGTCCGAGTCGTTCCCGTATAACTTATTCCAGCTCTTCCGCAGGGAGTTGATAACCTCTTGTGTCACCTTCTTACCGGCCTGAACCTTCAAAAAGCCCTTTTTTGCACCGGTCCGCACCATGCGATTCTCATATTTCATCGTGTTCAACACGACAGAGAGCTGAGTCGGGTTTTCGTCCAGAACGCCATAGCCCCGGAAACCGTCCTTGGTGTTCCGTAGGATACGGAACAGAACGTCAGGCCGCCACTCTTTTTGATTGATGTAAAATTTGCCGTCCTTCTCCACCGGGTCGATATCCTTGGTGTAGGAAACATAGTCCGGGTTCACATAGCAGATCTTCCGAATGGTGTTTCTGTCCCAAAGCACCGCCGTATAGCCGTTGCCTCGAACCAGATAGTCCCGGATCATCGCTTTCTTCCACTCAATGGCGTCCAGCGTGTCGCCGGTGTCGTCGTTCAGCAGTGCTAACCGGTAATCTCTTGTAACCTCTTGGGTGTTCTTCCCTCTGCGCCGGTACAGCTTTACCGGCAGGGTAGCGATGATCCCGGAGAGGAAAGAGACGGAAGCGGCCACCGCCGGGATCTCCAAAGCACCGTCTTCCGTGCCTACCTTCGTGCCACCCATAGCAGCGCGGAGGGAGGTATCGAGCGCCCCTTCGTCCAGCATCTCCCTGGTCTCCACTTCCTTTTTTGCGAAAATGCCCATTAAATCACCACCGCTCCCCAGTCAATGGCCTCAGAAAACATGGTGTTCTGCTGAAGCATGTAAACGGCGTTGATGAGCGCCGCCACCATATCTACCTTGCCATTCGACTTTTTCTTGTTCACATACCGGTTTAGGTTCGTGTCGAACGTACACCGGGCGTTTTCAAAGTTGATCTCCAACAGTTCGTTGGGTTCGTAAGCAAATTTCCCATCGGCTACCAGTTCAGAAAGCCATTTTGTCGCCGGGTGCAACACGCTGGAGTGCTGTTTTACCTCGCAGGTCACATAGGTTTCGTCCCATTTCTGGGCGGAAGAGAGGGCGTTGTATCGGTCAAAGCCGATGCCCAGAACGGCCACGCCGTATTTTTCTTCCACATTGAACACAAAATCTTCCACAACCTTGTAGTCAATGGTCTTGTCCCCGCAGGCGATGCATTTCCCGGCCCGAATAAACTTGCGGTAGTCAATGCGCTCCGCTCGGTTCTTTTCCTCGATGCGGCCCTCCGGGATAAATGCGATTACGTCCGCATAGACTTTCCCGGCGTCATCGTCCAGGGCCACCATAGCAACCGCCGTGTTGTCGTTCGTCATGGAAAGGTCCACGCCCAGATAGACATCTCTGCCATTCCAGTCGATCTTATCCTGCTGGCAGGCGATCACGTCCTGAACGGGAATGTAAGTCTCCGTCCCGACACCCTGGTAAATGATGTTGCAGTGTTTGCACAAGAAGTTTTCGCGCCGCCCTTCGACCTCAATGGCCTGCTGTCGCTTTTTCTTCAAGTCTTCCATGATCTCCGGCACTTCCAGAGCCAAGGGATTCGCATGGGCAAGAATTAGGTCGTCGGACATCCAGTTTGTCGGATCATCCGGCTCATATAGCAGAGCAAAAACACTCTCGTCCTCCACCACATCATCAAGAATCTTCTTCGCATACCCAATTTCATCCTCAAACGGGTTCTTTGTCTTCGGGTATTTGGTGGAGATCACGCATCCTAGCTTGTTCAAAATGGTCAGCTGGCCGGACCGCATAGCCTCCAAAGCGTAGGGATTCGGTAGGCCGCCGACCTCATCCGCCAGGAAAACCGACGGAAGTTTACCGTCTAGGTGGCCGTTGGAGTAGGCCAGGGGATAGTAGCTGTTCTCCGTCAGATTGCAGGTGATGGAATCCCGTAGCATTTTGAATTTCTCTTTCCCCTGATATTTACCGACCAGGGCAGGGGAACTCTTGATGATCTCCTCAATGGCAGATTTCACCTCACGGGACAGCGACCCGTCCGGGGCCACGCTGTAAAATTTGGAGAATCTAGGCTCCGTCAGAAACAGCAGGATAAAGATCACCGCCACCAGGAACGTTTTCCCGTTCTTCCGGGAAATCTCCAGGATAGCCGTCTGGTACCGCCGCTTCTCCGGGTTTTCCCGCCAAACGACGCACAAAACCGCCACGATATACAGCCATTGGAAACCGGCTAAAGTGTCCCGCACGGACTCCCGCGCTTTCAGACCTTTTGCCATTACCATCAAACCCAGCAGTTTCTCGATCTTCTGAATCTTTGCCAGGTCGATCATGTACCTGTCGCTCTTGCCCTGGGCCACAAAAACAAACTCAGAGCATTGCAAGATCACATATTTCGGGGCTTTGATCTTGCCGGAAACGACGCTCTTGGCGTATACATACGCCGGGTGATTCTTATCAATCACTGAGTGCTTCCGCCAACGGGTCCGCCGCGTCCTTGGTTTTCACCGAGATCACGGCTCCCAGTTTTGCCCGGTCCTGTGGGGAGAGACAGAACGCCGTACAGCCCCAACGCACGGTTGCCTCATACTGTTTCCGGGCAGACATCAGTTTGTTGTTCTCCATCAGCTCCGGATCATCGTTGATCTGTTTGTCGATCATCGCCACCCGGTCAAAAGCTACGCACAGCATACCCAGGCCCTCGCTATCCAGAGCCGAAAGCATCTCTGCCTTTGCGTAGTACCCAGAGATCCATTCAAAGATTCTTCGCTGATTCTCATTCAGCCACTCCGGGCACTCCGGGCGTTCGTCGCCTCGAAGCATTGCCTCAGTCGCAGCCCTCAAAGCCGCTTCCTGTTTCGTAGCCGCGCCGGTTTTTACAGCCGCCGCTTTCGCTGGTCTTCCCATTATTTTCCTCCTCAATTTCTGGTAACTAAAAAACGTACCTAAAATATTG
>ERZ1034920.1382-NODE-1382-length-15797-cov-12.990281_pt1 | contig 15797 bp, 10 predicted proteins | sample MGYA00520688_ERZ1034920 | MGnify/ENA primary metagenome ERZ1034920 (study PRJEB33766, sample SAMN09781785) | gut metagenome | biome: gut microbiome | host: Homo sapiens | place: Madagascar | study: EMG produced TPA metagenomics assembly of the PRJNA485056 data...
ACCCATTCCAGGTTCTCGACCAGGAGGGTGTTGGTCAGCTCATCAAGATGGCTGTAGAGAATGGTCGTGCTACCCGTCCTAACCTGCGCACAGGTATCTGCGGTGAGCATGGTGGCGAGCCATCATCAGTTAAGTTCTGCGCTAAGGTCGGCATGAACTATGCATCCTGCTCTCCATTCCGCGTGCCAATCGCCAGACTTGCTGCGGCGCAGGCTGCTGTAGAGGAGTAACAACAGATAATTGTAAATCAGTAGGTTAAGAGGAAAGTCCTTATTTTAAGGGCTTTCCTCTTAATTCGTTTATATCAATAGTATCACTAAAATGATACAAATGATACTCTTTGTTTAGAAATGTTTTTGAGAAATTTATATTGATGTTTAGAACGTGTTTAGAAGAATATGGCAACATTTAAAATAGTAGTACAGAAACAGAGAAATGACGGATTCTATGCCGTATATATAAGAATTACGCACAACCGTGGCGTAAAGTATTTGAGAACAGATAAGATTGTTGACGCAAAGGGCATCAACAAGAAGAACAAAGAGGTAAAAGATCCTTTTGTCCTTCAATCCTGTTCCAACAAAATTGCTCGTTTTGCAGAAATGCTGAACAAGGTGGAAATCAGAAAATGGGATGTCCATGATGTAGTGGCTTATCTGGAGAAGGGTACTGATGATGTATGCTTTTCTGATTATGCAAGAAAATATCACGATGATATGTATAATAATGGGCATGAAAGAAATGCCAGAAACTACGAACTTGCTTACCAGCATCTGGAAAGATATACCGGAACAAACAAGTTGATGTTCTCACAGCTCACTTCTCATCTTATCAATGGATGGATAAAATCTCTAGAGAAAACATCTAGAGCAAAGGAAATGTACCCTGTATGTGTCAGACAGATATTCAAGCAAGCTCTGCTTGATTTCAATGACTATGACAGTGGTATCATTCGTATTGCTACAAATCCATGGATGAAAATAAAAATTCCAAGGGCTGATACTCCGCTTAAGAAAGCTATATCCCTGGATGAAGTCAGGGCATTTTTTACTGCGCCACTCCCTGAGAGTGACAGAAAGGTTCCTCTTTCTGAGTTGGGAAGAGACGTGGCGATGATGGTAATATGTCTGGCTGGCATGAATACCGTTGATATCTATAATCTCAAAAAGGAGAATTACATAAATGGAATCATTGGCTATGAACGTGCAAAGACAAGAAGAGCCAGAAAGGATAATGCTTACATAGAAATGCGTGTTCCTAACATATTGCTTCCTATCTTTGAGAAGTATAAGGATGATACCAATTCTCCTTATCTGTTTAATTTTCACCGAAAGATGTCTACAAGTGACAGCTTCTGTGCTAACATAAACGTTGGAATACGCCAAATTTGTGAAAAGTCATTAGGACTGCCTCATGACAAGACTTATTGCGTCTATACGTTTCGTCACACATGGGCTACTGTTGCCCAAAATGACTGTGGAGCCTCACTTGCCGAAATTGGTTTTGCCATGAACCATTCTGACAAGTTCAAAGTAACTCGCACTTATGTTAAAGTGGACTTTTTACCTGCCTGGGAATTAAATGAAAAGGTAATCAACAAAATTTTCTTCACTACAGATAAATCTGCAGGGCAAAGAGAGAAAGAAAAGGATCCTAATCAATTTACAAGATTCTCATACAAGCAGCTCATTAAAGGTACTTTGTATTTTAGAGGTAGAATCCTTGCTCAGATAGAAAATGTGGGATATAATAATGTAAATGAGGTTATTGAAGAATTGATGTCTAAAATTCCAGAAACAATACCGTCAAAGACGTTGGTTCAGATTCGTATTGAAAATAAGGATAAAAACGAGACACAGGATTATACAAGAGAGGTTAAATAAAATAGGGATGGATTTTCATCCACCCCTATTAGGATTATATTTATAACCGATTACTCGGTAACGATGGTGCAACCAGATGGCATTGCTCCCTTGATCTTGTTAATGGTTTCCTCACTGCAACCTACCATTTTGATGGTTTTGAGGTTTCTACAGTTGGAGAGCATGCCACCCATGTCGATGACTTTACTCATGTCCCAACCACTTAAATCTAAGGACGTGAGGGAGCTGCAACTGTTGAACATGTCGTACATTCTGATGACGCTGCTAGTATTCCAACCGCTTAAGTCCAGGGACGTGAGTTTGGAGCAATTGTTGAACATGTCGCGCATGGTGGTGACGCTGCTTACATCCAAGGACGTGAGTTTGGAGCAGTCCCTGAACATGTAGGACATGTTGGTGACGTTGCTCGTATTCCAACCGCTTAAGTCTAAGGACGTGAGGGAGCGGCAGCCCCAGAACATGCTGTACATATCGGTGACGTTGCTCGTGTTGAAGTGACTTAAGTCCAAAGATGCAAGGGCGTTGCAGTTGTCGAACATTTCTTCCATGTTGGTGACTTTACTCGTGTTGAATCTGCTTACATCCAAGGACGTGAGTTTGCTGCAGCTACGGAACATTTGGGACATGTCGGTGACTTTACTCGTGTTGAATCCGCTTACATCCAAGGACGTGAGTTTATCGCACTCTTTGAACATGTAGGACATATCGGTGACGTTGCTCGTGTTGAAGTGACTTAAGTCTAAGGACGTGAGGGAGAAGCAGTCCATGAACATGTAGGTCATGTCGGTGACGTTGCTCGTATTCCAACCGCTTAAGTCTAAGGACGTGAGGGAGCGGCAGTAGTAGAACATGTTGTTCATATCGGTGACGCTGCTCGTGTCGAAGTGACTTAAGTCCAGGGACGTGAGGTTCTCGCAGAGCCAGAACATTCTGCCCATGTTGGTGACGCCATTGAATTTTGATGCCGGAACACTCCAGTTGCCATTAGCGTCAGGGGTTACTTTGTAACTAGTGCCGTTTGCTCCCCCCACTTTGTAGGTGAAGGATGCCGAGGCGGTGCCGGTGACTTTCTCCGGAAAGTCTACTGCTTTCGCTTCCCAATCGGCTACCTTCACGTTCAGCTTGATGTCCTTACCGCTGATAAGCTGCTTACCGTTCTCGTCCTGACCGGCTCCATCGGAGAAGTCTACGATGTAGGTATAGTGCTTTCCCATTTCCCAGTTGGAGTTCAAATCGATGTATGCCCAACCGTCACGGATTACCTTGCCGCCCTGCATCGTGATATTCACCTTCAAGGCAAGGTATGCCTTTTCTGAGGCTTTCTCTGACTTCTCCAGCTGTTGTGGGAGGAGCATGAAGGCTACGTTAGATTCGTCGAGGGTTGACACGCTACTGGTCAACGCCGAAGCGGTGTTCCAGGTGGTCTCATAGCTGCCAACATCTGCTGTTGCATCTGAGAGAGTCCAGCTGGCGGCACTGTTCTCTACCGATGGGAACGTGAAGGTTCCCTTTGTCTTCACATTGCCCAGTTTTACGCCGGTCACATTCACTGTATACGCTGTATTGCTATTCTTGGCAGCTACACTGATCTCGGTAAGGGCATGTTGGAAGTTCAGCTCTACGCCAGTGGTGCCATTGGTGGCGTTATTACCGGTGGATTTAGCATACACGAAGTCCTGCTGGGCGGCTGCGGTTTCAAATGGCACGAAGTCTGTCAGAGTTTGTGCGTCCTTATCAATCTTGAAGGTGCCACTATCTCCTGGCTCTGCCGGTGCGTAGCCGTAGAGGTGTAAATCACCTTCTACAGGCCAGAAGAACTTACCGGCTGCTGTTGTCCAGCTGCTGCCGTTGTCAGAGGTGGTGTACTCTACATTATTCATGTAGTTTTCCTCTCCTGCCTGGAAGGCGTTTACCGTGAACTTACCGAGACTGGTAATCTTGGTTTCGACTGCTCTGGCGTCTTTTTTTACATCACCTCCTATTATGGCGGTTGGAACAATTTCGTTACCAGACAATGGGCTGCTACCAGCCAACTCGTCCTGGCTACAAGATGTGGCAGCAAGCAGACAGGCTGCTGCCGTCATAAATAAACCTTTCTTTTTCATAAATGTTCTTTGTTTCGTTTATATTTTATACTGAAATGCGAGTGCAAAAGTAAGGCTTTTTATCTATACCTTATATATAAACACGATATACCTTTGAAATTAACAATTGCAAATGGTCTAGACATACATGGGAAGCAACACTTCCATGGTGGTTATATCTTATATCTATATGGTGTTATATGCTTATATTATTTCTATATGGTGTTATATGCTTATATTATTAAGTAAGTGATCTAAATTATTTATATATATCAGTACTAATATGGTTCATTTTCCGTTTTATAGAAAAAATAGAATTATGAAACCAATAAAAGTACTTGAATTATCAGAGGTTGATTGCCTCAAATTAGAGAAAGGCTATCATAATGGCCCTACTCATAGTTTTCGTATCAGATGCAAATCCATATTGCTGAAGTCAGAAGGTAAATCAGCTCCCAAAATAGCAGAAATACTTGAGGTGACTGTTCCTACTGTCTACACATGGATAAAACGTTATGAAGAAAATGGCATCAAAGGCTTGGAGACACGTCCTGGTCAGGGTCGAAAACCTATTATGGATTGTTCTGATGAAGAAGCAGTCCGCAAGGCAATTGAGGAAGACCGTCAGAGTGTGTCCAAAGCACGTGAGGCATGGCAGAATGCGACTGGTAAAGAAGCCAGTGACATTACCTTCAAACGTTTTTTAGAAACATTGGTGCAAGATATAAGCGTATAAGAAAACGCCCAAGGGGCAAACCCTCACCGCAGCTCTACGCATACAAGAAAGAGAAGTTGCAAGAACTTGAAGAACTTGATTCCAAAGGAGAACTTGTGCTATATTATGCCGACGAAAGCCATGTCTGTACAAATGGATATGTTCCATATGGCTGGCAATTCAAGAATGAGGATGTTTACATCCCATCCGAGAAAGCTGCCCGGCTTAATATCTTTGGCATGATTACCAAAAGGAACCAATATAAAGGCTTTACCACAAAAGAGTCCATCAACGCAGACAAGATTGTGGACTATCTTGACAGATTCTCTTTCAATGTCACGAAGAAGACTGTAATTGTCTTGGACAATGCTTCTGTTCATAGAAATCGGAAAGTGAAAGAACTGAGGAAAATTTGGGAGAAAAGAGGATTGTACCTCTTCTATCTTCCACCTTATTCTCCGGAACTTAATCCTGCCGAGATTCTTTGGCGTATACTTAAGGGTAAATGGATAAGACCGATAGATTACGAGACTACGGACTCGCTTTTCTATTGTACGAACATGGCCTTGGCATCTGTGGGTACGAACTTATTCGTGAATTATTCATCGTATTTATAAAATTAATTTTGAACAGTTACTTATCTATATGATTTGTTAGACATGCATACCTCTACCGGCTTTCACCTTCTGTAAGATAGCGTCCTGTTCTACACACATTTCCTCGGTATATTCATCTTCCGGAACATAGGAAAGCATACCCTTGTCATCTCTTGTCCAACAGCCATATATACCAAAGTTATATTTGTCAAACGCCAAAATACCATCTCGCTCTTTCTGCCAAGCCTGTGCATCTCCCTTTACATTAAGAATACCTGTCTCCTCATTAAGGTCAATTCCAATAGAAAGCATCTGATCATCTTTCTTCAAGGTAACTACCTCTCCATTTTCAAGTTTCAGAATATGATCCTCGTCCATGCCCATATTGGTAGCAAGCAGCGACAGGTTATTGTCAACAAGATTACTCTTCACAGAAATAATAGAGTTGGTTGCACTGTCAAGCTGTACATAGTTCCAGCTGCTGTTGGATGGAAGTATTACTTTGAGAACCCTACTCATTTCCAATGCCTCTTTCTCTTCCCCAGTGAAGTATTCCAGATTACACTGGTTCTTAACAGGCAAGAACAACGGATGAACCTGTTCACCCTCTTTGATCAAGCGGATGCGAGCGAAATCCTTGTGAATGACACCATCCCCATCAACTTGATTTATAGGAAGCAAAGGTGTACGCATGCCCCCCAACAGCTTATTCATGATAGGCTCAGGAAGGTCATCTATCATTTCCTGAGTAAGGCCAAACTTCCTCAACTCCTCGTAAGGAATTTCATTTTCTTCAATTCTTTGTATATTCATATTGTTCAATATTTAAAATTTTTGGCAAAGATACAAAATAGCTAATTGCTGAACATTCAAAATTCAATATACCTTTGAAATTAACAATTTTAAAAGCCAGAAGCATTTTCCCAAATACCCCTTCCAAAACCACCGAAGGGTTTTGCAAACGTTAATTTCAAAGGTATATCGTGTTTAAATATAAGGTGTAGATGAAAAGCATTACTTTTGCATTTTGAATATAAGATACAAAAAGTAACAGACAATGATCAGATATGTAATACTATCATTATGCCTTCTATGCTTCATGCCCAAAAGCGTGGCACAGGGAAAGAAAGAATCCAGGGAATACTGGATAGATAAGTATCTCAGCGTCAGTTTTCCTCTGCAAAATATCAAGGTTAATTCCTTCTATGGAAGCAGAGTTGATCCTTTCACAGGGAAATGCAAACAGCATAAAGGCTTGGATTTAAGAGCCCGGTACGAAGAAGTACTGTCTATGTTTGATGGCTGTGTGAAGAGTACCGGCTATGACAAGGGTTCGGGAAAGTTTGTTATTCTACAGCATGGCGACTGGACTATCAGCTATTGCCATCTGTCAGAGATTTGGGTAACATCCCAGCAAAAACTCCTGGCAGGAGATCCGGTTGGCATTAGCGGAACCACTGGAAGAAGTACCGGTCCCCACCTTCATATCAGTTGCAGGCTGAAAGGACAGCTGGAAGACCCCTACAATCTACTGCTGTATGTAAGAGAAACGAAAGCTAGGGCTATCAAAGCCCTCAGAGTAGAGGAAAACAACCTGTTTTCTCCAGCTGAGTTCATAGAACACTATGCGGCAGCAGCAATGCAGCAACAGCGAAAATATGGCATTCCATCTTCCGTTATCCTAGCTCAGATGGCACTTGAAAGCAAGTGGGGAAACAGCAACCTGGCACAGGTGGGCTATAACTTCTTCGGTATCAAAGCCAACCAGAACTGGCTGAAAAGCGGTCTCCCCTATAGCATTCACGATGATGACCGCCCCAATGAGAAGTTCTGCAACTTCCTCTCACCGGAAGAAAGCATAGAATATCACTCTCGCCTGCTGATGAGTGACAGATATGCAAGGTGCTGGAGATATAAGCCCACCGACTACCACAACTGGCTCTTGTCTATCAAGGAAGCCGGTTATGCCACACGCAAGGATTATGTAAAGGTGTGCGAGCGTATCATCCGACAGCATAAACTGTATCTCTATGACCAGCAAGCAGAAAGAATGTGAATACAACAACTGAAAATAAAACAATAAAAGATAAAGAAATGAAGAAATTAACGTTTTTATTGGCAACCTTCCTCATGGTAAGCTATGCCAATGCACAAGTAGTTTTCGGAGAGAATGAAAAAGAGTTTGTAAAAAGCACCTCATTCTCCAGTGGTAGACAGCCAAAGAAAGATGCCAAGCCTTATCTTTCGGGACAGGAGAAGTTCAAACTCTCAGCCGTTGGCGACAACTGGTTTGGCAGCGTAAAGGCAGGCATGTCAACTTTCACCGGTGCTCCTGTAGGATGTACCGATTTCTTTGGTCATACACGCCCAACGATGCTTGTCAGTTTCGGAAAATGGCATTCACGTTTCTTTGGAACCCGGTTGGTTTATCAGGGTTTCACCTTCACCAATGCCGAGAACAAGGCTATGAACTACCAAAACTATCATGGAGATCTGATGCTGAATCTCTCCAGTTTCGTGCGTAGCAGCTACAATCCTCTTCCAAGATGGGATTTCGCTCTCTATTTGGGAGCTGGTGCTATCAAGAACACCACTATTCATAGCGCACCATTTGCCGTCAGTCATGGTTTTCTTTGCAGCTACCGAGCAACCAACCGCCTCCATGTAACAGCCGAGATGGGTGGAACCAGTACCTTTCAGAGGTTTGACGGCATAGGCAAGGACAAGCATTTTGGCGACAATATCCTTCATGTATCCCTGGGTGTTACCATCGGTATCGGCAAGCAAGGTTTTGACCGAAAGCCGGTTCTTGAAGTGTTGGGTGATGACGGTAATCATACCAGCCTTCAGTATGACGGCAGCAAATTCCCTAAAAATAATTTTGAAGGACTTAAGAGTTTGAAGGAAAGAATGAGCAAGGGAGACGATGGTTCATTGGCATCTTCCGGTATTCAACTGGATGCCCCGATTCTGTTCTTCTTCAAGATTAATACCACCACCCTCATTGACAAGCAACAGCTTGTGAACATTAAGGAGATTGCAAAAGCCGTAAATGAAAACGATCTTCGAATCAACATCTATGGAGCCGCCGACAGCAAGACCGGAACACCGAAGCACAACCAGAAGCTCAGTGTTCGCAGAGCCAAATATATTGCCAAACTGTTGATGAAGGCAGGTGTTGACAAGAGTAAGATGCGTGGTTTCAGCAGGGGCGGTATCAATATCTACAAGCCATATACCGCAAACCGCCATACATGCGTCATCGTCTATAAGGAACAGCAGTAACATTTAAAGCATATTGTCATGACTATCATACGTAAAAATACCAATCCACGGGCAACCGACGTTGCTCCCCAGCTTCAAAGTGTATTGCATGCCAATGGTATGCAAGCCCATATCTCATTGTCAGACACTGGCACCTACCAGCTCGTAACCCTCTCACACAACTCTTCCCAACCTCGTTATTATGACCTGAGCGAGAAGCAGTTGGATGCTCTGGTCAACGGCGGCACAAATGCATGGAACAAAAACGCATACAACACCTTTGTTTCCATCGTGAAAGACGATTATTATATTCCTGGTTCCTGGGTGGCAGCCAAAAATGCCAATTCGCCGGTAAATCATGGCTTGTGGGGACATACCATCATGGATGGAGAATATGGCTACCGGGACCCACGTTTCCGACCGTTTGCCGGTCCGGGTTTTGGGAAATTTGACAATTCACTCCTTGGCATCCTCTTCGGTGGTGGCAGATATCACATCAGAAGAGTTGAGGGAAGACCTTACTTTGCAAACAGCGCACCTGTTGTGGTAGAACGTCCTGATGGCAGACTGAAACCCGGTGAGCTGAAATCGGGCAGCTATGGTTTCTACGATAAGGGAAACCAGAAAAAGGATGCTCTCTCCAACCTTGAAGTAGATGTCAAGCCTAGGGTTCTGGAGCGACCAAAAGGCAAAGCCTTGCCTCTGAAGGACTATATCAATGGTTACAGTACCCTTCTGACCTTTAGTGGTGCAGGTTTTGCAGAGGTACTTTCATCCCATGGTATTGTGGTAGATAAAGACAAGAAGACCCTCACCATCGAGTCAGACGGCGTAAACAAAAATCAGGAATATACTCTTACCGACGAAGAACTCAATACCATACTGAATGATAAGTTGAGATTTACAGATACCAGAGACAAGAAAAAACAGGTTCACAACAAGAATGCCCCTAACATCAGTGAGCGTCTGGATGTTATCAATAAGGTTATCGCAAATGACTTTGCCGACAAGATAACAGTTGACCATCTTCAAAGCAAAGACTATATCAACATCAAGTTGAAGCCGGAAGCAGCAGCTTCGCTTGGTCTGCTAGAAACACAGGCAAATGCATATAACAAGAATATTGATACATTGGACCTTGATATGAGGGAAATGCGCCAGGACTACAGGACTGGCTTTGTAGACAAGTGGAACTCTATTGGTGTTGTGGACGGACGAACCCTTTCTGAGGATAACGGTTTCTATCTTCCTATGAATAAAGGAAGAAGAGTTGCCGTTGGTGAGATACAAGCCTACCCTACCAATGATGGTACCAAGACATCTTATCGCATGACAGCAGTCATCAACAATCAGGTGATGAGTCATGAAATTTCCAAGGATGATTATATCAAGTTCATCAACTATGATGACGAACACCGTTTGCAGCTCTTTGACAAGGTTTTCGATGAAGTGAAAATTAAGAGTGCATCAAACGGCAAGTTGGAAGACAACACTCGTTCATCATATCTTGACGAAGCAAAAGATGTTGTCAGACTTGAAGGTGATTATAGCCTGGTAAGCAGCAAAAGTTCCGCAGCCATTATCGGTGCTATGGCGTGGAAGGATAAAATCTCAGGCGATTATACCATCAATGTGAGAACCAACAAGGATGCCGGTATGTGGTCTTTCAAGATTACGGAAGATCAGTATACAAAGTTCAAGTACGCAACTAATGAGGAGCGTGCCCAAATGCTTACCTCCCTGCTTCCTCTTACAGATGAGAACAAGGAGAAGATGAAGGTCGTAGAATCAGCTTCTTTGTATAGAGGTGGCTATGTAAAAGGACAGAATGCAAATGTTTCTGCATCCTTGGAGAAGGTCTTGCAGGATTTGGAGAAAGCCGGAATAGGCTATAAAATCGTCAATAACCGTGACCTTCCGGAGCAGGAACGCTTCCGGGTCCTTAAGGAAAGTGTACAGAAGTTGCAGGAAAAAGCCAACAAGTCCGGAGCCAAGATAGCCATCCCTTCCGATTCAGAACTTTGGCAAATGATTAAGGAGCATCCTCACACGCAGGTTTCTGACCAGCAGCAGGAATCAAAGTTGAAGTCAGCAGAGCAAAAGCAGTACAATCTTAACGACCTTCGAGAGCAGACAAAGATCAATCTTCTTGGCGATGCCTACGTGAATGGAGACTCCCTTGAAAATCTGAAAGCAAGCAAGGAATGGAAGCGAAGCGGCGAACATGGCCGTGATACCCAGGTGGGAGATATCGTAGTGGAAAAGCTGAAGGATGCCAAAGGACAGGAAATAGAAGGCAAATACAAGATGACAGCTGTCATCGATGGCAATGTCTTCTCACATGAAATTACGGAAAAGCAATACAACAAGTTCATGACCGTAAACAACCTCCAGCGAATGAAGCTCTTTGACAAGATCTTCCCTGAGGTAGAAATGAAGACGAAGCCGGAAAACCGCTTCAACCTTGGAGCAGCCCTTCTTGCTGCCGTAACAACAGGCGTGGGAGTCATGGCAATCGCATCTGAGTCTCGTCCGCATCACCGTCCGGTGGTATTTGAAAGCGGACCGGTATTCTCTAAACCTGGTGTTGTTTCTGCTGCTGAAGTTTCAGCATCCATTTACGAGTCTATGAACAATGGACCAGCACCATCAGAAGGTTACGGCTTAGGCAGATAACAGATTTCATATCTAACAGAAAAGATATATGAACGATACAGTACATATCTTTAGAACAGTAACGTTACGTCCTCATTGGTTTCAGTATGTCATCAATGAGTTCGTAGCATTGTGTTTCTTTCTTGGCAGCATCTGGGTATGGGAATTTTGCTATTTCCAATACCACGAGTTGGCAATATACGTTAGCATAGCCTTATTCCTTTATCTGCTTTTCAAGCTGATATATCTGGCAAGGATGGAATATGTGATAACAGGGGAACAGATCATCATCATGCATGGTGTTCTGTCCCACTCTACCGATTACGTCGAGTTGTACAGAGTAGTAGACTATCAGCAGCACAGAAGCCTTCCGCAGCAGATTTTCGGACTGAAGACCGTAACCATCTTCTCTGGCGACCGGAATAATTCGAAGCTGGATATGATAGGCATTAAAGCCAATAACAATATTGTTGCCGACATAAGGATGAGAGTTGAATTTAATAAACGACACAAAAGTATCTATGAAATTACAAATAGAAATTAGGGGAACGATGATTTTCCTGCTGTTCTTCTCCACCATGATTTCCTGCTTCGGACAAAGCGTCACCCAATCCAATCCTCTGGAATATGCAGCTATCGGTGAGGGAGAGTCACGAATAAATGAGATCATTGGCAAGCAGAACGAAATATTGGACACCTTAAGCGTGCTTCATGGTGGAATAGTTGTTGCAGAAACCAAGATGAAGAAATGGGAAGAGAAGTATAACAGCTACCTGAAAACAACCCAAGGGTATGCAGATGCCATCAAAGCTGGTTGTACCCTCTATATGCAAGGCATGCAGACGCTTACTGCCTTATGGGAAATCAATACAGCCTGTAAGATCAATCCCCAAGGTATCGCTGCTTCTGTCTCCATGAATACGCTTTATGCAGAAACAGCTGTAGAACTTGTCAAGACGTATCGTATTTTGAAGACGGTCGTAGCCAAAGGCGGTGAAGGTAACATGCTCAAAGGCTCAGAACGTACAAAGATTCTATGGCAGCTGAATACCGAGTTGGAACAGCTTAACAGGAAGTTTCGGAGCCTGGCATTGAGTATCAGCTTGTATACTTTCGAAGACGTTTGGAATAAAGCCATTGCCGGAAAGATAGAAAAGAGCAACAAAGTACTGGCTAAGGAGGCACTGAGCCGTCAAAAGCGAGCCATGAAAGTAGTTGCCAGGTTCTACCGGGAGAGACAAACACATAAAACATGGGGGTGGTAATGATGAAACATGTTAAAATAATCAGATATATCTTCCTATTGATGGCTTTAATCCTGGCTCCTGTATCATCAAGTGCCATTGGTGTTGCAGAAGACCTGGTAAGAGCAGGTATGTTCAAGACTTTTGCAACATCTGCCACAAAAGCCCTCAAAGCATCCGATGCCGTACTTACCGTGAATGCAGGAGAACACATGATGTCTAAGGAAGAAATCGATAAGGTGGTGAAATTCCAGACCCAGTTCAACAACTATCTCACCAACTTTGACAACATCCTTACCTATGCTGCAGAAATCTACGCTATCTATTATGAAGTGGATCAGACAGGTAGAAACCTCAGTGAACTGAAATCAGTGGCACTCTCCTCTCCTACCAACATCATAGCCGTAGCCCTTTTGAGGTCAAGGAACTACATTTATAAAGATGTCGTAGGAAACGGAGTACAGATAGCTTTGGATATTGAGAAACTTCTTCCTCTAAAGAAGGACAAAGAGAAAAATGCAAAGATGTCAGAGAAAGAACGTCTGGAATGCATCGGTAATGTCAGGAAGAGTTTAAGGGAAATGAATAGAAAGATCAGAAAGATGAATCTTCTTCTTCGCTATACAACTCTGATGGACTGTTGGTATGACCTGAAAGGACAATACTACAGACCCAAAAGTATGCATGCCATCTGTAAGAGTTGTCAGAGGCGGTGGGCAAATAATGCCTCAAAATGGAAACGAAAATAATTTAAAATGGAAGAATCAAAAGAGTTACAAGGATTATATACCATATTTAGAGCGACAATTTACATTTCATTGTTGCTTGAATTTTTCATGTATGCATTGGATCCAACCTCCTTAGATTTCCTTGGGGGATTGATAACCAATATACACTCACGCTTACAATTACTGTCAGTGTATCAGTTCCTACCATACAGCAAAATGGTTACGGTTATGCTGGTCATCATCACCTGTATCGGTACCAAAAACAAAAAGCAATTAGAGTTTGATGCCCGAAAAATGGTTTTTTGGCCAATAACTCTAGGCTTGCTTTTTGTGATACTGTCAGTATTCATCTATAATTGGGACTGGCACAGCAGGATATGGCTTTTCAAGGCAAATGTCTGGGTATATATGCTCTTCTCCCTCATAGGTGTAGTTGCCATACATGTTGCCTTGGATAACGTTGCAAAGTATTTCAGAAATGGACTTATGAAAGACCGTTTCAATTTGGAAAATGAGAGCTTTGAACAGCCGGAAGACCTGGTAGAAAATAAATTCTCGGTCAATATACCGATGCGTTATTATTATGGTGGCAAATTCCGACACGGCTGGATAAACATCATCAATCCATTCAGAGGTACGTGGGTTGTGGGAACCCCAGGATCCGGTAAGACCTTTTCCGTGATAGAACCTTATATCAGACAACATAGTGCAAAAGGGTTTGCCATGGTAGTATATGACTATAAGTTCCCTACCCTGGCAACAAAGTTGTTCTATCATTACAAAACCAACCAGAAAAAGGGGCTTACCCCTAAAGGATGCAAGTTCAATATCATCAACTTCGTGAATGTAGAGTATTCAAGAAGAGTCAATCCTATACAGCAGAAATATATTGCCAACTTAGCAGCTGCCCAGGAAACAGCAGAGACACTTATTGAGTCTCTTCAGAAGGGCCAGAAAGGAAGTGGTGGTGGTAGTGACCAGTTCTTCCAGACTTCTGCAACCAACTTCCTTGCAGCCTGTATCTATTTCTTCGTCAACTATGGGAAGAAACCATACGATGAGAACGGAAACGAGTTGGAGGCAGAATATGCACCTGTTCCTGGTACACCTCATTTGAGGTTAACAGGTAAGGTTTTTGCCAAAGGACACAAGGACGATAATAACTTTGTTGTAGAGCCAGCCTACTGGAAAGGACAATATTCAGATATGCCGCATGTACTTTCCTTCCTGAATCATAGTTATGAGGAAATCTTCGAAGTTCTGATTACTGATCCGGAAGTATCTCCGCTCCTGGGTCCTTTCAAGACTGCCTACGAAAATGGAGCGATGGAGCAGTTGGAAGGTATGATTGGTACACTCCGAGTACAAACCTCACGTCTGGCAACCAAAGAGGCTTATTGGGTATTCAGTGGAGATGACTTCGACCTGAAAGTATCTGATCCTAAAAATCCAAGCTATCTCCTCATTGCCAATGATCCGGAAATGGAAAGTATCATTGGTGCCTTGAATGCTTTGATTCTAAACCGACTTGTTACCAGAGTAAATAGTGGACAGGGAAAAAACGTACCGGTAAGTATCATTGTCGATGAGCTTCCAACATTATATTTCCATAAGATTGACCGTCTTATAGGTACAGCTCGTAGTAATAAGGTTGCTGTAACGCTAGGATTCCAGGAACTTCCACAGCTGGAAGCGGATTATGGAAAGGTTGGTATGCAGAAGATTATCACAACCGTAGGTAATGTAGTGAGTGGTTCTGCCAGGGCCAAGGAAACCCTCGAATGGTTATCGGGCGATATTTTCGGAAAGGTAGTTCAGATGAAAAAAGGTATCACTATCGACAGAGATAAAACCTCTATTAATCTCAATGAAAATCTCGACAGTCTGGTTCCTGCATCTAAAATTTCCGATATGGCATCAGGTTGGCTCTGTGGTCAGACGGCACGAGATTTCACGATTACAAAAACTGGCAGAAAAGGTTCCATGGATATTCAGAAAGCAGAAGAGTTCAAGACAACGAAGTTCTTCTGTAAAACAAATTTTGATATGAATAAAATCAAGAAGGAAGAAGCTTCCTACGACAACTATCCATTGCCAAAGTTCTATAACTTCGGAACCTCTGATGCCAAGGAGCGAACCCTTTATAAGAATTTCAACCGTATTGACAAGGAAGTTAATGAAATGATTACTCGCATACAGAAAGAGTTCCCTAAGCAGATAAAAAAGGCAAGTAAAAAATAAAAGTGTGCTTCATGTGTTCCCAAATATCTATCGATATACAACTACATTCTTGCCAAAGCGTTGCTTATATATATAAGGTGTAAATAACCCAAAAGCAACATGAGTTACAAATAAAAAAGTTAGTATTATGGCTACAGTAAAAGTAAAATTTAGAGCATCCTCGGTGCCGGGAAAGGAAGGCACATTGTATTATCACCTCATCCACCAGCGCAACTTGCGCTGGATGAGTACCGACTATCATGTCTTTGAGGACGAGTGGAACGACAAGAAGTCGGCTATCATTGTTTCTAACCGCAATAACAGACAGGCGCATCTACAGCTCATCCAGTCGCAGATAGATTGGGAGATGAAGCAGATGCAACGTATCATCCATGAGAAGGAGATGGA
>ERZ1034920.1383-NODE-1383-length-15797-cov-12.925041_pt1 | contig 15797 bp, 31 predicted proteins | sample MGYA00520688_ERZ1034920 | MGnify/ENA primary metagenome ERZ1034920 (study PRJEB33766, sample SAMN09781785) | gut metagenome | biome: gut microbiome | host: Homo sapiens | place: Madagascar | study: EMG produced TPA metagenomics assembly of the PRJNA485056 data...
GCAGGAAATGCTGGACAACGCCGACGATGAAAGCATCCGCAGAGCCATCCAGCGCTGCATGGACACGATCGAGGGCTAAAGGGGGTGCGCCCCTATGGTCGACGAGAACGAGGTCAATCGCTGGATAGCACGTCTTGAGACGGAAGAATCAAGTTGGAAAAACTATGAGCGCCTTGCGGTGCTATATACCATCCGTGACCAGCAAAGCGGCGAACGAGAGAGGGCTTTGCCGGTGGCATACTCCGCAGCGCCCGCGCCGGTCAGCGTTGAGACATACGGCGACAGCGATTTTCTGCGCGCCGTGTCGAAAGTCTCGCAAGAAAAGGCGTGGGGCATCATGGACGAGTTGATGGACAGTTTGAAAATTGTAAACGAGCGCGTCTATAATAGCGTCATGCGAAAGCTCGGTAGCGAGTAAAATGCTTTGAATATTCACGCATACGCAAATCTATAGGTGAATTTTATGGCTAACAAATGGCTAACAAAAGCCTAAAAAACGCTGTAAAATAAAGGGATTTTGCTCCCCTGCTAAGGGAGTAGGGCGTGTAAAAAGCGCCGCGGAGGTTCAAATCCTCTCTTCCGCGCCAGATCGAAAAAACCTTGGAATCTCAACGGTTCCAAGGTTTTTTCTTGTTTTTATCCAAAAACGTTTTTGCAACTTTTGGGGTTCTTTGGGTTGAAAAGTTTTAACCTATGGCTAACAAAATGGCTAACATATTTGCTATCGAATAACCAGCATAGATTCATTTGACATTACGACTAAGCTGATTAACCCCTTTATGCGCGGCTTCGGTGGAAACATGGACATATCGTTGTGTCGATGATAACTTTGCGTGGCGCATAATCTGTTGCAGCACGGGCAGCTCTACGCCCTTTTTAACGGCCTCTGTAGCCGTTGTGTGGCGGCAGGAGTATGGATTTAAGTCCCGCACCCCTATTGCGCTTGTAGCGGCGTGATAGGCCGTATAGAAAGTGTTTTCATCGCCACCAAATATCTTTCCCGTTTTGCTGGTAGACTTTTCGCTTAACTCTTGCAGCACCGGTGCAACGAACTCAGGGAAAACGATAGGGGTATCTTTTCTTTTCTTTGTCTTTTTCCCGCAGCCGTAAATTTCAAGCCGGTCATAGTCGATCATATCGGTTTTGCACGCAAGCAATTCCCCGGGCATCATTGACGTGTAGATCATCAGCAGCATATAGCCGACAAAAACATTTCCCTCGTCCCATGCTTTCCACATGGCGTTGACTTCGTCTTCGGTAAATGGTTCAGGGACTTTTTCTTCCAGCTCAGGTAAAACAATAAACCTCGAAAGATTGACGGTTACTGGCCCATTGCTGCCGCCGCTTGCCATAGCGCGCTTGTATAGATGAGATAGCAGGGACTTCATGTCTCGAGCGGTATAATATGACTTTGCTGCGGAGTTTACCGTTTCTTGCAGATCATCAACCGTTAACTCGTCTATTTTCCGGGCTATAATCGGCTCTAAACGCTCACGAGCTTTTTTGAATGCTATTTGCTTATCCTTTGACCGTGTCAACATATCGTTCTCGCTCCACCCGTTCCAAAGCTCTAAAAGGGTTGGAGCTTCTTTTTGCGATTTTCCTGGGGTTTGAGAAGCAGCCCATTCCAAAGCAGCGGTTTTTGTCGGGAAGCCACCTTTAGTAGGCCTTCGACGAATTAACTTAGGGTGCCCATCTTCGCCGTGCGCGATATATGAATATCCCGCAGCTTGGGCAGTCCATGTCTTACCGCGCCGAAAAGCTGTTCCTGTTCCGCTTCCGCGCTGTCTTCCCCGCCGCTTTTCTACTATTTGCTTTTTGCCGCACATAGGACAAAACAGCGCGCCATCCGGCAGCGCTGCTTTACATTTAATACAATTTGCCATGTTACCCCCTCCAAAACCCATAGTCGACGCAGTGCAGATCGATATACAAGCACCATGCGGCCAGCAGCACCACCGCGATAAACAAAATTAAAATCACGCCGTTGCGGATGCGGACGCCGCGCCGCATGATCTCGATGGTATCGGCCTTTGCATCCACATGGCGTTCCAGCTCGTCGTTTCGCGCTTGCAATGTTTCTTCGGTCGGCGTCAGGTGTTCGGAAATCCCGAACACTTCATCAAGAGATATTCCCATTGCCTTGCAGATCGGCGCGACAGTGTAGATCGACGGAGCCTTTGAGAATTTCGAGAAAAAGTTCTGCACGGTGGACAGCGGTACGCCAGAAGCGTCGGAAATGTCTTGATATGTTAGTTTCAGTTCTTCTTTACGGATTTTGCACACTTCTTGAATGTTCATTTATGCCACCTTAATTTCTTCGATTTTCGCGCCGCAAAGTCGCAAGATGAGGGTTTGTCGAACCACGTCGAGCGCTGTCTTATTGCAAGGTTTCGGCATTGAATTACCAAACCAAAGCGGACTACGGTGAAGCCAAGCAGCGGCGGCCGCTCCCCGCTGGCTGCAAAAAGGCCCCGCCGTTTGTTGCAGAGGGCGGCGGGGCCGATCTAAATTATACCGTCTTGCATTCTCTCGAAAGTTATTGTCTCTTTCTATAAAATGATGTAAAATATCGTTAATTATAGTAAAATACAATGAATTGAAAGGAGCAAAATAATGTTTCAAACTCGTGGCGATTTAAAGCGCAGAATTCGTGACCTTGAAGAAGAAAACGCCTTTCTTGTAAATGCTCAAAAGCTTGCAGAAAACGGCGGCCTTGCAAAGTGTAAAAGCGTTGTCTGCAAGAGCTGCGAACACGCAGTTTTTATCAATAACTGGTGCGGCACTCCGCATCTTATCGGCTGTGATCTGACCGTAAACTGTAAAGACTATAATCGGAAAGGCAGTGCACACGGATGAGCGAGCAGGTACATACAAGCGCTAAAAATTACAGCGAATCCGAGTACATGGAGATGCTTCGCGAAGCGTTTGAATTGATCGCAAAGTTACCGGACGATAAACTCAAAGAGATCATGGAGGCGTTAAAATGAAAATTTGGGCTATTGATAGATCTGGCAGCTATGAACATGAGATTGGTATCGAGTGTGAAGATGCAGACCGTGAGACCGCCATCAACGCACTTTACTGCATTGCACGAAACCTGTTTTCCGGGGAACTTGAATTGTTCTGGAAAGATGGAGAAAAAGGTAAGGCGACGTTTTAGCTGTTGCTTTTGCGCTTACATTCGATTGCAGCATTTAACGTTTCCTCAATCTCACTATAATTAAGATTCCCTCGATCAAGCAGGTCATTTAGCTTGTCAATAACTTCTGCAAGCTCTCCGGTTGCCTTGCTTCTGTATGCGCCGACTTTACTAATGGCAGTGGTAAAATTGGCGATGGCAGGGTGTTTGACCAGCAATGACACCGCTGCGGCCATTTCGTCAAACTCGGTATCGTAAGCCGTTTCTTTTTCGTGCGCCCATATGGCTTGCAGCTTTTCAATTTCTGATTTTGCGGTTTTCTTAGCTTGCCAAATGGCGAGGCTGACAGATGCAGTTGTTCCCGCAACAGCTAGTATAATTTCAGCCCAATCATTCATGATCTTTCTCCTCAAAAGCGGCGCGCCCCATTTTTAAGAACACTTCAAGCTTCTCGGGAGGAAGAGACAGCACAAATTGAATAGCTGCTTTTTGCAGATCAGTCCAGCCCTCAACATTAAAGTTGGGGGCTTTTTCTTTTACCCGCTCGGCCTCGACCAGTTTCCGCACCGTCTCGATATCCTCTAAACACTTTGCGGTTTCTTCCGGGGTTTTCCCCTCGTGCAGGAGAATGTCATCTGGGGAGACGTTGAGGGTTAAGCACATTTGCACAGCAAGTTCTTTTGACGGCAAGTTTGTATTTTTCCCTCTGCGCAGATCAGACACCCATCTATTGTTTTTCCCAAATTTTCGAGAAAATGCGGCTTCGCTAATATCTTTTCTTTTGCAATAAGTCTCGATAAATTTAATGCAATCATTACTAAGAGTAACGCTATTTAATGTTTTCGGCATATTAAATTCCTTTAGATTATTTTTACTCCATTCAATGCCGCTTGGGCTAATATTTTTTGATAGTTTTTAGAATTAGAGTTTTTCATTCTGGAATATCCAGATAATGATTTTGGGCACAATGCAGGAAGATATTCTTGCAATCGATAATATTCATGTCGAATGGAACGCTTTCTGATTCTTTCTTCTTCCATTTCTTTGATTAAACGCTTCCATTTGAAATATGCAAATACGTTTGGGAAATCTTTTATGGAGAGATGCGGGTATATTCCGACTTTTTGGAAATAGGAATCCACTCGCGATTCTTCTTCCCACGCTTGCTTATGTGCACCTAAATTGTGTAAATGCGATATGTCAGATATGTAAGCATCGTACTTCCAAATCATATCTGATATAAACATTAAGCTATGTGCTTTTCTTACACATTCTACGGCAAGTGCAATATTTTTTTCTTTGTAGTATTTTGCGAAACACTGACCGCGTAAATAATATTCTACACGACCCGTGGGGGAATCTCCGTTCACTTCTACGCATGGGACAGGGATATTCCTTATCCCCTCAACGGTTGAAAAATCATAAAAACTTCTTAATCTAACGACCTCTTGTTCTCTTATTTGAGAATAAGCGGCGTTTTTTTCTTCGAGCGTTTTAGATTCATCATCAAAAATATTGCAAGCCATACTTTAATAATACCCGCCAAATCCAACGGCATACGTTTAGTCATTCTGCTAAATCCTACATTTCGTTGTCAAAGGCGTTGACATCCACCATTATGTGGGTTATAATAGCCTTACAGAACTTAATTGAGGCAACAAAAAACCAAGCCCCCAACGGATTTCCCGTTTTTGCGGACTTATAACCGATATTTTGTTGGCTGACACTTACATAATAGCGGTGTGTTTCGCGTTTGTCAATATAAAGTTCTGAATTTGATAAGGAGGGGCAAACGCTTGGAATTAAAAGGAATTCGAGAAAATGCCGGTTTACGGCAAGCGGATGTAGCAAAAAAGCTCCGTGTGAACATTTCTGCCGTGTCGAACTGGGAGCGCGGGCTAAATGGTATCGCAAGCAAGTACATTAGACCGCTAACCAGATTGTACGGCGTGACCGAAACGGAAATCAGAGCGGCATCGGAAGCCGCACAGACCGCGAGGGCAGACAAGGAGGGCGCATGATTTTTGCAGCATGGAAAAGCGGCTGCCGCATTTCCGCCGATGCGCAAAAGGTCGCAGATGAGATTTTAGCCATCGGCAAATCGGCGACGACCGCCCAAATTCTGGACAAGGCGCGGGACGAAAAGACCGAACTGCATAAGTGCTTTGACTGGGATGATGCAGAAGCCGCCGAGAAGTGGCGTTTGCAGCAGGCACGGCACATTGTGTGCAACCTTGTTATTAAGGAGAAAACCGATGCGCCGAAGCCGGAAGTCCGTGTTTTCTTTAAGACGGACAACGAGAGCGGCTATAAGCCGACAGTCCTGATTATGCAGGACAAAGATGAGTACCAAAAGCTGTTAGCGCGGGCACTCGCGGAGCTGAATAGCTTCCGTGCAAAGTATAAATCCTTGACGGAGCTTGACGGCGTGTTTGACGCCATTGACCAGCTCGCCGGGTAACGAAACAGCGGTAAGCAGAAACAGGGGCGCGTAGCGCTTCATGGACAGTAAACAACAATACAGAAGATGTATAAAACACGAAATGACAGAACGATATACTACACGCTTCTGTTTCTGCTTACCGCAGACGATAGTACATGACCGCGCATAACAACAAATTACCCGACAGAACAAAACAACATCGTGCGCTTGCTGTGGCTTATGAGAGCCTCAAAAGAGTACAACAACACAATAAATAAAACGACAAGTTAAAATACGACAGAACACCATAAGCCACAGCAAGCGCACGAGCATCAAGGAGGAAATGAAAGTTGAAAAAGGAACGCATTATTGAAGTTCAGCCTGTAAAAATCGAGCAGGCGACCATTCTGATCGAGGGCGACGGCGACCTTGTGTTGAACAAGATGAACGCCCGCACCGTCCGAGAGCTGACCGCCGCACGAGATGGCAAAAAGACCGTCAAGGAAGTTCCCAATATCTGGGAGGACATCATCACGGCGATCCACTGGCGGGACGGTTACCCCGTCGAGGACACATACCGCGACATGACCGAAGATACCCTGCATGAGATGCTAACGAACAATGCGCCTTGCATTACGGGCTTTGGTTTGAAAAAGTCCTTTTGTCAGGCAGTCGTGAGAAACGAGATCGACACTTACGCGACGAAATTTGACAACGCCATGAATATTACGGCGCGTTTGGAGCCCGTGAAATTCGCAGCACATTTTGTAGACAAAACGCTCATGTCTCCAAAACGCGGCGCGCCGGTGCTGGTTTACATTAACCGTTTCTCCGGCTGGTCTTCGCAGGTGCACATCACTTACACCGAGAACGTGTACACGCTCGACCAGATTGTGAACATTATCAATATGGCGGGGTTTGGTTTGGGAATCGGTTCTGGACGTTCGAGCGGTTACGGCAGATATCATGTCGTCGGGGTTGAATAAGAAAAAACCCTGTTCAGCGTAGCAGGCCGAACAGGGCAGCGGAACTAATCTTCACCACAAGATATTGTGTTCCTGCGGCTATTGTAACATACCCGCAGGGGAAAGGCAAGAGGATGACACTTGAAGAAATGAAAGTATGTGGAAAAGCGACCTTGACCGCCGCTGACATTGCGTCGGTTCTGGATTGCGACCCTCACGCGATTCGCTTAGCGGCGAAAAAAGACCCTGACGGTCTCGGTTTCCAAGTTATCCGTATGGGGTCAAGGGTGAAAATTCCGACGCTTCCATTCATCGAATTTATGACGAAACTGAAAGGGGCGGAAAGCTAATGGACTTTACAACATTTCTCGCCGTAGTCGGCGCGGTGGCGCTGGGCTGCCTGTTTTCCCGCTTGATCGACGGTTTGGAGGGCAAGCGATGAAGAAGCCAGACAAGCGCACGAGAGAGCAGCGCAAGGCCGATGAATCGGCGCTGTTTGCCGCTGCGTGTCTGGGCACAGGGCTGATTCTCTTGGTGGCAGCGCTGCTACTGACCGGCGCTGACGCGAAAGACGTTGAAGAGCCGGAAGACCTCACTGTTGAAGCGCATGACCCCGCGTGGGACATTCCTGCGACCGAAAGCGCAGTGTGCAACGACGTGTTTCTCGGCGAATTTACGCTGACGGCTTATTGCCCTGATAGTTGTTGCTGCGGTGTGTGGGCGAACGGCTACACAGCGACCGGCACGCTGGCGACCGAGGGACGCACGATCGCGGTCGACCCCGGCGTTATCCCTTACGGGACGCACGTCCTGCTGATCTGGCCGGACGGCACGCAGCACAGCTATATCGCGGAGGATTGCGGGGGCGGCGTGAACGGCAACCACATCGACGTGTTTTTCAATGACCATCAGGCGGCGCGCGTCTTTGGCGTGCAGAGTGCGATGGCGTATTTGGAGGCGGAGAAATGATGCACTGCTGGGCTTGCGGCGCGGATTTTCGAGAGCCTGCGCTTTATGCGTACCGCGAAAATTTGGACGATGAGAACTGGGTAATCACCACTCAAACCGTTTGCCCTTACTGTGGCACAGACAATATTACGGAGGTAAAAGATGAACCTTTATCAGATTGATTCCGCGCTTGCGGAATGTGTAGACGCCGAGACCGGCGAAATCCTTGACGTTGAAAAGCTCTTGGAGCTGAACATGGCAAGAGAGCAGAAAATCGAGAACATCGCGCTTTGGATTAAAAACGACGTTGCCGAAGCAAAGGCGATCCGCGAAGAAGAGAAAACCCTTGCGGCGCGCAGACAGGCTTTAGAGCGCGCGGCAGAGAGCAAGAAAAAATATCTTGATTCTGTGCTGAACGGCGAGAAGTTTTCCACGCCCCGATGCTCCATCAGTTATCGCAAAACCACCAGCGTGGAGGTCTCCGACATGGGCGCGGTGGTGGCGTGGATGCTCGCCAACGGCCACGACGGCGAGGTTACTTACAACGCCCCCACGGTGAGCAAGACTGACCTTGCCCCGTTGCTGAAGAACGGCGCCGAAATCGACGGAGCAACGCTTGTTCAGGGCATGAGCATGGGGGTGAAGTGATGGAGTACAACTTTGGCGAGAACAAAGAGGAATACAGCCAAAAGCAGGGGAAGAAAATCCCGGTTTGGCAATCCGATAAGTACAAAGAGAGCAAGAAAAAGGCTTGCGAGATCATCGAAAGCGGTAAGTATGGACTATCCCCCGCAGACTTCTGGATACTTATGAACGAGACGAAAAGCGGCAAGATGGGGTACACGGGTCTGATTATCTCTCACAACGGTTGCTTGAAAATCAACGATAAGTTGGAAAAACCGTTTAACCCGATGGCCGTTACCGAAGACAAATGCGGATACGGTGGCGCGCTGGTGTTTACCTATTGCGATAAAGACCAGGGGTTATATGAGGTGGGCGAAGTCACTCAGAAAAACTGTAAGAACGATTACCCTTATGCGATGGCATTTAAGCGAATGTTTGACCGAGTTGTTTTGAAACTCTCAAAGCTGGCATATTCCGGCATTTATAGCGAAGCAGAAAGCGATACATTCCGCGACCCGGTTGATGACACCAGAACCCAAAACGATGTGAAAGCAGAAAACCCGCCCAAGCAGGACAATAAGCCAAGCAAGGAAGAGATGGACGCATTTAACGCACAGTACAAGCGCGATGTTGAAAAAAACACTTGCAAGGACTGCGGCAAGCCCATCTACCCGGTGACGCACGGCGGCAAGTCGTATTCCGTTGCGGAGATCGCGGAAAACGCGCGAAAGACCTATAAAGAGCCGCTCTGCTGGGCGTGCATGACGGCAAGGAGAAAAGCGAATGAAAGCCCGACTGCATGATCTATCCCTTGCACGCGATGGTGGTTATTTACTCACCATCGCTACGCGGGAGAACGTCGGCACACTGTACGATGAGTTGCATGACGTGGACGTTGATGTGACCGTCAAGAAACACCGTGAAAAGCGGAGCCTCGATGCCAATGCTTACTCATGGGTTTTGCTGGATAAGCTTGCAGAAGCCACAGGAACGCCCAAGAGCGAAGTTTACCGCCGAGAGGTGCGAGACGTTGGCGGAAACACGGAGACCGTCTGCGTGCGCGAGAAAGCCGTACAGAAACTATGCGACGGCTGGAACAAGAATGGTATCGGCTGGCAGACGGAAGTGATGGACAGCAAAATTGACGGCTGCAAGAATGTGGTGCTGTATTACGGCTCGTCCACCTTTGACACAAAGCAAATGTCGCGCCTGATCGACAACATCGTGCAGGACTGCAAGGAGCTGGGCATTGAGACATTGACCCCGCAACAGCTTGACGCGTTAAAGGAGGAATGGGGTAGATGACGCAAAGCATCATGCAGGACAAAAAAGAGTGCTATATGAGCGCGTCCACTGAAAACCTCGCAAGGCATCACATTTACGGCGGCGGTCGCCGTCAGTTGTCCGATGTTTGGGGCTGCTGGGTATGGCTGCGCGCCGACTGGCACAACATGGCCGACTACGGCGTGCATGGGAAGAACGGCCACGCACTGGATATGCGGCTGAAACGCGAGTGTCAGAAACGTTTCGAAGAACTTTATGGCCATGACACTTTCATGGCGGTATTCAAGAAAAACTATTTGGAGGACGAATCATGCTGAACAGAATTTGCATTATGGGGCGCATTACGCGCGATCTGGAACTGCGCCGCACGCAGGACGGAACGGCGGTCACAAGTTTCACCGTTGCTGTCGATGACGATTTCAAAAGCAAGGCAACCGGCGAGAAGAAAACCTATTTTCTCGACGTGGTAGCGTGGCGGCAGGCCGCCGAGTTTGTTTGCCAGCATCTCGGCAAGGGGCGCATGGTCGTGGTCGATGGCAAACTCACCGTCCGCGACTGGACGGGCAAGGACGGCAATAAGCGCCGGAACGCGGAGATCATCGCAGACAACATCTACTTTGGCGACAGCAAGCGCGAGGAACCGCGTTGCGAACCTCCAGAGTATGCCGACATTACGGGCGAGGACGAATCCGAGCTGCCGTTTTAAGGCGGTGAGCAGATGCCGAATAGAATCATCAAAGAGAGTTTATGCTCGAGCGAAAAAATAGCATCGCTTTCGGATTTCGAGTTTCGGCTATGGGTTGGATTGATTACGCAAGTAGATGATGCGGGGCGCGGAGATGCCCGCCCAGCAATTATAAAAGGACGAGTTTTCCCATTTCGGGAAAGGCTATCCATCAAAGATATCGATGCTGCGCTCCAAGCTTTGGCGGCAAAAGGCTGCGTTTCCCTCTATATGGCAGACGGGAAGCCCTACTTTTTGTTCCCCGGGTGGGTCAAGCATCAACGTGTCAGAGATTGCAAGCCGAAATATCCCGAACCACCGGAAAATCTAAATTTGCCGCAACCTGCGGCGAGTTGCGGCGAGTTGCCGCAATCTGCGGCCTTAATCCAATCCGAATCCAATCCGAATCCAGAATCCGAATCCAATCCGAAAGATTATTGCGCTGAGCCGCAAGCGGCTGACGCGCCGCCAGTGATTTCCTTGCCGCTGAATGACGGGACTTTTTTCGACGTGTCGGAGAATGACAGGGCCAAATGGTCGCAGCTCTATCCGAACGTTGACGTCCTGCAACAGCTGAGAAACATGGCGGGATGGTGCGATGCGAACCCTACCAAGCGAAAGACACGCGGAGGGGTTAAGCGTTTCATCACCGCTTGGCTTGCCAGAGAGCAGGACAAGGGCGGCAAAGCACATCAGAATAAGCCGTTTGTCTACGACTACGGCAACACGGAGGGGAGCTTATGAACGTTGACGCATTGATTGACAGCCTCGCAAAAAAGACCGAGCCGGTACGCTCGCCCGTCGACTACGAAAAGGATGGGCTGCTGTACTGCGGGCATTGCAACACACCGAAGCAATGCCGGATCTCCATCGGCGGGAATGTCCGCCTTGTTGGGTGTCAGTGTGCTTGTGCGGCACGAGAGTACGAGGCGGAAAAGAAAGCTCGAGCTGACCGTGAGAAGCGCTTGCGCATCGAAACGCTGCGCGCTGACGGAATCCGCGACAAGAGCCTGACGGCGTGCCGGTTTGATAAGGCGACGATGAGCGACGAGATCGTCAAGTGCAAGCGCTATGCCGACGCATGGGACGATATGCGGCGCGAAAACAGCGGACTTTTGCTGTGGGGCAACACCGGCAACGGGAAGACCTTCGCGGCGGCGTGCATCGCCAATGAGCTGATTGACCGTGGCATTCCGGCGATGATTACGAGCTTCCCGCGAATCCTCAACGCCGGATACGACAAGCAGGAGATTATCGAGCAGGTGCGGTACTACCCGTTATTGGTGATTGACGATCTTGGCGCAGAGCGTAGCAGCGAGTACGCGATGGAGACCGTCTACACAGTCATTGACGAGCGCTACAAGGCCAAAAAGCCGCTGATCGTCACCACGAACCTGACGCTTGACGAGCTGTGCAAGCCGAAAAACATGGACTACCAACGCATCTATGACCGCGTGATCGAGATGTGCACGCCGCTGGTGTTCAAAGGAGATAATCTGCGGCGTGACAAGGCAAATAAGCGGTTGCGGTACGTCAAATCGGTTTTGGAGGGGAAAGGGGATTAAACCATGAAAATTGTAATCATGGACACCAACGTGTTCAACACGATCATCGCCGCCGTAAAAGGGGCGGTATCAGCGAGCGAGAGAAATCCGATGTACAAGAATATCCGGCTGGAATTCCGCAAGGAGAACAATGCGGTTACGGCTATTGCCACAGACGGTTTCCGGCTTTTTGTGGAGCACGCGACCTGTTGCGAGGTCGAAGAGGATTTCGATTGCTACATCAAGCCGAGCGTCCACCCGCCACGCGGTAATTTCATGCGCTTGGAGCTGAAAAAACGGGACGAGACGGAGAGCGTGGTTGAGATTGAATGCCTCGGCTGCATCTTCGGCTTCGTTCAGCCGACCGGGGCGTTTCTGGATTGGGGAAAAGTCCTGCCCGATTCGCCGACATTCCGTATCGGCGTGAATGCCGAGTATCTTCTCTCGGCGTTGCAGGCGGCAAAGGCCAGCACCGGCGGCGCTTTCAAGCAGCCTGCTATTCTGGAATTCCGCGGGCCGATTGGCCCCATTACGATCAAGACCAACCGTGAGGACGTCAAAATGCTCCTTCCGGTGCGAATCAGGGAGGCCGACGATGGCGCTGACGTCAGCTGATCTTGCACGGCTGGGGCCCGCGGCGCAGAAGCAAGTGCTTAATAAGCTGGCGGGCGCGCAGCAGACAAAGAAGAGCAAGTATGGCAATCGCAAGGTCGTGCGCGACGGCATCAAGTTCGATTCCGAACGAGAGGCGGCACGATTCTCCGAGTTGAAAGTGCTGCGCGCAATGGGCAAGATTCGTGACCTGCGGCTGCAAGCCAATTTCACCCTCGTGGAGGGCTATAAGACCATCGAGGGCGAGCGCATCAAGCCGATGGTCTACCGCGCGGATTTTACCTACGAGCGGGCAGTCGAGCCGGACTGCAACGGCACGGTTTACTGGTTGCGCGAGGTCGAAGACGCGAAGGGCGCGAAAACAAAGGACTATCTGCTGAAAAAGAAGCTGATGCAGGACAAGTATAACATCACGATCCGCGAGGTGTGATATGGCAGCATTTGAGCATTGCCACTTCTGCAAGCCGCCTGTGAGGCATCCGGGCTGCCACAGCGAATGCCCGCACTATCAAGCGGATATCGACCGCTATTACGCGGCGAAAGCCGTGGAGGCGCGGCAGTTGCAGGAGAAAGACGATTATCTGTCTGCGCGCAAATTCAAGACGCGGCGCATGCAGGACTTGAAAAAATAAAAGGGAGCAAGAAAAGATGTTGACTTCAAAGGAGCTGGGAGAACGGCTCAGAAATATTCGTAAAATCAAAAATATCAGCCAATACCGCATGGCGGAGTTGATGGACTGTGACTGCTCGTCCATTGGGAGGCTGGAAAGCGGTAAAAATTACCCGTTGATGGGGACGCTGTACAAATACAGCGAGGCTGTTGGCGTTCCGGTGAGTGACATTCTGGCAGAATCGCCGACGCCAAAAAACGACATGTTGTCACCGGAAGAGATCGGCAAGAACGTAAAGAGATGGTCTATGCTGCGCGGCATTAGCATTCGAAAGCTCGCGGAAAAGGCGGGACTTGGACATACCAGCGTGCAAAGCATCAGAGAGGGGCGCTGCATGAGTTCCATGCTGACGTACTGGTATATCGCCAAAGCATTGGGCGTGACCGTCGGGACGTTGCTCGGCGAGACAGGAGGGGCGGAATGATGAAAGCTGTGCCATTTAAGACGGTGGCGTATCCACAGCTCAAAAAAGCCTTGCAGTCATCGGGCATGACACCACCGGAGTTGAGCAAGAAGCTCGGCGTTTCCCCACTCTGCGTGTGGCGATGGACAACGGGGAAGAACGAATTCAGCATCGGCGTTATCAAGGCAATTCTTGCGGTGACGGGGCTGACATTTGAAGAGGCTTTCGGGGAGGTACGCGCATGAGCAAGATCATCATGAGCAAAACCCCGTTTGAGCGCTGCGTTTATCCGGTGCTCAAGGAGGCACTGGAAAAGACGAATTACAACCAGACAGAACTGGCGCAATCCCTCGGCACGTCGCAGTTTACGGTGTCGGCGTGGACGCGCGGCGACCGCGACACGACGGTGCGGTTGCTGCTGGCGCTGGAAGATTTGACGGGGATGACGTTTCGGGAGCTGTTCGGGGAATGCGAGGGGCGGAGAGATGACCGGGTATAGCAATCAGCCGATACCGAAAGAGGCGGCAAAACAGCTTTTAGCCCTCGACTTGCAGGACAAGGAAATCTTGAGCTACGAGAAGATCGACCAATGGTATACCGCATGGGACGGGAAGTGCTATGTGTCATTCTCCGGCGGCAAGGATTCCACAGTGCTTGCATATCTGGTTGCGCGTTATCTGTCGAGTTTCAGAACGCCACCGTGGGGGCTGACGCTGGTGTTTGTCAACACGGGGCTGGAATACCCAGAAATCCAGAAGTTTGTGAATACATACGCGGATTGGCTGCGGCGCGAGTTCCCGCGCGTGACGGTAGAGATTGTGCGGCTGCGCCCGAAGATGAACATTCGGCAGGTCGTGCGAAAATATGGGTACAGCATTATCGGTAAAGACGTAGCGCACCGGATAGAAACCGCGCGACGCTCACCAGATAGCCGAAGTATGAAGCTATTGCGGGGGGAAGTCTTACGCGCCGATGGGGGAAAGAGCATGTACAACTGCGAAAAGTGGGGGTATTTGCTTTCGGCTCCATTTCTCATATCAGACAAGTGTTGTGGAATTATGAAAAAGTCCCCATCAAAGAGCTATGAGCACCGAGCGGATGTCAAGCCAACGACGGCAACAATGGCGGAGGAAAGTCTTCTACGCATGCAAAAATGGCGCGAAACTGGCTGCAACGCCTTTGAAGGAAGGCGTCCATTATCTAAGCCCATAAGTTTCTGGACGGAGCAGGACGTGCTGCGATTCATCGTAGACCGCGAGATACCAATTGCCAGCGTATATGGCGACATTGTAGCAAGCGACGGCGAGAACGACTACGGCGCGACACTGATCGACTGCAAGTTGCACTGCACCGGCTGCCAACGCACCGGCTGTATGTTCTGCGCATTCGGGGCGCACCTCGAAAAGGGCGAGAACCGATTCGAGCGCATGAAGAACACGCACCCAAAGCACTATGACTTCTGCATCGGCGGAGGGGCTTACGATCCCGCTGACGGGCTGTGGAAGCCAAACGAAAAAGGACTTGGCTACGGTCGAGTGTTGGACTATATCGGAGTAAGGTATTGACCATGTACATCGGCGAACCATTTAGCTGGAAGCCTGCCGCATTTGAGGGCAGTACCGGCATTATGAGCGTGGCCACGAAAGAGACGACTGCGCACGGCAAGGTCGTCTACATCAACGAGGCGCACCGCTACTTTACGGCGGAGGCCGATTTCAATGGGAATAAGCTCAGAGAGAGCTTTAAATTTTAACAAAAATCAGGAGGAATTTTCACCATGGATAACAATCAGGACTACATCGTTCGCTGTGACCGCGCAGGCGTGTTTTTCGGCAAGATCAAGGCGCGCAACGGTTCGGAGGTAACTATGACCGAGGTGCGTAAACTGTGGAGTTGGGACGGCGCATGCGCCGTGGAGCAGTTGGCACAGGACGGAACAAAAACACCGGGCAACTGCCGTTTTACCGTGACGGTCCCGGAAATGACCGTGCTGGGCGCGATCCAGATCATCCCGTGTACGGACGCGGCAGCTAAATCGCTTCGCGGCGTAAAGGAGTGGAAGAGATGACACTTGAGAAGATCAAAGCCTTCTTGTCTGTGAACTACGGCTACGGCTACGGCGACGGCTACGGCGACGGCTCCGGCGACGGCTCCGGCGACGGCTCCGGCTACGGCTACGGCTCCGGCTACGGCTACGGCGACGGCTCCGGCTACGGCGACGGCTACGGCGACGGCTCCGGCGACGGCTCCGGCTACGGCGACGGCTCCGGCGACGGCTCCGGCGACGGCGACGGCTACGGCGACGGCTCCGGCGACGGCGACGGCTCCGGCGACGGCGACGGCTACGGCTACGGCTCCGGCTACGGCTCCGGCTACGGCTACGGCTACGGCTACGGCTCCGGCGACGGCTACGGCGACGGCTCCGGCTACGGCTACGGCTCCGGCTACGGCTACGGCA
>ERZ1034920.1385-NODE-1385-length-15778-cov-5.686192_pt1 | contig 15778 bp, 18 predicted proteins | sample MGYA00520688_ERZ1034920 | MGnify/ENA primary metagenome ERZ1034920 (study PRJEB33766, sample SAMN09781785) | gut metagenome | biome: gut microbiome | host: Homo sapiens | place: Madagascar | study: EMG produced TPA metagenomics assembly of the PRJNA485056 data...
GCCCAACCCACCCCCAGCAATCAGGACCCTTCATAGCGAAGAGACTCGAACCGCAAGGTCAGGCGCGCTCCCCCTTCGCCATCTCGAGCACCATGCCCTGCAGAATGTCCGACTCGCTCACCGTAAAGCGGTCCGTCTCCGCCGCGCGCATGACCTCCTCAAGGATGACCAGACCGGCAACGATCACCGGCGCGCGGCCGGGGTCAAGCCCCACCACCTGTCGCCGTTGCTCGAGCGGCAGAGCGGCGAGGCGCGCACGCACCGCGCCGAGCTCCTCCTGGGTCACCGTCGATCCGTGCACCCGGTCGCTGTCGTAGACCGCCATCTCCTCGCGGATGCTGACGACGCTCGTCGCCGTACCTGCAACGGCCACCATGCGCTTCACGCGATCGAACCCGTCAAGCCCCTTGAAGTACGCATCGAACGTGTCCCTCATCCACTGGCGCATCTGCGCGATCTCGGTCGGAGCCGGCGGATCGCTCTTTGCGAACCGCTCGGTTGCGCGGCGACACCCGATGTCGAAGGAACGCGCCGCCCAGGGGCTGCCGCCCGCCGGTCCGCAAACCACCTCGGTCGAGCCGCCGCCCACGTCGACCACCATGATGTCGCCTTCCCCCGCACCGCATTCCGCCGAAGCGCCTCGGAACGAGAGCGCCGCCTCCTGCTCACCGGGAATGACCGCCAGCTTAAACCCGCGCGCAGCGAGCAGCGCTGCGAACTCGTCGGCGTTTTCCGCGTCGCGGGCCGCCGAGGTGGCGGCCACCATCGTGCGCCTCACGGGATGCTCTGCGCTCGACAGCGCGTCACGCACGCCCACGTAGCGGTCAATCGCATCCATCACGCGCGCCATCGCCTCAGGCTTCAGCACGCCCGTCGCGTCGACGCCCTCTCCCAAATTGGTGATCGCGTACTCGCGCGCGCAGGGCACCACGCGCCCCGCCTTTACGTCGGCCACCAGCATGCGGCACGTCACCGTGCCGATGTCGATCGCAGCGTAGCGGCCTTCGGTGTACTCGGCCATCGCCCGTCGCCCCCTTCTTCAGCAAAAGAGCCCGTCGCAGCGCCGCCGCAGACATCGCAGCGACACCGTCGACGAGCCCCTTCCTTTATCTTATGCAGCGGTTTGCACCGCCGCTCCTACGATACGCCGAACAGCGGATCGAGAATCCCCGAGTACCAGGTGTCGGGCGGATCGATGCTGTCGGGAACGATGTTGGCTCGGAAGTCCGATTCCTTCTCGACGTCGATTCCCGTCACGCTGCCCGCCGTCTCGTCCGACTTCACCCAGCCGAACTCTTCATGCGCGCGATCCTCCACACCTTCGTTCGTCGAGAGCGTGTCAACCTCGTCCTGGAGTGCGTCGTTGCGCTGCTGGACAGCCGTGTATTCGGCCTGGAGCCGGTCGCGCTCGCGTACTTCCTGGTAGTACTGCTGGGCTGGCCCGTAGAGGAACGCACAGCTGAACACAAGGCACACCGATACCACAAGACCCGCCACGCCCCAGCGCGGAAGGCCGCCGCCTGCATGCGCCGACGACGAACGCGAAGACGCAGAGGAGCAGCCGCCGGGAGCGTCCTGCATGCGAGCCGCTCGGCGGTGCTTCGTGCCCATCTCGGTCTTGTACACCGCCGCACGCGGCCCAGCGGGCTCGGCACCCGAGCTCCTGTCGGATCCGCCGTACTGCTGCGTGAAGCGTCGATCGGCCTTCTCTTTGGCGCGCGAACGGCGCAGCGAGGCCACCTTGTCGGACGTGCGGGAGAACAGCGACGCCTTCTCCTCCGCGACGTCCGGCGCATCCTCAGCCTGCTGAAGCCTTTCGAGCCCGTCGCTCTCGCTGCGGCGCGCACGCCCGAAGCGCACGTCGTCGCGCGCAGACGAACGAGAGGCCCCCCTGTCTCGCACGCGCCCGGAATCCCGCCTGTTAAAGGAGATCGCCTCGTCGAAACCGCGGCGATCGCGGCGACCGACGCCCTCGCCCGCACGGCGCGAGCGGCGATCCGTCGCAGCATCGAGGCCATAGGAACGCATGTCGAAATCGACGAGCGCGTCGTCGATGCGGCCCGCATGCACGCGCGAACGCGAAGACGCCGACGAAAAACGACGCTGGCGCGCACCGCGCCGAGCGTCGTCAAAAGACACGATATGCGATTGCCGATCCAAGAGAAACGCCCCTTTTGCACCGAGTTCGTTTAAGTAGTGTGTGTATGCTAAGAGCACTGATCAGGATACCACGCCGGCGCCCGCTGCGCGGCGGTCAACCGGAATTCGAAGCCGAATCCACAGGCGGAACCGCGCCCCGCTCGCGATGTGCGGCGCACGCGGCTTCGAACCGCGCGCCGCATGCGCGCAGCGCCCTAATCCAGATCGAGCTTGTCGATGAAGGCAAACCACTTCTCAAGAGAGCTGTCGCTGATCGCGTGCTCCATGAGGCACGCCTCCTGATCTGCCACGTCCTCGGGGATGCCGAGAGCCTTGTGCAGGAACTTGAACAGCATTTCGTGACGCTTGAGCACCGCCTGCCCGTAGCGATAGCCCTCTTCGGTCAGCGTGATGTCGCCGTAATACGGCTGCTCAGCGTAGCCCTTCTCCTTGAGGACCGACATCGCCTTGTTCACCGAAGCCTTGGAAACGCCCATCTTCGTAGCCACGTCGACCGAGCGCACCGAAGAATCCGTCGAGGCGCCGAGCACCACCATCGCTTCGAGATAATCCTCATGGGATGTGGACATCTTCTCCATGGCACCCTCCTGCTTCGCACGCCTGCGGCCAGGCTCTCCGACTCGATGAAGTCCATGGTAGCACAAGGCGGGGCCCGCACTTCTCGTACGAACCCCGCCCGACACCTCCGCCATGCGCAGCGGCATCAGCCGAGCGCGCGGGACGATCCGCTACGCGTCGCGCTGCTTTCCGAGCGCCGCGTCGAGATCGGCGACCATCTTGTCGGCCGCACTGCAGCTGCAGCCACCATGGCAGCCCGAGCAGCCGGCGTCACCGCAGTGGTCACCGCAGTCGCACAAGCCGCGATGCGTCATGCGGCGAATCGCCCACACGGCCCACGCCACGATGACCGCCGCCACGACAACCGTCCCCGGCGTCAACATCAGATCCTGCACGACAGCCTCCTTTGAACAACTCGCATTATGCTACGCAGCGTCAGCCTGTGCGTCGAGCGTGCCGCGCACAGCGGAATCTCCATACGCGGGCATGGGGCGGAAGAGCTGGAACAGCATCGCCGCTGCGACCACCACCGCAACCACCGTGAAGGCGTTGAAGCTCACCTCGCCCATGATCAAACCGCCGAACTGGTAGATCATGAGGCCCACGCACCAAGCGAAGCCCGTCATGTAGCCGATCGTCGCCCACGTCCACTTCGCCGACGCCATCTGACGGCGAATGGTGCCTACAGCGGCGAAGCACGGAGCGCACAGCAGGTTGAAGGCGCAGAAGGCCATGATCGCCGCCGTGGACCCGCCGAGCATCGTGGCGAACGCGCTCCACATGGTGGGATCGGTCTCGCCGAGCTCGCCCACCGCCGTGATGATACCGACCGTAGCCACCACGTTCTCCTTCGCCACGAGGCCCGTGACCGAAGTGACCGTCGCCTCCCAGCTGCCGAATCCGAGCGGCGCGAAGATGAAGCTGATGGCGTTGCCGAGCGCTGCCATGAGGCTGTACTGGATGTAGTCGGGCATCTCGGTGTCAAGCAGGCCGAACGCGCCCTCGTAGAAGCCGAAGCTCATGAGGAACCAGATGACGACCGTCGACAGGAAGATGATCGTTCCCGCCTTCACGATGTAGGAACGCACGCGCTCCCACATGGCGAGCAAAACGTTTCGCACCGTGGGAAGGTGGTACTGCGGCAGCTCCATGATGAACGGCGCCGCCTCGCCCGCAAACGCGCGCAGCTTCTTCAGCATGATGCACGAGACGATGATCGCCGCAAGGCCGAGGAAGTAGAACAGCGGGGCGATCCACCAGGTCTCCTCGGTGTTGCCGCCGGCAACGGCGCCGAACACGAGCGCGATGATGGGCATCTTCGCGCCGCAGGGGATCATGGTGGTCGTCATGATCGTCATGCGGCGGTCCTTCTCGTTCTCGATCGTCTTCGTCGACATGACCGCCGGCACACCGCAGCCCGAAGCGATGAGCATCGGAATGAACGATTTGCCCGACAGGCCGAAGCGGCGGAAGATGCGGTCCATGATGAACGCGACGCGCGCCATGTAGCCGCAACCCTCGAGGAACGACAGCAGCAGGAACAGGATGATCATCTGCGGCACGAAGCCGATGACCGCGCCTACGCCGGCGATGACGCCGTCAACGACGAGGCTCTGCAGCCACGGGGCGCACCCCACCGCCGTCAACGCATCGGACACAACCGGCGTCAGGCCGGGAATGAACAGGCCGAACGTGGAGGGATCGGGCTCCTCTTCCGCAAGCTGGGCGAGCAGCGCATCATCGCCCGCCTCCTCGGCGGCAGCCACACTCTCCTCCCAGGCGGCGACCGCCTCGTCGTACTGCGCGGTGCCGGTGTAGAGCCAGCCGTCACCCGAGATGCCGTCGTTGGCCCAGTCGGTCACCACGCCGCCGCCGATCGACACGGCGAGCCAGTACACGAACGCCATCACCACGATGAAGATCGGCAGGCCGAGAATGCGGTTCGTCACCACACGATCGATCTTCTGCGTGGTCGTCATGCCCTTGGGCGAGCGCGTCAAGCACGCGGCGCAGACCGCGCCGATGGCGTCGTAGCGCTCGTTCGTGACGATGGACTCGGCATCGTCGTCCATCTCATCCTCGAGCTCCTCGCGGATCGCGGCTATTTTGGCAAGATCGCCCGCGGGAAGGTCGAGCGCATCAACGGTGAGCTGCTCGCCTTCGAGCAGCTTGATGGCGAACCAGCGCGCCCGCTCGGACTTCACGCGATCGCCTACGATGTCGATGATCTGGGAGAGCGCCATCTCCACGCTGTCACCGAACCGCACGGGCGAAGATGCGCCGACGCCTGCCTGCGCAGCCTTGACCGCGGTCTCGATGACCTCTTTCATGCCGCGCCCCTTGAGCGCCGACGTCGTGACGATCGGGCAGCCGAGCTGAGCGGAAAGCTTGTCCACGTCGATCTTATCGCCGTTCTTCTCGACGAGGTCGATCATGTTGAGCGCCACGACCACCGGCAGACCGAGATTGAGGATCTGCGTCGTGAGATACAGATTGCGCTCGAGGTTGGTCGCATCGACGAGGTTGACGACGACGTCGGGCTTGCCGCTCATGAGGTAGTCGCGCGACACGATCTCCTCGGGCGAGTACGGCGACAGCGAGTAGATGCCCGGCAGGTCGGTGATGGTAACGCTCTTGTCGCGCGTGTACGTGCCCTCTTTCTTCTCAACCGTCACGCCAGGCCAGTTGCCGACGTACTGGTTGGCCCCCGTGAGCTCGTTGAACATCGTCGTCTTGCCGCAATTGGGGTTGCCGGCAAGAGCAATGCTGATGGCCATGTTTTCCCTTTCTCCGTTCACCGCGGCGGCGCACCGAGCACCTCCGCGAAAGTTAACCAGAATTAACCGCTACACAAAAAGAAGCGCCCGAAGGCGCCTGAAGGCACGAGCTCTACAGAACGAGCACGTTCTCAGCCTCGTCCTTGCGCAGCGAAAGCTCGAAACCGCGCACCGTCACCTCGATGGGGTCGCCGAGCGGGGCAACCTTGCGCACGTGGATCTCGGCGCCCTTGGTGATGCCCATGTCCATGATGCGGCGCCGCACCGCACCCTCGCCCGTCAAGCGGCGCACCACGGCGGTCTGCCCCACCTTGACGCTGCGCAGGGTCTTGTTTTCTTGCGTCATCATCTCGCCCTTCCTCGTTTATCTGACAGCATCCCGTCAATGGGCACAACGCCCCGGCACCATCTGCCGGAGGCGTCTAGCACACGATGATCTTCGAGGCGATCGATCGGTCCAAGGCGACCTGGGACCCCTTGATCTCGACGATCAGATTTCCCGCCTGCTCGGAAACGACACGTACTTCAGCACCCTCGACGAAACCGAGGTTCTCGAGGTGATGATGAACGTCGCCTTTTCCGCGCACCTTGACAACGCGTGCGCACTCGCCGCTCTTCAAAAACGACAGCGGCATCTGCTGCATGCGTACCGACGCCTGCGCCGCCGCAGACGCGCCCGTATCGATAGCCATGATGTTTTGCATCTCGTTTCCCATCGACGTCCGTCGTTACGTAACGAGAGTATTCTAAGGTAAACTTTTACAAAAAGAAAGCCGCGGGAAACTTTTTCGATCTTTTATGAACGATTGCCGAAAACGGAAGACGGCGCCTCGCACACGCACGCCCACTGGCAGCCCGTGCTGCGCGCCCACGTGCAGCCGATGCACGACGCGCGATCACACCAGTCGAGCGCACGCAGATGCTCGGGGTACGACGGAAGAGCGCCAGCATCCGCACCGCTGCTCGCGCATGCGCGCCGCGCCGCCTCGTCTCCCGCGGCCGCCATCGCGGCGATCACGAGATCAGCGATCTGCTCCATGCCGCGCTTCGTCGGATGCGTTCCGTCGACCGACTCGTATTCGAACCCGTACGCACGCGCGTCAACCACCCTGCAGCCGTGCTGAGCCGCCGCCGCGCGAATCGCGTCGTTGTATTCGTCGAGGTGCACGCCGCGCAGGCGGTAGCAGAACGAGGGATGATCGAGTTCGCGCGAGCGCGAGGGCAGCAGCGTCAGGCACCACACGTCAGCCGCAGGGGCGCAGCGGCGCACGTTCTCGAGCAGCTGGCCGTATGCGCGCGCGAAGCCCTCGAGCGCATCTGCGGGCGCAAGCGCCGCTTCACGCTCGGGCACCGCCGACAGGTCGAGGCACGTCGGCGCGGCAACTCCGTGGCCCTCCGCCTGCTGGCGCGCACCGCCCCATCCGTAATCGTTGATGCCCATGAACACCCACACGACGTCGGGGGTCTCGCCGTTCGGTCCGAGGATCTGCGCCGCACGCTCGGGAGACGACCCCGCCGGGAAGCCCGCACCCTCCACGAGAGACGCCGAATACGATGCGTTCGCCAGAAAGCGGCCGCCGAGTTTCGTCATGGCGCGCATCCACCAGGTGTCCTCCGCGGCAAACACGCCCGTCGCCTCGAGCGCAGCGCCCTCGTAGTACACGCGATTGCCCGGAGCAACCAAACCCTCGAACGTCGAAACCGAGTCGCCGATGATCGAAAAAGCGCGCTGCGTCATGTCGTCCCCTCTCGGCCGTGCACGCTGCAGGGACGCCGCTCTGCGCTGCTCGGCGAAATCCTCGCGCGAAACAAACTTGAGATATGCGCGCTTTAGTATACTGACTTGCATCCGCCTCCTATCAAGAAAGAGTTCCCATGACGCAAAAAACCGATCGCGCCTCGTTCTTCGGACAGAACCGCTACATCGACACCCGCGGGAAATGCGGCGAGGCAGTTCCGTTCACCCGCGCCGTCGTCGACGGCCTCGCTCCCGGCGGTGGGCTCTTCGTCCCCGAGGAGATCCCCGCGCTGACGCTCGACGAGATCTGCGGCCTCGCGCAGCTGCCCTATGCGGAGCGCGCCGCGCTCGTCTACCGCGCGTTCAACATCGATCTCCCCGATGACGAGATCGCAACGCTCATGGGCCAGGCATACGGCGACAACTTCGACACGCCCGAGATCTGCCCGATCACGACGCTCGACAACGGCATCCACATGCTCGAACTGTGGCACGGCCCCACGAGCGCCTTCAAGGACATGGCGCTCCAGTGCCTCCCGCGCTTCTTCTCTGCAAGCGCGCAGGCGCTCCGCGCGCGTGGCGAGCTCGACCACGAGTTCTGCATCCTCGTCGCCACGTCGGGCGATACGGGCAAGGCGGCACTCGAGGGCTTCAAAGACGCGCCCGGCGTGTCGATCGGCGTGCTGTTCCCCGATGGCGGCGTCAGCGACATCCAACGCAAGCAGATGGTGACGACCACGGGATCGAACGTCCGGGTCTGGGCCGTGCGCGGCAACTTCGACGACTGCCAGACAGGCGTCAAGCGCGCGTTCTCCGATGAGCAGTTCGCCGCCGAGCTCCTCTCCGACTACGGCATCGCGCTCTCGAGCGCGAACTCCATCAACTGGGGACGCCTCCTCCCGCAGGTCGTGTACTATCTGTCGAGCTACGCCGAGCTCGTCGCCGCAGGCAAGATCGCAAAGGGCAGCCCCATCGACGTTTGCGTGCCCACGGGCAATTTCGGCAACATCCTTGCCGCATGGTACGCCAAGCGCATCGGTGCGCCGATCGAGCGCCTGCTGTGCGCGAGCAACGAGAATCGCGTGCTCACCGACTTCATCAACACCGGCACGTACGACATCTCCGACCGCCCCTTCATGCTCACGCCGGCGCCCTCGATGGACATCCTCATCTCGTCCAACCTTGAACGCCAGCTCTTCGAGCTCACGGGCCGCAACAGCACCGCGATCGCAGAGTGGATGAACGACCTCTCCACCAACCGCTGCTTCCGCGTCGATGAAGAGACCTTCGCCGCCGTTCGCGCGACCTTCGCCGCCGACTCGGTCGACAACGCCGAATGCCTTGCCACCATCAAGCGCGTACTCGAAGAGCAGGACTACCTGCTCGATCCTCACACCGCCATCGCCTACGCCGCCGCCGAGAGGCTGCGTGGCGACAACCCCGTCCTCGTTGCCGCCACGGCGCACTGGGCGAAATTCGGACCGAGCGTGTTCCGCGCCCTGCACGGTATCGCCCCTGATGGCAACCTGCCCGCCGATGCCGCCGCGTTGACGGGATGCCAGCTCAACGAGCGCATCGCCGACGAAACGGGCAAGCACGACATCCCCGCTGGCCTCGCCTCGCTCGACCATCTGCCCGCGCGTTTCTCGGAAGTCATCGACGGCGATGTGGCGAGCATCGAAGACGCTGCAAGAAATTTTTTAGAGCGCAGGTCCTAAAACCGTGCGAAAATAGAGCGGCGGAAGCCTTTCCGCCGCTCAGAAGCATAACCGAGGCAAACGAAAGCCCGCTGTAATCGCGCGCTGCGCATGCGCCATGTCAACGAAGGGATGATTCATGGAACCTTTGGACCAGCTGAAGAAGCTTGATACGGTGGTACGGCTTTCCGTCAAGAATTCCGAATCCGAAAGCGGGTCGGTATTCGGGCGAGGCATCGCCGATCTGTGCCTTGGCGTGAGAGAGCGCGGCTCGCTCAACGCTGCTGCAAAGAACATGGGCATGGCCTACAGCAAGGCGTGGCGCATCATCAAAGACACCGAGGCGGCTCTCGGTATCCAGCTTCTCAACCGCGACGGCGCACACGGCAGCGAGCTCACCGAAGCCGGGAACAAGCTCCTCGACACGTACCTTACCATCGACAACATGCTGCGCGAACAGGCGCAGAAGTCTTTCGAAGACCTCGTGCAGTAAGCGCGCGCAATCTCACCTTGTTGGTTTTCAAACGCCCCGCAGGATTTGCGGGGCGTTTCTTTTGCGCGACGCTGGCTTGCCGGCGCAGCATAGAAGGCTCGTTCACTCGATGCGCACAGATGAGCCGACATCGGCGAGACGCCCAGGCGCCGCCCCTCAAGCTCCCCACGAACGCTATGCGGGCTCGAACGGCTCCTCCTCGATGTCGTTTGCGCCCGCATCCCGCAGCCGCTCGCAAGGAAGCTCGACTGTCCACGATTGCACGAACCGCTCATCGCGCTTCACCTCGAGCCTGATTTCCACACACCCGCACTCTCCTCCTGCAGACGGAACGCGCTCGACGCGATCGACGGAGATAGAAGGCAGCCTCGAGGCCAGCTGCGAAGGCGCGCCACTCCCATTTACTTTGGGCTCCGCGTCGCCCGAGGCCCTCTCGTCTCCCGCAGGTTCTCCGGAGCTTGCGCTCACACCCGCCTCCGCATTCCCAGCTTCTCTCGATGTACTCGGATGCGGCGCCTCACCTTCGACATCGTCACGTTGACGCACGCCCGAATGCGCATCGGTGTCGAACCGATGCATGCACCCAAAACACGTGTCCATATCCTCAAAGAGCTTCGTCTTGCAGACGGGGCATGTCTTCACTGCCACCGTTCCTCCTTTCCCTCGCGCGAACGCCGAGCGCTCCTTCTTTCGGCCATCCGAACAGCAAACCCGTCTCATCGCCCGCCTCAACCCAAGCGCCTGCCTGGGCAAATCGCTCGAGAACCGCCGCTGCACGTTTGCATCTCACTCTCCGCCAAGGACCCACGTCCCTCGCCACGGCGACAACGATCCCATCCCGCGACAGAAAGGCGATGTCCAGCCGATGCCGCATACCAACGGTATGCACATCGTGGCACGGCGAAAGAACGAGGATCAGATTCGCGCAAGGCCGACGAAACAGCAGTCCGCGCAGGCGATCGATCACCTTCGTCGCTAGGACGATGCGGACTGCTCCGTACGCTGAAGCGCCATCACCACACTTGTTACGCCGCCCGCCTCCATGCACGACACCATCGCCCACTGGCATGTTCCCCCTTCCTTTACGAACGTTGCTGCCCCCGCCGCAGAGCTCTCGTATCCCGACCAGCCCTTCTCCGTCAGGACGGCCGCGATGCCATCAAGCGCGGCCGCGGGAGCTCGCGCATCCTCGAAACGCACTACCGACCAATCCTGCGTTGCCGCCCCCTGCTCGAGCATCTCGACGGGAAGAAGCTCCTCCGCAAACCACACAGGCACCTCCGCCTTTGCAATCGAAACGAACCCCGCCCGCTCCAAAGCGTCGACTGTTCCGACATCATCCTGGACCATCTGGGAGAGCGCCTGCTCGTACGACAAAGACGGAACATGCGGTTCGCCCCTCTCCCCCGACGACGACGCGCTTCCTCCGCTCATCCAGATCGCAGCCGCGAGCGCTGCAGCCATGATCACCACGATTGCCACCGCCCGCCCCAAACGAGTCCGCTTCTCGCGCTCGACCGCCCGACTTCCCACGCCATCCTCCTCACACGACCATGCCCGGCTTATAGCAGTCGACGGTGATCTTCTCCGTGTGGGTCAGCGACGGCAGCGCCACACCGAGAACCTCGTCCCTCATACCAAGCCCGAACAACGTCGGGCGGTACGTGAGCGTCATCTCAAACGTGGCGTGCCCCCACTCGCTGCGATAGCCGGAAACCTCGACATCTCCTTCTGATACTTCCAACGACTGGACGATGAGAGCTTCCACCTGCGCAATCGACTGATCGAGCCCCTGCTCGTACGCCGGAGACGTCGCGCAGATGCGCACCGCGCTTCTCCCCACGCGATCGAATGCAGCGCACTCGGAGAAAAACACCATCGCGTTGACGGCCACAACGGCAACGACCAGCGCCACGGGAAGAATCAAAGCCAGCTCCACCGACATCTGGCCCCTGTCGTCGCGCACCAAGCGCTGTGCGCCCCCAACCAGACGACCTACGTCCACGAGCCCTCACCTCCCCAAAACGCCTCAAGTCCCCGAACGGCGGCGAAGCATTGTTCGACGAAGCCTTCGGCCCGCTGCGTGATCGACGGCGGCAGGGCCAACGTGAGAGGAATCTCAAGACCGCCGACGGGAAAGTCGATAACGGCAATGACCACGCCTCCTTCGACCTTCTCGATGGCGTCATATGCGCCCGCCTCGACATCGTCAACCAGCGCGGTGAACAAGCTTGTCGATGAAGCCGACAGAGACAGCGCGCGCTGCCTCGCTTCCCTGAACGCCACCGAGAAGCCCCCTTCGTCAGCGCGGGCGATATGCGCTGTATTGACGAGAAGCGGCTTGAGCGCGTCGAGCTCCACCGGCTGCAAGCCAACCGCAGCAATCGCCTCACGCAGCCGATCGGCCGCCCACGCTCCCAAGCCGCTCGGTCCCACCAGAGGGAGAGACCCGAGCGTCTGCTCGATAGCCGACGTCAATCCTTCTTGACCAGCCGCGTACACGCTGAGCAGACCCGACCAGCAATCGAGCACAATGCCCGCAGCGCCCACCGCCGCACCTCCGTCTTGCTTGAGCCCGTCGAGCAGCGACGAGATGACCGAAGTGCCGTCGTGCGCCGCATCGGGAACAAGCGTCGCGCCCGAAACAGCCGCCCGCATACCGAGCGCACGGGACGATCCTGCGAACAGGTTCGAAAAACCCGCATCGGCGGGAGTCTCCCCTACGTTCGCCACAAGAGCGATCGCCCCTTTGTAGCCAGGAGGTGTCGCGCTTATGCGCGCGTCCCCCATACCTTGCGCGAGCTCAGCGCATGCCTCGAGAAGCGGCGCTGCCTCGTCTTTCACAGCCTGAGCCTGCGGAAGATATTCCGCACATGCCTTCTCGTACCCTTCCGCTGCTTCTGCAACAGCGGCGTAGTGGTACTCGAAACCGTTGTCGATCGATGTCGACGCCGCCGCCACATTCCCCATGCTCGACACCGTGAACGCGCAGCTCTCGCAGGTCGCGAAACCCCCTCCGTCAAGCTCGCGCAGCGTTCCGAGCCGCTCGAAACCCGCAGCTTCAGGGCACCCGCCCCATGCGTGCATCATCGAGGAACCACCGCGCGACGTCACGGGATACGCCGCTTCGTCGTACAGCGGTGTCTCGCGCATTTCGTCGGTGTTGCGAAACAGGCGAGGGAAGAACGCATCGAACGAAGCCTCGTCTTCGCGAACGTACCCCGTAGCCAGCAGGTCGACGGCATATGCGTAGAACCGCTTACGCAGGGCGGAGTCAGCCTGCGCTTCGACGTCTGAAGACGTCGGCTTCTCGTCGGCCAAACGCGCTGCGTAATATGACTGCGCACGCGACAGGGCAACCGAAAACGACCACGAGTCAACGCTTTGATAGAGCGGGTTGAGCGCGGCGTCGAGCCCTGCGAGGCTCTCGGCACGCTCATACATGCAGTACCCGGGAGCCGCGCCGCAGTCACGCTCAAACGCCGCCTTTTTAAACTCCTGAGCCCGCTCGGCGGCACGCTCGGCTTCAAGCGCCGCTTCGCTGATGGCGTCGGCGCTCCCCTCGACATCCTGCCCGAACTCGTCGACCCCCTCGTCTTGCGCTATTGCTATATCCACGCCCGATGCGGGCACCAGCATGGCGGCGGCGCAGTACTGCGCATTCATTACGCCCCCGTTGTTCGCCGATGCGACCGACGCCGCATTGGCAGCCGCCATGAAGGGCAGCGCCCTTTGCAAAGCGTCAAGCCCTTTCGACGCCTTCTCGGCGAACGCATCGCGTGCCTGCGCAACCTTACCTGCATACTCGATGAGTTTTGCCGCAACTGAAGCACCGGCGGGGACGCAAAGCGCGACGACGCCCGCTCCGTACAGACACACCGACAGCAGCGACATCGAAAGCACCGCCGCATCGCATACGCGAACGGCAACCATGAACTCGGCAACCTCGTTCTCGGCGGCAAGCGCAGCGGCATCGGCGACCTCCTGAACCGCAGCAGAGGACGACTCGATGCGATACAGCTGGGCAGATGAGAAGATGAGCGCCAGCGAAACGAGCAGGGCCACCACCATGCCCACCGTCGTCAGTCCCTTTTCGTCGCGTATCAAAGATCGTCTCATACCCATGAGCCTATCCAATCTTGCGGATTGCGGCTTCCGCCCTCATCTGCCCATGCAGGCTGGACGGAGGCGCGCTCCTCGACACGCACCTCGAGGTTCCCCTCATCGTTCGTCATGCCGAGCAAGCCGGCTCCCAGCCCTATCAGAGGCAGGGGCTTGAGCTCCGTCGAAATGGAAACAGCCACCTCGGACGACTGCTCGTTGCCAGAAAGCTCGACCCGCCACGTACAGGAAGGTCGGTGCACATGGAACAAATCGTGCTGGGGCACCGACCCCAGCCTTCGTTTCACGTACTCCTCGCAAACCGCCGCATCCCCTTCGGAAGACGTAGCCAGCAAACGGCATCCCTCGGCAGCGGCGCCCTGCATGACTATGCGGTCATACAGCACGATCCCCGGCTGCAGCAGCAACAGCAACCCGCAGAGAAGAATCGGCAGCGCGAACGCCGCCTCGACGATCGCCTGTCCCTCTTCGTCCCCTATCCTTCGCAGTAGATTTCGCAATCGCGCAGCCATAAGCCCTCCGATCAGAAGCTGAACACGTCAGCGAGCCATCCCGCGGACATCTGAACATGGTGGGATGCCGACGAAAGCGCATGATCGACGAACATGCCCGCATCGAGGCGCTGAGCCAGCATCCCAAGCGCAACCATCACGCACAAAAACACCGCCAGCAGCAGGACGTACTCGACCGTCGCCTGGCCCGCATCTCCCGCTACAAGCTGTTGATGCCTTCGGCGATGGCGTTCCAAAGCTCTTGAAGCTTCGGACGAAACACCGTGATGGCGATGATCGCAATGACGACGAGCACCCCCACCAGAATCGCGTACTCCGTCGTCCCCTGCCCCCGCTCGCATGCGAGCTTCGTTCTGAACGAGCACCACAGAGCAAGCGAACGATCGCGCACCTGCCCCCTCCACGACTTCCGCGTCTTTCCCATTGCCGAACTCCTTTCCCATCAGAATCCACCTGCCATTTCGAGCAGCACGGGGCCGAGCACTATAATCAGCATCGCGGGCAGAATGAGCGTCCCCGTGGGCACCATCATCTTTACCGGCGCCTTGGCAACCTGCTCCTGCCTGCGCGCGCGATACGCCATGCGCGATTCCCGCGCCGCAGACTCGAGAGACTCGACCATGGAAGACCCGAAGCGAAGCGATCGGACCATCGTCTCGATCACGCGGCCCAGCAGCGACGAATCATATGAGCAAGCGATACCGCGCAGAGCTTCATCCCTGCTCAGCAATCCGCACAGCCACTGCTGCCGAGCGTTTTCAAAAGCGCGGGACAACAGCGAATCGAAATGTTCCGCGTAAAGAGCAAGACTGCGATCGAACGAAAGCCCGCTGCGCATACCGAGCGCCACAACATCGAGCATTTCAGGCAGATGACGCTCCATCTCGCATGCGCGATACGCCACCCGTCGACGAACAGCCGACGAGGCGCATCGCCAACCCGCAGCAAGCCCCGCAAGCCCGAGCAGCACAGCAAGCGCATCCGACACGAGCGCTCCGCACACGATGCCGCCCACGCATCCAGCCAGTGCAAAGCGCATACGCGCTTCGCAGAAGCCCTCCGTCGACACCTCGCCCCGAAGTCCAGCGAACGCACTGCTTCTGTCGAACCAGCGCGAACGGGCGAGCACACCGCGAGCCAACACCAGACCTCGACCCATCCCCCGCAATCGACTGATCATCCCCATGCGATCCAAAACGAACCGCGCAAAGGCCCCCTCATCCGCCGTAAGCGCCCGAGACGCCATCGACGTCCCCAGGGCCCGTACCGCCCTTCTCAGTCGCGCACGCCGTGCCGCCTGCTCATACGCGTTCCATAAACCCAGACCCGCGCCGCCTGCGCACACCATGCCGACACATGCCAATCCCATCTCATACATGGCCCATCACGCCTCAGACCCCGCGCGCAGCATATGACGCACCGTGAGCACGCCAGCCGCCTGCATGCCCAGTGCAAGAGCCAGTAAGGCTACGCCAGCAGCACTGCCGAAGAACGGCGACAGAAAGTCGCTACTGATCAGGGAGAACAGCGCAATCAGAACAAACGGCATGATCGTGACGATCTGAGCAGACAGCTTCGCCTGCGCCGTCTGAACGCGCAACGAGCGCATGAGCTCCAGATCGCTTTCCACCGCCTCGCGTGCAGACGCGAGAACGGGCGCGATGCTTCCGCCGCATTGGTGCTGCACGTCAAGCGCCACGGCGACAAAGGAAAGCTCGGGT